>Ga0335072_10009600_pt1 | contig 13950 bp, 13 predicted proteins | sample Lox_Sample_21_FD_206725 | JGI IMG/M metagenome (GOLD analysis project Ga0335072, IMG submission 206725) | Soil microbial communities from Loxahatchee National Wildlife Refuge, Florida, United States - Lox_Sample_2.1 | ecosystem: Environmental > Terrestrial > Soil > Wetlands | place: USA...
GGGACCGCGAGAAGCTGCAGGAGCGGCTGGCCAAGCTGTCCGGCGGCGTCGCGGTGCTGCGCGTCGGCGCGGCCACCGAGGTCGAGGTCAAGGAGAAGAAGCACCGCGTCGAGGACGCGGTGTCCGCGACCAGGGCGGCCATCGAGGAAGGCATCATCGCCGGCGGCGGCAGCGCACTCGTGCACCTCGCGTCGGAGCTTGACGACCTCGGCAGGACCGGCGACGTCGCCACCGGCGTCGGCGTGGTCCGCAAGGCGCTCTCCGAGCCGGCCCGCTGGATCGCGCTGAACGCGGGCCAGGAGGGCTCGGTCGTGGTGGCGAAGGTCGCGACCCTTCCCGTCGGGCACGGCTACAACGCCGCGACCGGCGAGTACGGCGACCTCGTGGCGCAGGGTGTGCTCGACCCGGTCAAGGTGACCAGGTCCGCAGTGCAGAACGCCGCGTCCATCGCCGGCATGCTGCTGACGACCGAGACACTGGTCGTCGAGAAGCCCGAAGAGGAGAAGCCGGGCGCGGACGCCGGGCACTCGCACGGCCACACGCACTAAGCGATTAGCCGCGCGATTTCGCCTCACACGCGGGGGCCACGGGAAACCGTGGCCCCCGCGTCGGCGTTCCGGCCCGGCCGTGGTTAGTTATCTCAAGTATCAGAGACCCCAGTAACCTCATTGGTCACGGAAAGAGCCCGGCAATTTCATGATCACGGAAGATCGTGGTCGTGATAGCGGCCATTTTCTTCCGCGATCGCGAAACGGGCCGGGCGCATTTGGGCGCTAGGGCATGATCACGGAAGAAAAGCGTGCGTATAGGACGCTTTTCTTCCGTGATCATGAAAACGCGGCCTGCTAGAGCGGGCAACCGGAGCCCTGCGCGGCCCCGGTTGCCCGGAATGCCCGGAATATCAGACTTAGCTCAGTGAGCGTTCATTCCGCGACGGTCACATTTCTGTGACCCAGCGGCTTTATTTGCCATTCCGGAGAGATGACGGCCTATATCGCGGGAATCAATTCAGGCGTGGGGGATCAGGATGGTGTGGATGAGGCTGTGCTGCGCGGATTGCGGCCGGTCATTTTCAGGTACTGCCGGGCGCGGCTGTCGCCGCAGCTGGCCGACGACGTGGCGCAGGAGGTCTGTCTCGCGCTGATATCCGCGCGGCAGTCGCTGCCGGCGACGCGCTACGCGTTCGGCATCGCCTCGCACAAGGTGGCCGACGCCATGCGCGCCGCGGGGCGGCTGGCCGTGCCGGTCCCTGACCTGCCGGACGTGGCGGACGATCGGCCAGGGCCTGAGGAGACCGTGATCGCCCGGTATGAAGAGGAGCGGGTGCGCCGCGTGCTCGCGCAGCTGCCGCAACAGCAGCGCCGCCTGCTGCTGCTCCGGGTGGTCAACGGGTTCACCGCGGCGGAGACGGGCGCGATGCTCGGCATGTCGGCCGAGGCGGTCCGGGTCGCGCAGCACCGGGCGCTGGCCCGGATGCGCAAGCTGCTCGCCAGCGAGCCGGGCTGAGAGGGGCTGAGGCGGGCTGAGACCGCCAGCGAGCCGGGCTGAGACCGGCTGAGGCCGGCCCCGGGTAGGATGAGTCGATATCCCACCGTCACCAGCTGCTACGCCCGCAGCTATGAGCCGTGAGGGCATCATGACCGACTCTCCGAAGTTCTCCCCGGTTGGCCTCACCTACGACGACGTGCTGTTGCTGCCGGCCCACTCGGACCTGATGCCAAGCGAGGCGGACACCAGCACCAGGATCACCCGCCGCCTCCGGCTCCGCGTGCCGCTGGTCTCGTCGCCGATGGATACCGTGACCGAGGCGCGGATGGCGATCGCGATGGCGCGCCAGGGCGGCGTCGGCGTGCTGCACAGGAACCTGTCCGTCGAGGAGCAGGCGCAGCAGGTCGACCTGGTGAAGCGGTCCGAGGCCGGCATGGTCACCGATCCGGTGACGTGCGGGCCAGACGCGACGCTCGCGGACGTGGAGCGGCTCTGCGCGCGCTACCGGATCTCCGGGGTCCCGGTGACCAGCGATGACGGCAAGCTCCTCGGCATCGTGACGAACCGTGACATCAGGTTCGAAGCTGACCTGTCCCGGCGGGTCGCCGACGTGATGACCCCCATGCCGCTGATCACCGCGCCGGTGGGCGTGGCCCCCGAGCAAGCGCGCACGCTGCTGCGGCAGCACAAGATCGAGAAGCTGCCGCTCGTCGACCCGGACGGCAGGCTGCGCGGCCTGATCACGGTCAAGGACTTCACCAAGAGCGAGAAGTTCCCCAGCGCCACCAAGGACGAGGGCGGCCGTCTCGTGGTAGGCGCGGCGATCGGCGTTGGCGAGGACGCTAAGCGCCGTTCCCAGGCGCTCATCGACGCGGGCGTGGACTTCCTCGTGGTGGACACCGCCCATGGCCACTCGCAGTCGGTGCTGGCCATGGTCGCGCAGCTCAAGGCGAACACCGATCTCGAGGTGATCGGCGGCAACGTGGCCACGAGGCAAGGCGCGCAGGCGCTGATCGACGCGGGCGTGGACGGCGTGAAAGTTGGCGTGGGGCCTGGCTCGATCTGCACCACCCGGGTCGTCGCCGGGGTCGGTGTCCCGCAGGTGACCGCGATCTACGAAGCGTCGCAGGCAGCGAGGCCCGCCGGTGTCCCCGTCATTGGCGACGGCGGCCTCCAGTACAGCGGCGATATCGCCAAGGCGATCGCGGCCGGCGCGGACGCGGTGATGCTGGGCAGCCTGCTGGCCGGCTGCGAGGAGAGCCCGGGCGAGATGGTCTTCGTGAACGGCAAGCAGTACAAGACCTACCGCGGCATGGGCTCGCTCGGCGCGATGCGCAACCGCGAGCGCGGCAAGTCCTACTCCAAGGACAGGTACTTCCAGGACGACGTGCTGCGCGAGGACAAGCTGATCCCTGAGGGGATCGAGGGGCAGGTGCCCTACCGGGGACCGCTCGCCGCCGTCGCCGACCAGCTCGTCGGCGGGCTGCGGATGGCCATGGGCTACTGCGGCGCCCGCACCGTCGCGGACCTGCAGGACGCCAGGTTCGTCCAGATCACCGCCGCGGGCCTGAAGGAAAGCCACCCGCACGACGTGCAGATGACGGTCGAGGCGCCGAACTACGGCGGCCGCAAGTAAGCGGCCGAGACGAAGGAACACAGTGGCAGACGTAGAGATCGGGCGCGGCAAGACCGGCCGCAGGGCGTACACGCTTGACGAGATCGGCATCGTCCCGGCGCGGCGGACGCGTGACCCGGAGGAAGTGTCGATCGCCTGGCAGATCGACGCCTACCGGTTCGACCTCCCGCTGATCGCCTGCCCGATGGACAGCGTGGTCTCGCCCGCGACGGCCATCACGATCGGCAAGCTCGGCGGCCTCGCCGTGCTCGACCTCGAGGGCCTGTGGACCCGGTTCGAAGACCCGGAGCCGCTGCTGCGGGAAGTGGCGGAACTCGGCGAAGAAGCGGCCACCAGGCGCCTCCAGGAGATCTACGCCCAGCCGATCAGGGAAGAGCTGATCGGCCAGCGCATCGAGGAGATCAGCCGGGCCGGCGTGATCACCGCTGCCCGGCTGTCACCGCAGCGCACCGCGCGGTTCTACAAGGCCGTCGTGGACGCGGGGGCGGACATCTTCGTGATCAGGGGCACCACCGTGAGCGCGGAGCACGTCTCCGGCCGCGCCGAGCCGCTGAACCTCAAGCAGTTCATCTACGAGCTCGACATCCCTGTCATCGTCGGCGGCTGCGCCACGTACACGGCCGCGCTGCACCTGATGCGGACCGGCGCGGCCGGCGTGCTGGTCGGCTTCGGCGGCGGCAGCGGGCACACCACCGCCGCGGTGCTCGGCGTCGCGGTGCCGATGGCGACCGCGGTCGCGGACGTCGCGGCCGCCCGCCGCGACTATCTCGACGAGTCCGGCGGCCGGTACGTGCACGTGATCGCTGACGGGTCGATGACCCGCAGCGGCGACATCGCCAAGGCCCTCGCGCTGGGCAGCGACGCCGTCATGGTCGGCTCGCCGCTGGCCAGGGCCGCGCAGGCGCCCGGCCACGGCTACCACTGGGGGAGCGAGGCCAACCACCCGGAACTGCCGCGCGGCGCCCGCGTCAACGTCGGCACGATCGGCACCATGGAGCAGATCCTGCACGGCCCGTCCACCGTGCCTGACGGCTCGATGAACCTGATGGGAGCACTCCGCCGCACGATGGCGACCGCCGGGTACACCGACCTGAAGGAGTTCCAGCGGGTCGAGGTTGTCGTCACTCCGCCAGGCACGAGGCCCCGTTAGACTTCGTGCCCATGGGTTCACGTCGCGTATTCTCCGGCATTCAGCCGACCGCAGATTCGTTCCACCTGGGCAATTACCTCGGCGCCGTCCGCCAGTGGGTGGACCTGCTTGAGACCCGTGACGCCATTTACTGCGTCGTGGACCTGCACGCGATCACGGTCCCTTACGACCCGGCCGTGCTGCGCCGCCGCACCCGGGTGGCCGCCGCCCAGCTGATCGCCGCGGGCCTGGACCCGGAGCGGTGCATCCTGTTCGTGCAGAGCCAGGCGCCCGAGCACGCCGAACTCAACTGGGTGCTCGGCTGCATCACCGGCTTCGGCGAGGCGAACCGGATGACGCAGTTCAAGGACAAGTCCGCGCGCGGCGGCGCCGACCAGGCCTCCGTCGGGCTGTTCACGTACCCGATCCTGCAGGCCGCCGACATCTTGCTGTACCAGGCCGACGAGGTGCCGGTGGGGGAGGACCAGCGGCAGCACCTGGAGCTGTCGAGGACGCTCGCCCAGCGGTTCAACCACCGCTTCGGCGAGACGTTCACCGTGCCAGCGCCGTACATCCTGCCCGCTGTGGCGAAGATCACTGACCTGCAGGACCCGACGAGCAAGATGAGCAAGTCGTCCTCGTCCCCGCAGGGGATCATCGACCTGCTCGACGAGCCCGCCGCGATCCGCCGCAAGATCAACCGCGCCGTGACCGACGCCGAGTCGGTGGTGCGCGCGGACGAGGCAGCCAAGCCGGGCGTCACCAACCTGCTGCGCATCTACTCGGCGCTGTCCGGCCAGAAGATCGAGGAAATCTCCGCTGCCTACGGCGACTCCGGCTACGGCAAGTTCAAGAAGGACCTCGGCGACCTCGTGGTGGACACCTTCGCCCCGATCAGGGAGCGGACCGCGAAGATCCTCGGCGACCCGGCCGCGCTGGACGCCGTGCTGCTCGACGGCGCTCGCCGCGCCCGCGCGATCGCCGGGGAAACGATGACCATCGTGCGGGACCGCTGCGGCCTGCCACCGGTGGCCTGACGATTACGCGGGGCCGGGAGCCCCGCGCAGCCCGGCGTAACCTGAAGCGCATGGAACTCTCTGAGTCTGGCCTGCCTATCGACCCGGTCTACGACCAGGACTCCCAGCCGGGGTTCGACCCGGCCACCCAGCTAGGCGAGCCAGGCCAGTTCCCGTTCACCCGCGGCGTCTACCCGGCCATGTACACCAGACGCCCGTGGACGATCCGGCAGTACGCCGGCTTCTCGACGGCGGCCGAGTCCAACCGCAGGTATCACCAGCTGATCCATAACGGCACGACCGGCCTGTCGGTCGCGTTCGACCTGCCCACCCAGATGGGATACGACTCGGACGCGCCGATCAGCCACGGCGAGGTCGGCAAGGTGGGCGTCGCGATCGACAGCCTGCAGGACATGCGGACCTTGTTCGACGGGATCCCGCTCGGCGAGGTGTCCACGTCGATGACGATCAACGCGCCCGCCGCGGTGCTGCTGCTGATGTACCAGACGGTCGCGGAAGAGCAGGGCACGGACACCAGGAAACTCAGAGGCACCATCCAGAACGACATCCTCAAGGAGTACATCGCCCGCGGCACCTACATTTACCCGCCGCGCCCCAGCCTGCGCCTGGTGGCCGACACGTTCGCCTACTGCCGCGCCGAGCTGCCGAGGTGGAACACGATCTCCATCTCCGGCTACCACATGGCGGAGGCCGGCGCCACGCCGGTGCAGGAGATCGCGTTCACGCTGGCCAACGCCAAGGAGTACGTGAACGCGGCGCTGCAGGCGGGCCTCCAGGTGGACGACTTCGCCCCGCGGCTGTCCTTCTTCTTCGTCGCGCGGACGACGCTGCTCGAGGAGGTGGCGAAGTTCCGCGCGGCCCGCCGCATGTGGGCGCGGATCATGCGGGACGAGTACAGCGCCCAGGACCCCAAGTCGCAGATGCTCCGCTTCCACACGCAGACCGCCGGCGTGCAGCTCACCGCCCAGCAGAAGGAAGTCAACCTGAGCCGGGTGACGATCCAGGCGCTCGCGGCGGTGCTGGGCGGCACGCAGTCGCTGCACACGAACTCCTACGACGAGGCGATCGCGCTGCCGAGCGAGAAGGCGGCCAGGCTGGCGCTGCGCACGCAGCAGGTGATCGCGGCCGAGACCGACCTGACCAAGACCGTGGACCCGTTCGCAGGCTCTTACGCCATGGAGTCGATGACCGACGGCATCGAGGCGGCGGCCGGCGAGCTGATGCAGCGGATCGACGAGATGGGCGGCGCGCTCGCCGCCATCGAGCAGGGCTTCCAGAAGTCCGAGATCGAGCGCTCCGCCTACGAGGTGGCGAAACAGACCGACGACGGCACCCGGGTGGTCGTCGGGGTGAACAAGTTCACCGCGGATGACGACGAGCCGTACGAGCCGCTGCGCGTCGACCCGCGGATCGAGCAGGCCCAGGCGGACAGGCTGGCGCGGCTGCGCGCGGATCGCGACCAGCGGGCGGTGGCCAAGCACCTCGACACGCTCAAGGGGGTCGCGGAAGGGCCGGACAACGTGCTGCCCGCTCTCAGGGACGCGCTCCGCTCTGGCGCCACCCTCGGCGAGGCGTGCGACGCGATGCGCGAGGTCTGGGGCGTTTACCAGCCGCCGGACGTGCCTTAACTGAGGATTCAATCTCGGGTAGCGGGAAATCGTAACTGAGGCGCCCTTGTTGCTGGCATTTCCCTAATTTTGACGCTACCTGGAGGCTTGGTGTGACAATCGCCTGGAATCCCTCGTCAGGCTCGACGCTTGGCATCGAATGGGAGCTGCAGCTGATCGACGCGCAGACGCGCCTGCTGCGGCAGGACGCGGGCATGGTGCTGGCGGGCCTGCGCGGCTTGCAGGAGAGCGGCGAGCACCCGAAGATGCGCCATGAGCTAATGCAGTCCACCGTCGAGGTGGTCACCGGGATTTGCGGGACGGTCGCCGAGGCGAAGGCCGACCTGGCCACGACGATCAAGGAACTGCAGCGCACTGCGGAACAGCACGGCATCGTGCTGGCCGCCGCGGGCACGCACCCGCTGAGCGACTGGCGGGACGCCAAGATGGCGCCGAGCCAGCGGTACTCCGAGCTTGTCGAGCAGATCCAGTGGCCGGCCCGCAGGCTGCAGACGATGGCCGCGCACGTGCACGTCGGACTGCGGGACGCCGACCGTGCGATGCCGATCGTCAACGCCCTCGCCGCCTACCTGCCGCATCTGCTCGGGCTGACCGCGTCGAGCCCCTACTGGTCCGGTATCGACACCGGCCTTGCCTCAAGCCGTTCTGTGGTGTTCGGCGCCCTGCCGAACACCGGCCCGCCGCCTGGCCTGCGGGACTGGAAGAGCTTCGAGGACTACATGGACACCCAGCTGCGGGCGGGCACGATCCGCACGATCAAGGAGGTGTGGTGGGATGTCAGGCCGCACCCGGACTTCGGCACGATCGAGACGAGGATCGCCGACTCCGTGCCGACGTTCCGCGAGGTCGGCATGCTCGCCGCCCTCGTCCAGTGCCTCGTGCAGCTCTTCGACACCCAGCTCGACCGCGGCTACCAGCTGCCGCGCAGGTCGTCGTGGGTGATCAGGGACAACAAGTGGCGTGCCACCAGGTACGGCCTGGACGCCGTCGTGATCACCGATGACTCTGGGGCGACTGCGCCCCTCCGTGACGAGATATATGAGCTACTCCGTGACCTGGAGCCGGTAGCATGGCGGCTCGGCTGTGTTGAGGAGCTCGCGGTCGCTTCTGAGGTGCTTGAATGCGGCGCCTCGAGCGAACGCCAGCGTGCCGCGCACGCCGCTGATGCCGACCTGACGAGCGTGGTTGACGCGCTCGTCACTGAGTTCGCGGAGGACCGATTCGTCCTTCGCGGGGATGGCGGACATGGAGGGTAATGTCCGGCGCAGCCTGGACGAGTTCCTCGCGGCCCACGGGCCCGAGCTCATCGCGTTCCGCCGCGACCTGCACGCGCACCCGGAACCCGGGCAGGCGGAACACCGCACCACGCGCGCCATCGCCGAGCGCCTCGCCGCGGCCGGCCTTGATCCGGTGGTGCTTCCCGGGGGCACCGGGCTGCTCGCCGATATCGCCGCTGCGGAAAATCCCTATCCGGAACGTACGGTAGTGGCTCTCCGCGCCGACCTTGACGCGCTGCCGATGGACGACGAGAAAGACGTCCCGTACCGGTCTACGGTCACTGGCGCCTGCCACGCGTGCGGCCACGACGTGCACACCACCGTGGTCCTCGGGGCCGGCCTGTTCCTCGCGGACCAGGCCAGGGCGGGGCTGCTGCCAGGGCCGGTCCGGCTGATCTTCCAGCCGGACGAGGAGGGCAGCACCGGCGCCAGGGACGTCATCGCCGCGGGCGGCCTGGCCTCGGTCGGGCGGATCTTCGCGGTGCACTGCGACCCCCGGCTGGACGTCGGCAAGCTGGGCATCAGGTCCGGGGCGATCACCGCCGCCTGCGACCACATCAAGGTCCGCGTGCGCGGCCCAGGCGGGCACACCGCGCGCCCGCACCTCACCGCCGACGTGGTCTACGCGCTCGGCAAGGTCGTGACCGAGTTGCCCGCCGCGCTGTCCCGCCGCGTCGACCCCCGGTCCAGCCTCAGCCTGGTGTGGGGCCGGATCAGCGCGGGCTCTGCCGCGAACGCGATTCCCGACGAGGGCATCGCGGAAGGCACCGTCCGCTGCCTGGACAACGAGGCCTGGGAGGCGGCGCCCGCGCTGTTCGAGGAGCTCGTCCAGTCGGTGGCCGGCGCCTACGGCGCCGCCGTGGAGCTGACCTACTGCCGCAACGTCCCCGCGACGGTGAACGAGCCGGCCAGCGCCGCGATGTTCGCCACCGGCGCGGAGAGCGTGCTCGGACCCGACGGGGTGATGCCCACCCAGCAGAGCCTCGGCGGCGAGGACTTCGCCTATTACCTGGACTGCGTGCCCGGCGCGCTCGCCAGGCTCGGCACGAGGACTCCCGGCGCCGCCGACGACGCTGACCTGCACCAGCCGTCGTTCGACGTGGACGAGCGCGCCATCGGCGTCGGCACCCGCGTCATGGTGGCCACCGCGCTGACGGCGCTCTGGCACGGCGCCGCCGCGCCAGAGCCCCCTGAGCCCGCGGGGCCAGCAGGGCCCCCGGCTCGCGGCTCGCTCGCCGGCGCCGCCGAGGGAGAACGTTGACCACAGGCCAGGACGCACCCCCCACACCGCGGCCGGAGACGTTCCGCTCGCCGTTCACGGTCGCGATCTGGTGGCTGTGGGTGCTGTTCGCGGTGGGCAACCTGATCGACATAGTGGTGCAGGGCCGCGACCACGGGTCCGTGGTCGCGGCGTTCGTGCTGCTGCTCATCACCGGCGTCATGTACACGGCCGCGCAGCGGCCGCGCATCGTCGCGGGCGCCGACGGGATGACGATCGCCAACCCGCTGCGCGACCATCGGGTGGACTGGACCTCCGTCGCCGGCATCGACGCCGCCGAGCTGGTGCGGGTGCGCTGCCGGTGGCCGCTGGACGACGGCGGGACGGGCAGCCGGGCGATCTACGCCTGGGCGGTGCACTCCTCCCGCCGCAAGCAGGCCGCCCAGCGGATGCGCGCTCAGCGGCAGGCCGCCAGGCGCGGCGGCGCCGGGCGGGGCAGCTTCGGCGGGTTCGGCGGGTTCGGCACTCCGCCGGAGGCCCGGTCCGCGCCTCCGGCGCCCACCGGGGCGGACGCCGACCACGTGATCGGCACGCTGACCGCGCTCGCCGATCAGGCGAAGGCGGCGGCCCCGGACGAGCGGCCGGTCCCGCCGGTGACCAGCTGGAGCTGGGTCGCGATCGCGGCGATCGTCATCCCCGCGCTCGCCCTGGTGATCGCGATCTTCGCCTGAGGCAGGCCGTCTGACGCGGGCCTTAGCCGGGGAGCATCCCTTCGGGGCCTGACGGCGGGTTCATCGGCCGCTCGCGCAGCCAGTCGACGTACTCGGCGGGCGCGCCGGCCTTGATGGCGGCGTCGACCAGGATCGACATATGCCGTGCCGAGGGCAGCCCGCCCTCGTAGGCGTCGAGCACGTACAGCCAGGCGAGCGCGTCCCCGTCCTCGGCGTCGGTCTGCACCCGGACCTTGAGCTTGCGGTAGAAGCCGAGGGTGACCCCGTCCCAGCTGTCGAGTTCCTTCTCGTCGACTTCGGGGACGTCATAGAGCACGACGAAAACGCGCTGGGCGGCGTCCTCGACGACCGTGGTGAGCGCACCGTCCCAGCCGATGTCCTCACCGCCGAAGGTCAGGCGCCAGCCTTCAAGCCATCCGGTGCCCTGCGCTGGAGAGTGCGGGCAGCGCGCGAGCATCTGCGCCGGATCCATGTTGCTGCCGTAGGCGGCGTATAGTGCCACGCTGCCTAAGCGTAGAGCGTAATCACCCAAGCCGGCGTACAACCCAGTAGTGAACGTCCGGGATAATTGCCTAACGTGACCTTGCCACGCCCACGTGTCGCGATCCTGGGCGGTGGTCCTGGCGGCTACGAGGCCGCGCTAGTGGCTGCCCAGCTAGGCGCCGAGGTGACCGTCATCGACGAAGACGGCCTCGGCGGCGCGTGCGTGCTCACCGACTGCGTCCCGAGCAAGACCCTGATCGAGTCCTCGACGACGATGACCTCGCTCGGCCGGTCGGCCTCGCTCGGCCTGCAGCTTGAGGACGGCCACAACCCGGTGGTCGGCGTGGACGCGCCGGCCCTGTACGCCAGGATCAAGGCGCTCGCCGCCGCGCAGTCGGACGACATCACCCAGCGGGTGGCCGCAGAGGGTGTCCAGATCATCCAGGCCAGGGGCACGCTGACCGGCCCGCACACGATCGACGCGGCGGGCACGACCGTGCGCGCCGACGTGGTGCTGATCGCGGCGGGCGCGAACCCGCGGACGCTGCCCGACGCGGTGCCCGACGGGGAGCGCATCCTGACCTGCCGCGAGATCTACGACCTGCAGGACCTGCCAGAAGAGCTGATCGTGGTCGGCTCAGGGGTGACCGGCGCCGAGTTCGCCAGCGCCTACCAGGCGCTCGGCTCCCAGGTGACGCTGGTGTCGTCGCGGGAGCGGGTGCTGCCGCACGAGGACAAGGACGCCGCGGTCGTCATCGAGGGTGTGTTCCGGCGGCGCGGCATGAACGTGCTCGGCAGGTCGAGGGCCCAGGCGGCGCACCGCAAGGGCGACAGCGTGATCGTGACGCTGGCCGACGGCCGGACGGTGAGCGGCTCGCACTGCCTGCTCACGGTCGGCATGGTCCCGAGCACAAGCGGGCTCGGCTGCGAGCAGGCGGGCATCGGCCTGGACAGCCGCGGCTTCATCGAGGTGGACCGGGTGTCGCGGACGTCCGCGCCCGGCGTGTACGCGGCGGGCGACTGCACCGGCGTGCAGATGCTCGCCTCGGTGGCCGCGATGCAGGGCCGGATCGCGATGTGGCACGCGCTCGGCGAGGCGGTCCAGCCGATCCGGCTGAGCCACGTGGCCGCCACGATCTTCACCGACCCGGAGATCGCGTCGGTCGGCGTCTCGCAGGCGGCCGTGGACCGCGGGGAGGTGGACGTCCGGGTGGTGAAGCAGCCGCTGGCGACCAACCCGCGGGCGAAGATGGCGGGGATCCGCGACGGGTTCGTGAAGGTCTTCGCCCGGCCGGGCACCGGCATGGTGCTCGGCGGCGTGGTGGTCGCGCCGCGGGCCAGCGAGCTGATCCTGCCGCTGTCGATCGCGATCGAGCAGAACCTGTCGGTTGACCAGCTGGCGCACACGTTCGCCGTCTACCCGTCGCTGTCCGGCAGCATCACCGAGGCGGCCCGGACCGTCATGGAGTTCGGCCCCGACGCGATCTTCTAGCCCGGTCACCCCCGGTCAGCCCCGGCGCAGCTCCGCGATGAGGTCGCGCAGCACCCGGAACCGGTAGAACATGTCGTCTTTCGAGCTGTTCGCGTCGCGGAGCGAGAACAGCTCCCAGTGGGTGACGTTCAGCTCCGCCCGTCCCTCATGCACTGCGCGCAGCGTCGCCTCCAGCACCTGTGCCTGCACGGCTTCGGGCCGGCCAGGGCCGGTCGGCCAGCCGCTCTCGCAGATCCGCACCGGCGTGCTCGCGGCGATGCCGGCGATCGGCAGCGTCTGCTCGCGGACCGCGGCGGCGAACCGGCCGCCGTAGTCGCGCACCACCCGGGTGACGAAGTTCTCCCACCCGGTCACGTCGCCTGACTTGTCGCGGTAGCAGAGCACCAGGTCCTGCGGCGGCCCTCCAGCTTCAGCAAGGCGCCTGACCTGGGCAAGCGCCGACTTGTTCAGCCACCGGCCGGTCCAGTTCACGTACCCGCGCGGCAGCAGCGGCGGTCCGTCGCCGCGCAGTTCCGCGAGCGCCCGCGCGGGAACACGCCGAACTCGAGGGGAGGCGCCATGCCGGCGAGTGTACGGCTACCCCGTGCGCAGGACCAGGTCCGCGCGTTCCGGCGTGCGCTCGCGCGCGAGCATCGCGTCCTCTTGCGCCGCCCACATGTCCCAGTAGGGCGCGAAGGTCGCCCCGTCCCGGTCGAGAGCCCGCCGCTTCCTGACCGCCTCGGGCGCGTCCAGCCACACCAGCAGGCTCGCCCAGGCGGCCGCGCGCCGCGCCCCGGCGCCGACGCCCTCCACGATCAGCACCTCGGGCGGCTCGAGCGCCGCAGGCTCGGCCCACTGGCGCGCCGCCCAGTCGTACCGCGGCAGCCGCGCCGTCCGCCCGGCCGCGAGCGGCTCGAGCACCGCGGAAACGAGCAGGTCGATCCCGCGCTCGAGCCCGTCCCACCCGCCGTACAGGTCCTCGAGCGACACGACAGGCGCCGCCGCCCCGTCGGCCAGCAGCCCGCCGGCCAGGTCCGCCGCGAGCCGCGTCTTCCCCGCCCCGGACCGCCCGTCGATCGCCACCACCCGCGTCCGCCCCGCCCGCGGCACCGCCGAGCGGACCTCGACCCCAGCCCGCGCGACCCACGCTCCCCGCTGGTTCACGCCACCCACACCGCCAACCCTCCCATGGCCGGTGACCGGCCACTCGAATTGGCCTTGTGGCCCACCGGGCCAGCTCTATTGGCCCTGTGGCCCACCGGGCCAAAACGGCCGCGGGCTGGATCGCGACGGGTGAGGCCCAAGTGGCGTCAGTGGGTGGGGTGGCCGAGGTCCGGGTCGTTGGGGACCGGGAGGCCGTGCTGCTTGAGCCGGGCGGCGCGCACGTCGTCGGCGCTGATCAGCACCGTGCCGACGCTGGCGATCAGCGCGAACCCCGGGACCGCGATGCGCAGCCAGTCCGGGCCGGGCAGGAACGCGAGCCCGATGCAGATCGGCACCATCAGCACCAGCAGCCGCCTGATCGTGCGGCCGCGCCATCCGGCGTCGGTGAGCTCGTGCCGCACCCACTCGCGGTTCTCGTCCGGCAGCCGGAAACCCACCGCGAACAGCAGCCAGTGGCCGACGCCTGGGTCTCCCGGCAGCCGAGGCACGACGCTCAGTCCCTTCGGGGTGTGGCTAGTCCTTGATCTGGCAGATCTCGGTGTCAGCCGCGACGGTCTGGCCGACCTCGACGGCCAGGCCGGTGACCGTGCCGTCCTTGTGCGCGGTCAGCGGCTGTTCCATCTTCATCGCTTCCAGTATCACCACCGCGTCGCCCGCCTTCACGACGCTGCCCTCCGCCGCGACGAT
>Ga0335072_10009601_pt1 | contig 13950 bp, 15 predicted proteins | sample Lox_Sample_21_FD_206725 | JGI IMG/M metagenome (GOLD analysis project Ga0335072, IMG submission 206725) | Soil microbial communities from Loxahatchee National Wildlife Refuge, Florida, United States - Lox_Sample_2.1 | ecosystem: Environmental > Terrestrial > Soil > Wetlands | place: USA...
TACCGTGCGATGAAGGCCTGGCTGCCCTGCGGGTCAAGTTGCGCGCAGTCGGCTGGCCGCATTGGAGCGCCGCGCTCCGGCTACTCCACATACAGGATCAAACTCGCATTCCGCAGCCTGAGCGTGCGATGTCGCGGGGTCAAGGCTTGATGAAAGGAAGTTAGCTGTTCCTCTGACAACAGCAAACTTCCATTCACGCACCCGCGCGGGTCGTCCGACCGCAAGTTCACTCCGCTTGTCGGGGCGTTCCTCTCGCTCGGCGTGGCCGCCACGATCGCGAACGGCCTGGTGAGCACCGGCCTGGTCACGCTCACAGTGGTCTTCGCCGGCCTTGCCGGGGCAATCATCTGGAACCTCATCACCTGGCTCTTCGGCATCCCGTCCAGTTCGTCGCACGCGCTGATCGGCGGAGTCATCGGCGCCACGCTGGCGGCTGCGGGCCCGCGCGCGGTGAACTGGCAGGGCCTGGTGCCGGAGGTCATCATTCCCGCTGTCCTCTCGCCGTTATCGCGGCGCTAGTCGCCACCGTCGGCACGTACCTCGTCTACCGGATTGCCGGTTGGATGCGGGAAGGCAGCCGGCGGCACGGTTTCCGGATCGGCCAGGTTGGCTCGGCGTCCCTGGTCTCGCTGGCGCACGGCACGAACGACGCACAGAAACTATGGGGATCATCACGCTGGCGCTGATAACCAACGGCACTCTGGCGGCAAGCGCCACCACGCCGCTGTGGGTCATCGTGTGGATTCATAAGGCCGGGAACGCCGGATTCATCAAGCTGGTCGCAGACGCCGACCGCGGTGTTCTCGTCGGAGCCGCCGCTGCCCGGCTGATCGGCGGCGAAGTGCTCAGCACGCTCACCCTGGCCGTGCACGCCGCTGTGCCGCTGCGCCGACTCACCGAAATGATCTACGCCTACCCGACATTCCATCGCGCCGTGCGCGAGGCGCTCGAGCAGCTCAGCTAGCTGTCCGTTGGGCTAGCTGTCCACCGGCGCCAGATGAGCCGCTGCCCGCGCAACCCCAGCGCGCCGACGACGATGAGCAGTCCGACGTTCAGTAGTAGCTGCACTGCGGAGCCGCGCGCCTCGCGCCAGCCTCCGTAAGCGATCGACACTGCGATGTCGGCGGCGGCCGGGATAGTAGTGACCGAGATGAACACGCCGATGAGCGTGCTCGCCCGTGCCAGCGTCAGTGACACCACACCGACGAGTGCAGCCACGACGGCAACCACAACTGAGAACACGTTGGGCGAGTTGATCAGGTCCGAGACGGGCCGCACACCTGCGAAGTAAAGCTTCGGCGTGTGGCCAGCGGCCCGGATGCACAGCGCGAAAGCCAGCGTGACCGCGATTGCCGCCGCGAACCCGGCCAGCAGGACGACCAAGCCGCGGGCGACAGCCCGGCCGTCATGGCGCTCGATGCCCAGCGCGACCGAGATGATCGCGCTGTACTCCGGCCCGACCACCATCGCGCCGACGATGAGGATCTGTGAGTTCGTCAGGATGCCGCAGGCGCCGATGATGCCCGCGAAGATCAGCAGCGCGAAGAAACTCGGCGTGTAATCCGCCTCATCGGCGATCCTGGCGTGCACCACGTCCCAGACCGGGGCACGATCGCCGGGAGAGGCCGGCCGCCAGGCGGGCCGACGCGCTCCGTCGCCGAGGGCAGCATCGATCGTTTCGACAATGATCGGTTTGCCGAGATCAGTGCCGGGCTGTCGCAGTTGCGCCAAGACGGCATTGGCGGACGCACCCGTGACATCGAACTGGACCGCGTCCTCAGCCTCGACACCTGGCCCGGTGTATGCCGCGGGCCGGACCGCGGCACCGGGCAGGACCACCAGGTTGCGAACGCCAGGGTCGGCGGCCAGACGCGACACGAGGCGCGGTGTAGTGGCCGGCGCGCTGACAAGGCGGATGTGCAGCACCGCGAATCAGATCGGGGCATCTCCCCCGCCGCCCTGCTGGCGGGCCCGGTTGACGGCATTCCGCAGCCGGTCTTGCTCCGGTACGGACAAGTCGGTCCGGAGCAGTTCCAGCGGCTGGCCCCGGAAGGCTTCAACGACTGCGTCGATATCGGCATCCGAGCTCAGCAGCACCATCGCCGAGGTACCAGGCCTTAGGTCGCCCTTGACCGTATCGATCATGGAGCTGTCGATGACCTCATGGTGGAGCTTGCGCATCAAGCTAGCGACTTTGCCGCCGTGCCCGGTGACATGCTCCAGCGTCGTCGGCTCAGGGGCGTATTCGGGCCACCGGAGCACCGCGACATCCATCGCGTTGATCATGTCCTGACTGTCCAGTTGCTTGATCCGGGCAGCTGCGCTGTCAGCTCCCTCGGTACCGGCGAACCGCCATGCCGTCGTGGGCATCGATAGCTGCTCCTTCGCTTGTGCTGGTCAGGCTGCCGCTAGTTCCAGCGGCCTGCTGTCGAGGTGACGATCGAGGTTGACCCGGCGTTAGTCAGGCACAGGTGCGTGAAAGCCGGCGGAAGTTGCCTAGCTGCTCGGGGAGTCGAACCGCGGCAGGCAGAGCCAGTCAACCGTGCCGTCCGCCGTGACGAGTGCCGCGGTCGGGAGGTCTCCGATCACGCCCTGCGCGGCGATCGGCGGCTAATCCATAGGGTGCACCTCCGTTAGTCATCACATCGTCCCGCCGGGGCTGGCCGAATACGTCACCCCGCGTGGGTGAACCCCAGTGCGATCTTCACGAAGGATCCGGATGCATCCCCGATATCCGGCATGACGCCGACGGGACGCTTGCGCGCATCAGCGAGCCGATAGCAGGCGGCAATCACCCGGAACGGATGACGCCGAGGCCGGAAAGGCGGGAACGGTCTGGATCGCCCACAACGCCAGGAAGGATGCAATGAACAACGGCAATAGTTACCAAACGGGCGCGTTCAAGCTGAACACCGCGCCGATGATCGTCAGCGCATGCCTGATCGGCGCTGGCAGCATGATCGGGATCGCCGGACTGATCGTAGGCGGCACTGCGATGATCTCTGCTGCCCGGCAGTGGTTCCGCGAGCTCGAAGTACCGCCGAGCGAGGTGGTCAAGCAGAAGTTTGGCCAGACCATGGCCGCCACCTCCGCGGGCGCCAGCGCCTGGAAGCAGCACAACGCCGCCATGCAGCGCGCCAACGCCTGAAACCGGCAGAACTCGCAACGCACATCTCGGACCACTGAGGCCAGACAAAACCAAGATAAAACAACAGAGCCCGGAGAGAACAGCGAAACGGCGCCCCGCCTGGCGGGGCGCCGTTTGCAGTAGTTGGCGGTTTTGCAGTTTGGTAAGAAGGCCGGTCTCGCGACTATGCCAGCCGCCGGACGTGGCCAGTCGCCAGCGCCCAGATGATGATGACGTCGAGCGCGATCACGATGATCGACCAGATCGGATAGTGCGGCAGGAACAGGAAGTTCGCCAGAGCGCTGATGACCGCCAGCGTGATTCCGACCACTCTGGCCCAGGTCATCCCGAGCAGCAGGCAGATGCCCGCGCAGAAGACGACGCCGCCGATAATCGCTTGCGTGATGCCCCACCAGTACGGGCTCAGGCTGAAGGTGTAGGTCGCCGGCACCCTGGCGTAGAAACCCCCGGAAAGCACACCGGTGATACCGATGAAGAAGCCCCACAGACCCGAGAGGATCATCAGGGTCGCCGCGAGCACCGTGAACGCTCCGGATACCGCCTGACGGGTTTCGTACCTCTCGCGCTCGCGCTCGCGGGCTTCGTACCCGGCCTGGTAGCCAGCCTGTCTGTTCTCGGCCGTCTCGCGCGGCGCAGTGCCTGCCCGGTGCGCACCGGCCGATTGAGCAGCGGCCTCACGCTCGTAGCCGGTACCTCTCTCTTGCGGACTGCTCATCGAAGTAGCCCCCTTCATCTGGCCTACTGCGAGCATCAGCCAGGACGCTGACGCGCCTGTGCCTTGTGAATCTGTAGGGCGGCACGCATGGTGGCAACTGGCGCCGTGCTACTCAACTCACGCTACGAAGGCACCGGCTACGGCAGCATCATCCGTCTCGGGTGAAGCTGGAGGTTGGCTGAGACCGGCATTTAACGACTTTTAACTCGACACCGGCCGGGCTGCGCGGCTTCAGACGTAGCTACGCCGCCCGCTATACGCGACCATCGCCCAGATGATGAACAGGTTGACGGCGATCAGGATGATCGACCAGATCGGGTAGAACGGCAGGCTCATGAAGCTGGCTACCGCGCTCATCGTTGCCAGGATGACGCCCACGGCCCTGGCCCACACCATGCCGAGCAGCACGCACGCTCCTGCTGCGACGACGACCGCGCCGAGAATCAGGTCGACCCACCCCCAGCCGTGAGTGCTCCAGACGTAGAGATAGCCGCCGTGGTACACGAAGAACGGAGCGCGCAGGATCATGGCGAGGCCAGCCAGGAAGCTGTACAGGCCGGTCAGGATCATCAGGACGCCGGCTAGCACCGCGCCGGCGAATGCACCCGCGCCGCCGCGTTGCCCGGCGACCTGGGCTTGCTGTGGCACCTGGCCCCTGGCCTGCTCGTAATCTGCCTGGCTGCCGGCCTCTGGCCGTCCTGTCGTATGGCTCATAGTCCCTGCCCCCTTTTTGGGCGTGCGTAGCACAGCCGTGATGTCAACGCTTCCTGGGAGGCTACGGACGGCGCTGCCGTACTCGCATCATCCGCCTCGGGTGAACCTGCCGTTAGCCACTGAGGCGGCGTACAGTTGGCCGCGTGCGGAGAGTGGACGTCTTCCGGGCCGAAGTCGCGGTAGTGCTCAGCGCGCTGGGCGCCATCGCGGCAGCGGTATCCACCGCCTGGCTGCAGCCGACGGCACACGCTCTGCCGCTAGCCTCCGAGCTGATCGCGATCGCCGCCGTGACGCTCGCCGGGGCAGTGATCGCCAGGCTCGCCCGCGCCGCCCGGCTAGCGAGCGCTGAGCAGGGAGGTGCCCTGCTAAAGCGCGCGCTTGCCGAGCGCCGGAAATCCTGGGGCGCCGTCTTCCAGCGCCAGCGCAATCCGGATGCGGCGGGCCGTGCCCGGCCCAGAGCACCCTCGGCGGCCCCGGCGGCCGCCTGATCCCGCCGCCGGCGTTTTCGTCGACGGCTTTCCTGTCGGCGTTTCCCCGTCGGCGTTGACCGCGGATAACTACGTGCGGCCGTCTCCAGCTGATCCCGGAATCTGAAGAACCCGCTGGAGGGTCCCGTCATGCTCGGCTTTCTCAGCGCGCCGGTAGGCGCCGCTTACCATATCGTCGTTGCGCTCTCAGTGCTCCTGAACCCGCTCGGCAGCGGCCTGGCCACTGCCGCCGCCATCGTCGCATTCACCGTCGGAGTCCGCCTCCTGCTATCCCCGCTCAGCTATCACGCCTTCCGGGGCCAGGCAAGGCTGTCCGCGCTCCAGCCGAAGATTACCCAGCTCCGCCAGCGCTACCAGAACCAGCCAGACAAGCTGCAGCAGGAACTGACGGCCCTGTACCGGGCCGAAGGCGGCGGCTTGCTGGCCGGCTGCCTGCCGCTGCTGCTCCAGCTGCCGTTCTTCAGCATCATGTACCGCCTGTTTTTGTCCGCGACCGTAGCCGGGCGGCCGAACAGGCTGCTGGCCAGGGACCTGCTGACCACACCGCTCGGCAGCCACTGGCTGACCTGGCCGGGTCCGGTGAGTATCCACGGACTGCTGTTCTTCGGGCTGTTCGCCCTGCTGGCCGGGGCCGCCTTCGTAGCGGCGAAGGTGAGCAGGACGGCCGGCCCCGGGCTAGCCGCAACCAGCCAGCCTGGCCAGCCCGCCGGGCTCGGCCTGGTCAGCCGGGTACTGCCATACACCACGGTGGTGATCGCGGCCTTCGTCCCGCTGGCGGCCGGCATCTACCTGCTGACCACGACGGCATGGACAGCGGCGGAACGCGCGCTGCTCAGCCGGTGGGCTAACCCGCCGGCGCGGTAGCGTGCGGCCGCCGCCCGGATCGCGGCAGCGCCCGCGGTTACTGCCGGGTGAGCGGAGGCAGCGGCACGGCAAGCGATCAGCGTGCGCCGCCGGGCGGGCAGCGGGGTCAGCGTGACTCCGTCAGGCCGCTCGGCGAGCGCAAGCTCCGGAACCAGCGCGACGCCCTGACCGGCCGCTACGAGGGTCAGCACCGCGGCGAAATCGTCGGCATAGTGCCGGATCCGCGGGGAGAACCCTGCCTCCTGGCAGAGCCGGACCGCCATCAGGTGGCACAGCGTACCCGGGCTGGCCACGATCCAGGGCTGTCCGCGCGCCGCCAGGAGAGCCCTCGAGCCGACGACGGAAGCTTCACGTTGCTTCGCCACCATCGAGTCCTCCACATCGCCAGCAGGCTGCTCCGCCACGGAAAGCTCGCCCCGGTCCGGCGGCTGCTCCGCCGCGGAAAGCTCGCCCCGGTCCCGGCCCGGCTCCCCCGCCCCGCCCGCGGCCGAGGCGAGGAACATCCGTTCGTCCAGTAGCGGCTCGGTGCGCAGCGCCGGATCGGGCTCGGCCGGTACGTAGTCGTACTCGTGCACCAGCGCGATGTCGAGTACGCCGGCTCGCAGCGCGTCCGGCGCCTGCGCCGGGTCCAGCTCGGTCACCCGCAGTTCCAGCCGCGGGTGCTCGGTCCCGAGCGCGACCAGCGCCGCCGGAAGCAGGGTGCGGACCGCAGTCTGGAAAGCGCCGATCCGCAGTTCGCCGGCCAGATCGGTCCGGCTGGCGGCGAGCGCGGCGGCTGCCTGCTCTAGCAGGGCGAGCACGGGCTCCGTCCGGTCGGCGAGGTCCGCGCCGGCCGCGGTCAGCTCGACGCCCCGGCCGCTGCGCCGGATCAGCTGGACCCCGGCTTCTCGCTCCAGTGCGCTGAGCTGCTGAGACACTGCTGACGGGGTGCAGAACCGGGCGCGGGCCACCGCCGCGATCGTGCCGAGCCGGGCCAGTTCGCGGAGCAGGTCCATCTTGCGTACATCGAGCATTAGCTCAGCTTAATTATCAGTCCACAAAGATGAACTGGACCTGCACGATTATCGACCGGCACGATCAGCGCATGGACGTACTCGCTGGCTTGTTCATCCCGCTGATCACCCCGTTCACCCCCGAAGGTGACCTCGCCGAAGACGCGCTGGAACAACTGGCGCACCGGGTACTCGATGACGGCGCCACCGGCATCGTGGCCCTTGGCACGACGGCCGAAGCGGCCTCGCTGACCGACTCCGAGAAGTCGCGCGTACTGGCCATCTGCAGCCGGGCCTGCCGGGAGCGGGCCGCACCGCTCATCGCCGGCGCCGGCACGAACAACACAGCCAGGTCCGCCGCGGAGCTTTCCGCCCTGGCGGAGTACCCGGACATCCGCGCCGCCCTGGTCCTGGTGCCGTACTACATCCGTCCCGGGGAGCCCGGAGTGATCGAGCACTTCAGGACACTGGCCGCAAGCTCACCCGTTCCCCTGATTATTTACAACATTCCGTACCGAACCGGGCAGCAGGTAAGCTGGCGCGCCATGGCAAGGCTGGCGGAGGTCCCCGGCGTCGCCGGGGTCAAGCACGCGGTCGGGGCCATCGATCCAGACACGATCGACATGATGGCCAGCCGGCCTGCCGGATTCAGCGTGCTCGGTGGCGACGGCCTGGTGATCTCGCCGCTGCTTGCGCTCGGCGCCGACGGCGGCATTCTGGCCGAGGCGCATGTATGCACTGCCGAGTTCGCCCGGCTGGTCAGCTCGTGGCGGGACGACAAGGCGGCCGAGGCGAGGGAACTCGGGCGCCGGCTTGCGCCGTTGTCGCGAGCACTGTTTGCCGAGCCCAACCCGGTCGTGATCAAATCCGTGCTACACAAGATGGGGCAGATACCGAGCCCATCGGTCCGCCTGCCGCTGTTGGCAGCTAGCCCTCAATCAACCGAAGATGCACTACGGGTTGTAGTTTAGATCAGACTGAGCGAGAGGGGGATGGACGACCGTGAGCGGCGGATTGCAGCACCTGATCCTGTCCGGGCCGGTGCTGCTGGCCATCCCGGTCGCGGCCGCCGCCGGGGCCGTCACGTTCCTGTCGCCATGCTGTCTGCCGCTGGTGCCCGGTTACCTCTCCTACCTGACCGGCATGTCCGGCGCGACCGCGAGCGACCGCCGCCGCAAGGCCGCCACGACCCCGGCATCGGCTCAGGCGGCAACCGTGGCCGCAGCCGGCTCGCTCGCGCTGGCTCCTGCTACCGCTGGTTCCGCCATGGCCGTCGCGGCTGGCGCTTCCGCTCCGGCTGACAACAGCGTCGCGGCTCCGGCAGCGACCCCGGCGTCATCAGGTAACGCTGACCGCCTTGTCCGCGCCGCAATACCGGCCCGGAGCCGCGTCATGCTGGGCGCGCTGCTGTTCGTCCTGGGTTTCTCGGCGCTCTACGCCGTGGAAGGGGTGGCGGTAGCCGGCATCGGCGGCACCCTGACCGAGCACCGGGCTGGCCTCACCCAGCTACTCGGCGGCCTGATCATCCTGCTCGGGCTGCTGTTCATCGGGCTATTCGACCGGTTCAGCTTCTCCGGCCGGATCGTCAAGCCGGGCTTCCGGCCGCGCGCCGGGCTGGCCGGCGCCCCGCTGCTTGGCGTGCTGTTCGGCCTCGGCTGGACGCCTTGCACCGGGCCGACGCTGAGCGCCGTGCTGACGCTCGGATTCACGAGCGGTACAGCGCTGCGGGGCGGACTGCTCGCGTTCGTCTACGCCCTCGGGATCGGCGTCCCGTTCCTGATTGTCGCGTTCGCGTTCCAGCGCGGCGCGAACGTTTTCGGCTTCGCCCGGCGGCATGCCCGGCTGATCACCAGGATCGGCGGCCTGCTGCTGATCGCGGTGGGCGTGCTCGAAGTCACCGGCGCCTGGGCTGCCGCGATTACCTGGCTGCAGGTGCACTGGCTCAGCGGCTACACCGCCCCGATCTGACCGGGCCATCAGCGCCAATTCATGATCACGTAAACAATGTTTGGCAGGCGATACGGAAGTCTTCGTGATCATGGTCCAGGGCTGCCTGCCCGCAGTGTCACAGCAGCGTCAGCGCCTCAGCCGGTGCGGCTAGCGTGATATCGGCTGGTTCGGCGCTCTGGTACTGATGGCCCCAGGCGGCAGCCGCGGCCATGCCGCGTGCCGCCGTCGCGGCACGCAGGTCGTTCGGAGCGTCGCCGATGTAGACAAGGCCGGCGGGAGCGACGCCCAGCCGCCGGGCCGCCAGCAGCAGGCCGTCAGCGGCCGGCTTGGGACGCGTCACCTCGTCACCGCCGACGAGCACATCGACGGCGATGCCTGCGCCCGCCAGCAGCATCGTGGCGGCACGGGTGCTGGCGCCGGTGAACACCGCGACGCGGTGACCGCGCGCCCGCAGCGCGGCCAGCACATCCTCGACGCCCGCGTAGGCCTGCGCCGTGACGGCGGACAGTTCGTCGTAATAAACCTCCGGATCCCCGGCGGCGAGCTCCCGGCCGAGCAGGTGAGCCAGCAACGCCTCAGGCGGGCCGATCGAGTAGCTGGCGACCACCCGCGCCGGCGTGAGCTCCGGGCCGCCCAGGCGCCTGACCGCGGCCACATAGGCGGCCGGCACGACGACGCTGCTGTCCAGCAGCGTGCCGTCCATGTCCCAGACCAGCTGGCGCACCGTCACCGTGACCCATTCTGCTGCGGCTGCGACGCTTGCCCGGGCAGCAAGCAGTAGCGTCGTGAGGCTCGTTGAGCGGGTGGCTCCCCCGCGACCGGCTGCCAACCTATCTTCTTACGTCTGCAGCGTCGCTACCTCGTAGTCGGCGAAGAGCTTGTCGTGCGTGACGATCGTCAGTCCCTCCGCGAGCGCCTGAGCGATGAGCATGCGGTCGAAGGGATCATCGTGGTGCCGGCGCAGCTGCCCCGCCGCGATCCCGTGCGCGATGCTGACCGGCAGCGGACCGCCGGCGCCCTGTCAGCGTGCGCGCGGCGGAAGCGGAGGCCTGCGCCGTGAGGTCCGTCCCGCCGGGTCAGGCGGCCGGACTGCTGGCCTGCCCCGCAGCGCTTCCAGCGCCAGCCGCACCGCCGTCTCCAGCTGCACGTCCCGGCCGACGGCCCAGTCGTCGGGGGTCGGGATGACCTCGACGTCGGGATCCAGGTACTCGGGTGCAACCACCAGAGCATCGCATGGCCCGCCGCGACAGGCGCCGGGCCGCCGCACGCCGCACGGCGCACAGCGCACGCGGCCAGTAGGTGCCTGCCGTCTTCCGCGTCCTGCACACACACGCCAGGCCGGCGGTCGAAGTACGGCGATCCGGCGAACTTCAGCCAATGTTAACCGACCATTCGGTACTTAGCAGTTACTGCCGTATGCGAAATGGTCGGGGTTGCGCGACGCCCTATCAAGACCGCCGCCGAACGGCATTCCGTAACGCTGCGTGTTTGCCCGAAGTGCCCAACTGAACGGGGTTGTCGACTCGGTCCCAAAGTGCGAGACTCGGATTATGGCAATCACGTTCGACGGGCGCATTCCTGACTCCCCTCCCGACAGACTGCCAGGTCAGGCTAGTCACGTCCGCTTCGCCGGTCGCCGCAAGCGCAATTTTCCGGTTGCCTGCCCGGTGACCGGCGACTATTTCCCCGGTAATGTCGCGACAAATCACCTGACGCCCGAGGCCACGTATGCTGGAACAGAAATCTCGGCTTCACCCCAAACCGAATCCATAAGGCCCGCCGCGGCCGCCGGGACTGAGCCGAATCTAGTTAAGGACTCCTTCGCGCGCATAGTGTCCGCCGGGCCGGCCGCAATGGAGTATTTTTACGCACGGCTTTTTACGCTAAGCCCGCGGACAAGGGCCCTTTTCCCGATGAGCATGACCGCGCAGCGTGAACGCGTATTCGCCGCTCTCGCCCGGCTTATCTGGAGCCTGGATGATCCGCCGCGCAACGCCGAGATCCTGACTCGGCTCGGCCGCGACCACCGGCGGTTCGGCGTGACGGAGGCGCACTACGCGCCGTTCATGGCGACACTGCTCGACACGGCCGAGCACTTCATCGGCAGCGAGTGGACCCCGCAGACGGCTAGCGCATGGCAGGCCACGCTCGCCTACGTGACGGGGACCATGCAGGCGGCGGCGGAAGATGATGCCCGCACGGCGCCGGCCTGGTGGACCGCCGAGATCGTCTCGCACGAGCTGCGGTCGCCAGGTGTTGCAGTGCTGCGGCTGCGGCCCAGTCAGCCGCTGCCCTACCAGGCCGGACAGTACATCCCTGTGCAGGTCACGAGGTGGCCGCGCGTCTGGCGGACATACTCGATTGCCACGGCGCCGCGACCCGGCGGCCTCATCGTGTTGCACGTCCGGGCTATGCCCGGCGGCCTGGTCAGCAATACCCTGGTGCACCACTCCGACGTCGGCGACTGCGTGCTGCTCGGTGCCGCCGATGGCAGCATGAGGATAGCCGAGTCTGACCGGGACCTGCTCTGCGTGGCCGGCGGTACGGGGCTGGCCCCGATCAAGGCGATCATCGAGCAAGCGCTGGCAAAGCAAGCCCCGGGCCGACCGCGGAAGATCACCCTCTTCTTCGGCGCCAGGCAGCACTTTGACTTGTACGACCTGGAAGACCTGCAGCTTCTTGAGTCTGCCTGCCCGTTGCTCCGGGTCATCCCAGTGCTGTCCGACGAGCCTGGCTATCACGGTATGGTCGGCGCGCTGCCAGACGTGCTCGGCAACCTGAGCCTCTACGAGAACACCGAGGCCTATGTCTGCGGGCCGCCCGCGATGGTCACCCGGACAACCGCGCTGCTCGCCGGGAGCATCCCGGAGAGCCAGCTGCATTACGACCCGGTGGACTAGCCGAGCACGGCCCGGCCGGCACCCGGCGAGTGCTACGCCGCCAGGTACCTGCCGAAGAAGGCAAAGATGCGCTGCCACGAGTCGGCGGCGTCAGCGGGCTGGTACGACATCCTCCCGAGCCTGGCGAACACCGCGCCCGCGCCCTCCGACTTCGTCATGAACCGGTGCCCTGAGCCGGGGTAGACCTGCACGTCGTGCGGCACTTCGAGGACCGCGAGCGCGCGCTGCAGCCGTTCCGGCGGCTGCGTGCCCATCGGATCCCGGCCGCCGAAGCTGCCCACTACAGGGCAGGCGCCGGCCAGCGCAGCCTCGGCATCCTTCGGCACGTCGCCGTAGTTCACCGACGCCGCGCTGAAGCCAGGCCGGGGCGCGCAGAGCAGCGCGAACCCGCCGCCCAGGCAGAAGCCGATCACGCCCGCCTTGCCGGTGCAGTCGGGCCGCGCGACCAGGAACTCGCGGGCGGCGTCGAGCGCCGCGAATGCGGGCCCTCGCTGCGCTCTCAGCTGCTGAAACGCACTGCGAATACAGCGAATCCAGGACTTACCGTCGAATAGGTCCGGCGCGAGCGCCAGGTACCCGTGCGCCGCGAACTCGTCCGCCTTGCCGCGGATGTCGTCGTTCAGGCCGAACGCCTCGTGGATGACCACGACAGCAGGCCACGGCCCTGGCGATGCCGACGGCACCGCGAGATAGCCAGGCGAGGAGTCTGTGCCGACCGGGTACTTGATATCGGGCATACGGCAAACAATGTCATATCTTCCCGGCTGGCAGATACCGGTGCCGCCGGCGGAATAGCAACCGCACGTTCCGGTGAAATTGCACGAACACAAAGGCCGCCGACGCTAACTACTCTAGGTACCGATTATCTCACTTCGGGTAGTGGCTACATTCCTGTCATAGAGGCCGAACAAACCTGTCATAGAGACCGACAAAACCCGGGCTCAGCCATGATTCAGCAGGCACCATCGACGATTCCTTATTCGAAGGTATTCTCAACTGGTCCTACCTAAATGGTTGCTGCCGCTGCCACTTGGCATCCGAAAGTGCGGTCACGAATCGGGCATAACGTCAGATAACGGCACACGCGGGGGCTCGAACGGATACTAAGTCGTGCTCAGGTCGCCGTCGCGGCGCGGGCCGCAGCTCGTTCCCGGCAGAGGCGCAGCACGTTCCCGATGACCTGGTGACCGGCGCGGCCGCCAGCGGTCAGGATCGACTCCGGGTGGAACTGCACCGCCCACCGGCCGCGTGCCGGGTCCTCGATCGCCATGACCACTCCGTCCGGCGTGACTGCCGTCACCTCGAAACCGCCGGTTACCTGCTCAGGCCGGGCATGCAGAGAGTGATACCGGGCGCCGGTGAACTCGGCAGGCAGTCCCGCCAGCAGCGCGCCGCCGAGAACGCGGACCTGGCCCGGCTTGCCGTGCACCGGAGTGTCCAGCAGCCCGAGCGACCCGCCGGCGTGCTCGACCATCGCCTGGAGCCCGAGGCAGACTCCGAACGCAGGCAGGTCTCGCTCGTCCAGCGCCGAAAGCAGCTTGTCGCAGTCGAAGTCGGCCGGGCGGCCGGGCCCGGGCGAGAGCACGACCAAATCCGGGTCGAACTCATCCAGCAGCCCCGGGTCGAAGCCCGCACGCAAGGTGCTGACGACCGCGCCCTGCTCGGCGAAGTACCCGCCCAGGGTATGCACGAAGGAGTCCTGATGATCGACCAGGAGCACCCGCAGCCCGTCGCCAGGCAGCGCGGCATTCGAAGCGGGTTCCGGCCCGGAATCCTCGCTGGTCGCGGCCGTACCCGCAGAGTCGGCGCCCTCGTCGGCAGCCTCAGCCAGCGTCTCCAGCAACGCGCGCGCCTTCAGCGCGGTTTCGCGCTCCTCGTCGTCGGGATCGGAGTCGAATAGCAAGGTAGCGCCAACCCGGACCGCGGCGACCCCGCCGGTGATGTGCGCTGTCCGCAGCGTCAGGCCGGTATTCATGCCGCCGTCGAAGCCGATCATGCCGACCGCGCCGCCGTACCAGCGCCGCGGCGCGACCTCGTGATCCTCGATGAACTGCATCGCCCAGTTCTTCGGCGCCCCGGTGACGGTGACGGCCCACATGTGGGTGAGGAACGCGTCCAGCGCGTCGAAGCCGGGCCGGAGCCTGCCCTCAACGTGATCGACGGTGTGGATGAGCCGGCT
>Ga0335072_10009603_pt1 | contig 13949 bp, 15 predicted proteins | sample Lox_Sample_21_FD_206725 | JGI IMG/M metagenome (GOLD analysis project Ga0335072, IMG submission 206725) | Soil microbial communities from Loxahatchee National Wildlife Refuge, Florida, United States - Lox_Sample_2.1 | ecosystem: Environmental > Terrestrial > Soil > Wetlands | place: USA...
TACTCGTGCTCGACGATCCGACATACGGGATCGACCCGCATGCCCGCGAGACCTTGTTGAAGGCGATCTGCTCCGTGGCAGACAACGGAGGAAGCGTGATCGTCATCTCGACCGAACCTGAGCAGCTTGTACGACTGTGCGACCGCGTATTTGTGCTGCAAGCCGGGGCGCTCACAGACGAGCTGACCGGCACGAACGTAACCGAAGAGGAGATCACCCTTGCCTGCTCGCGCTGAAACTGAGAAAGGCGCCGAGAGCGCGACCGGGAATGGCTCCGGGGACCCGGCTCCTATGCCTGCCACGGTCTCACTGGACGCATCGTCGCGGGCCGGCCGCGTCGACCTGGTTCGGCGATGTCTGACCAGGTACTCGTTGCTCGTCCTGCTCGTCTTCCTGATCGTCTTGTACTCAATCCTGAAGCCGAGCACGTTCCTGACCGTGACGAACCTCCAGAGCATGCTGCTGCAGCAGACGGTTCCGACCGTGATCGCGTTGGCGGTCCTGGTGCCGATCGTGGCCGGAGGGTTCGATCTCTCGGTCGGTTACGTACTCGGCTTCACGGCGATTGTGGGCGCAAAGGTCGGCGCCGGCGCGATCGGCAGCGGCTTTACGGCAATCGCTTTTTTGCTGGTGGCGGGGTTGGCCGCTGGGGGGCTGAACGCGATCCTCGTAGCCAAGCTGCGGATCAGCTCATTCATCGCCACGCTCGGCGTCGGCCTGTCGATCAGCGGCATCATGGTCGGTCTGACCGGAGGGCAGGTCCTGTACGCGGGGATCCCACCGGTGATCGCCCAGATCTCCCTCACGCCGATCCTGGGCATCGACGCCTCGGTCTGGTTGACCCTCATCATCGTGCTGCTGGTGTACTACCTGTTGGCGCGTCTGCCGCTCGGTCGCAAGATGTACGCGGTCGGCGGGAACGAGCAGGTGGCACGACTCGCCGCGATTAACGTGACGAGGATCAAGGTCATCGTATTTGTGCTCGCGGGGCTGCTATCCGCGGTTGGCGGTCTGCTCACGCTCGGTCAGGTGGGCAGCGCCGATCCCTCAACTGGCCCGGAGTTCCTGCTGCCGGCTTTCGCCGCTGTTTTCCTCGGCGCTACGAGTATCCGTCCCGGATTCTTCAACGTCTGGGGAACCGTGCTGGCGATCTTTGTGCTCGCCGTCAACTTCTCCGGGCTCACCCTGCTCGGAGCCCCCTACTGGCTCTCTCCCGTGATCGACGGCATCGCGCTGATCATCGGGGTGCTGGTCGCCGGCAAGGGCCTCCGAGGCGTGCTGTCGGGTTAGAGTTGCGGCCTCGGGCCTGGGCGGGCTGTGGCCTCCTGGAGTGGAGGCACCGGCACGCGCCTCTTGTACGCACGGGTCAGGTGAGGAATTCGAGCAGGAGAGCGTTGACCTGCTCGGGGGCGTCCAGCATCGCCAGCAACTTTGAGCACGCCGTTAGGCTAACACTTCAACTCGAAGTTGATTTCGGATTCAAGTTATCACACTCTCGGCGGGCCTGCGCGGCCGCACGTGCCGGGCACGCGCTGGTGGTGGTCAGATGTCCGATGTTCACTGTGAGGAGACCCTATGTCGAACGCTGCTCACCCAGTCTGGGACTACGCGCAGTCCGACCCTGAGCGCGTCGCGTTGCGAGATGGCGGGGGGTCATGGAGCTATCGCACCCTGCGTGACCGTGCCCGAGTTGTCGGTGGTGCGCTGCTTCACGCCGGCGTGAACGCCGGTGACCGTGTCCTCTTCGTCGCCCCATCGGTCCCGGAATTCGTCGCCGTGCATTACGGAATCCACGCCGCGGGCGCTATCGCGGTGACCGCCAACACCATGTCGACGACCCCTGAGCTCGAGTACATAGGTGACGATGCGGGCGTCAAGCTCGTGATTGGATGGAGCGGAGTCGAGGTTGCACCGCAGGCGGCTGCAGCGAAGCTTGGCGTGCCCTATTGGCCGCTCAGGCACGGCCTGGCCGGTATCGGTGCCCCCGTTCCGCTTGTCGAGCCGCACCCAACCGATGACGAGGACACGGCCGCGATCCTCTACACGTCTGGTACGACCGGCAAGCCCAAGGGCGTCGAGCTGACGCATGGCAACCTGATCGCCGGCGCGTCAATCTTCGTGACTGTCCACGGCCTCACACCTGAAGACCGGCTCGGCACAGCACTTCCGCTGTTCCACGCCTACGGCCAGGTGTGCGTGATGGCGACGGCGCTGCGCGCCGGTTCCAGCTTGTCACTGCTGCCACGGTTCGATGCGGAGTCGATGGTCGCGATGCTGCGCCGTGACGAGCTGACCTTCCTGGCCGGAGTTCCCACGATGTGGAATGGGATGCTGCACGCAAGCGGGGATTCGAACCAGTCTGACTTCGCCAGCCTGCGGATCGCAGCGTCCGGTGGTGCGGCGCTACCCGTTGAAGTCAGTCGCGCCTTCGAAGATCGCTTCGGCTGCCGGATTCTCGAGGGATACGGCCTCACCGAATCAACGGCCGCCGCCCTCTTCCACGGCCCCGACAGGCCGCGCAAGCCAGGATCGGTCGGCGTGGCGCTGCCTCGGTGCGAGGTGCGGATCCGGGATGAGCAGGGCACTGAGCTGTCAGCCGGCGAGGTTGGCGAGCTCTACTTCCGAGGGCCGGTCGTGATGAAGCGCTATTGGAATCGGCCGGAGGCGACCGCCGAGGTTCTCCAGGACGGTTGGTTGCGGACGGGTGACCTCGGTCTGGTGGACGCCGACGGCGACGTGCGAATCGTCGGCCGGAAGAAAGACCTCGTGATTCGTGGCGGCTACAACGTCTATCCGCTTGAGGTGGAAGAGGTTCTCTACCAACACCCAGACATCATGGAAGTCGCGGTCATCGGCATCCCGGATGATCACTACGGCGAGGAGGTCGCCGCCGTCGTGGTGCTTCGCGGCGGCGCCAGGCCCGACACTTCCGCGCTCCGTGACTGGGCCAAGGAGCGGTTGTCCGCGTACAAAGTGCCCCACCTCATCGTGTACGCGCCAGAGTTGCCCAAAGGAGCGACCGGCAAGGTTCTCAAGCACGCGATCGACCGGGGCTCGATTCGTGCCGCGGCCGAGCGGACGGTCGCCAGTCCCGAGTGAGCCTCCGGTCGCTAGATCGAAGTTGCCGTCATATTTGAATATAGGTTGCCCGAACAGGAGGGCGGACGTCGGTCTGGCCTCGCAGCGAGAGAGAAAGGGGAGCTGCGTGAGAGCGACGAACAATGGGGGATCCCGGGCGTTACTTTGAGTGCCCGCGGTGGCACGAGGGCAAGTGGTGGGTATCCGACTTCTATGGGCACCGCGTGAGTGTCATCGACGAGGACGGCTCCACGAGCGAAACCCTCGAATTCAACTTCCAGCCCAGCGGGCTGGGCTGGCTTGCGGACGGGAGCCTGCTCGTGGTCGCTATAAAGGAGCGCAAGCTGTTCCGCCGCGATGCGGGCGAGCTGTTCGAGTACGCCGCACAGGGCGAGTTCTTTCCCGGCTTTGCGAATGCTGATCGCCACTGGCTATGGGTTCGCTTACGTCGGCAACTTCGGGCGCGACCTCGAGAATCCAATGCCAACCGTGCCCACGTGCCTAGTGGTAGTCCCTCCCGACGGCGGCCCTCGCGTCGTCGCGGAGGACCTGTACTGCCCCAATGGCTGTACGCGGCGGTGAGTGAGCTGCCGTCGGGTTCGATCGTGAACGCCGTGTGGCGGCCGGCGAGCGTCTCAGCGACGATCAGCTCCTTGCCGTCGGTGGAGAAGGCGCGCCCAGTAGCGGGTCGCTCGCGTTGCCGAAGGTGACGCGATCCTCGACGAGATCAAGATGCGCGACGGCTTCCAGGCCTTCGCCTGCGGACTCGGCGGTAGTGATGGCACGACGCTCCTGATCGCTACGGCACCCGACTTCGATCCCACCCAGCGGAGCGCCGTGACCGAATCAGTGCTTCTCGCCACCACCTTGGACACCCCCGCCGCGTAGCCGCTCAGCTCTGCGCCGGGCGCGGTTCGCCGGTCGCGCGCCGAGCCCGGCCGCCCTCAGTTCGCCGGCTGCTCGACGAGTCTTGCGAGCGCCTCCGCCACGGCAACCGGTTTGTCGCTGCCGTCGCGCTCGAAGGATTGCGTCAGCTGCAACTGGATGCCGCCGGGCACCTCCTCCACACGCGTCACGGTCGCGCGCATGCGGATGCGCGAGCCGGCTGGAACGGCCTCGATGAAGCGAACCTTGTTGTAGCCGTAGTTCAGCGAGTGGGAGAACCCTTCAAACGAGATCAGCTCGCCGGAAAACACTGGACCGAGTGAAAGGCTGTACAGCCCATGGGCTATGGTGGTGCGCAGCGGGCTGGCGGCCGCGCGCTCCGGATCCACATGGATCCATTGGTGATCGCCGGTTGCATCGGCGAATGCGTCGATCCCGGCCTGTGTCACTTCGAACCAGTCAGTCGGGCCAATGTCCTGGCCGATCAATGCCTGCAGGTCGGCAAGTGACGAGGGGCGGAGTGGCAGCGAGTTGTTCATGGAAGTGCCTGATCCTTACTTGAGATGGGCTGCGCCGGATTCGTATCCGGGCCGGTGATCTACGCCGTCGGCGGACCGATGGACTGATGCGCTCCTGGAGGGTCACGAGCGCTCCTGCCACGCGTGCTTGCTGGGCAGGAGGTGCGCCGTGGCGACGTGCGCTAGGAGCGCTTGGTGCCGGCCTTTGGGATGCCGAGCGCGTTGACCCAGAGCCGCGTCAGCTCTTCCACCAGCTCATCCAGCTTCCAGTCGTCACCGAGCACATAGTTGATATAGGCGACGCGCGAGACCATCGCTGAGAGGGCGGTAGCAGTGAGCATCGCATCCAGATCCGGATCCGCGAACCCGCGGGCTTGGAGCTTGCGGATGCTGTGCGCGTTCCGCTCGGCGAAGGCCTTGGATCGTTCGCGCCGAAGCTCGCGGAAGCTCTCATCGATCGTGGAGACCTGTTCAAGTAGCCGCATGAGCTTGGCATTTCGCTCGTAGACCAGCAGGTAGGCGCGATTGCTCGCCTCGATCACGGCTGTTGGGTCATCGCTGTCAACCACCTCTTGGATGTGCTGATGAAGCATGTCGTCCTGCAGTTCGGCCAGCACGGCAGCAAAGATCTCCTCCTTGCTGTCGAAATATGTGTAGAAGGACCCAGTTGCGGTCTCCGCCTCGGCACTGATATCGGCGACCCTGCTGTCGAGGTAGCCGTCCCGCTCAAACACGGTCCGAGCGGCGGCGACGAGCTTCGCCCGGGTGCGCGCGCCGCGCGCCGAGCGAGGTGGCTCTCGGCCGGTCGACGGGTCGGGTTCAGCCGCTTGCGGAGACGGACGCGATGCTGGACGTGACGTCATGTTTGTGAATCTAGCGGGGTTGACTGGCCACAAGCGACCGGGCGCACCCGGCGCTACCTGGGACTGAGGGGGGCAAAGGCAGGCGGTCGGCCTTCCAGATAGCTTGCGACCCCCTCGGCAACATCCGGTTGACGAAAGGATTCCAGCATCAGTTCGTTGGCCTCCGCGACCGACGTGGCGAAATCCGCGTCCATTGCTCGCTGAATCTGCGCCTTGATCACGCTCATCGACGTCGGTGACGAGTAGCTGGCCAGCTCTTCGGCAAAGGCAACCGCCGCGGCCAGCAGCTGCTCGGGTTCGACGATGCGATCGACGAGCCCAATCGTCACTGCGTCCTGCGCCAGGATGACGCGACCCGACAAGAGCAGGTCAACAGCGCGGCTCGAACCGATCAGGCGAGGCAGGATCCAGGCGATTCCGTACTCCGCGATCAGGCCGCGACGCGCGAACGCGGTTGTCAACTTGGCCTTGGGTGCCGCGAACCGGATGTCGCAGTAGAGCGCCTCGACGAGCCCGAGGCCCGCTGCCGCGCCGTTGATCGCGGCGATCATCGGCTTGCGAACCGTCAATGGGAACGACCGTGGACGAGTCTGCGGGGTTACCGGCGGTTCGTTGCCGTCGCCGACGGCCTGCAGATCATCCATGTCCGCCCCGGCGCAGAAGCCGCGGCCGGCACCGGTGACGACGATCGCACGTACTTCAGGATCGCCGTCCGCCTCCTCAAGCAAAGCGAAGTAACGCGCTTCCAGCGCGTCGTTCCACGCATTCAGGCGCTTGGGGCGGTTGAGCGTGAGGATCAGGACCGCCCCGCGCCGCTCAGCCAGCACTGTGTCCTGGGACTGCGCGACAGCCGCGGCTCCTGGGAGTGAGGTCTGAGTCATGGGGTGGCCCTCCAACTGTTGCGCGCGTGGCCGGCTCGATTAGCTTGCATGAACTTGAATTCAATGTCAAGCTCAGAGCGCGGCTCGGTGCCGCCGACCTAACGGGAGGAGACACAGCAATGGCCGTCAGTGGCAAAGCAGTTCATCTCGTTGCGCGCGGCTCCCGCGGAGCGCCGCCTTGAGGGAGCGGTTGCGTACGCGCTCAACCTCGCGCGTAACTGCTCGCCGGCGTCGATCGCGGAGATCAAATGGCAGGTGCGTCGACACCTGAGCACGAGCTTCGAGGAGGCAGTTGCTGACTCCGACCGGCTCGAATCGTTCAAGAGGGCAGACCTTGCGGAATGGGTCAGGAGTTACCGCTAGCGACGCCCTCCGGCCTTCCCGGTGCTAATCACAAGGAGCTGACGGTGGACTTCGAACCGACTAGGCGCAGCAAGGACCTGCAGGAACGCCTGACCGCATTCATGAATGAGCGAATCTACCCGGCGGAGCAGCTATACCGGGAGCAAATGAACGGCGCCGCCAACGCGAACTTCCACCCGCCGATCCTAGAGGAACTGAAAGCCGAGGCACGCTCGCGCGGGCTCTGGAACCTCTTCCATCCGCACGAGGAATGGGGTCCTGGCTTGCGGACCGCCGAGTACGCACCGTTGGCCGAGATCATGGGGCGCAGCCCTGAGCTTGCGCCCGAGGCCTGCAACTGTTCGGCGCCGGACACCGGGAACATGGAGGTGCTGACCCTGTTCGGCAGCGAGGAGCACAAGCAGCGATGGCTGCGCCCGCTCCTGGACGGGCAGATCCGCTCGGCGTTCGCTATGACGGAGCCGGCTGTTCCCAGCTCGGACGCGAGCAACATTGAGCTCGCGATCCGGCGCGATGGCGATGAGTACGTGCTGAACGGCCGCAAGTGGTGGGTGTCCAATGCACTCCATCAGAATTGCCGCATCCTGATCGTGATGGGGAAGACCGACCCCGCAGGACCGCGCCATCGCCAGCAGAGCATGGTTCTGGTTCCGATCGACACGCCGGGCGTCAGCGTCCTTCGCGGTCTGCCGGTATTCGGCTACCGGGACCGAGAGGGCCATGCGGAGATCGACTTCAGGGATGTGCGGATTCCCGTGACGAACCTGCTGGCCGGTCGGGGCGATGGATTCATGATCAGCCAGGCCCGGCTCGGCCCGGGGCGGATTCATCACTGCATGAGAACGATCGGCGCGGCCGAGAGAGCGCTTGAGCTGCTCTGCAAGCGAGCAAGCCACCGAGTGACCTTCGGCCTTCCGGTCAGCGAGCGAGCCAACATCCAGGACTGGATCGCGGAAGCGCGGATCGACATCGAGATGATCCGGCTCCTGGCCATGAAGACCGCCTGGCTCATGGACACCGCCGGCAACCGGCACGCTCGAACGGAGATCGCGGCGATCAAGGTCGCTGCGCCCAGCATCGCCCTCCGGATCCTCGACCGGGCAATCCAGGTGCACGGCGGAGGTGGCGTGTCCGATGACTTTCCGCTGGCGGCGATGTGGGCTCACCAGCGAACCTTGCGCCTCGCCGATGGTCCCGATGAGGTACACAAGCGGACCATTGCGGCACGCGAGCTGCGCCGCTGGAATCCTGATCACGAACACGGCCCAGACGACTGGCCGGCTGTCACTTCGTCCGTCCCGGCCGCCTCGTGAGCGCCCCGCTGGAGGGCCGGACCGCGATCGTGACCGGAGCCTCGCGGGGCATCGGCCTGGCAATCGCGCAGGCGCTCGCCGCCGACGGCGCGAATGTCGTCCTGACCTCTCGTGGCGACGGCGCTGAGCAGGCCGCGGCTGGTTTCGGCGGCCGGGCGATCGGGATCCGCGCCCATGCCAGTGACGAAACTGCGGCGACAGCGTGCATGCAAGCGGCGATCGACCACTTCGGAGGCGTGGACATTCTTGTCAACAATGCTGGCACCAACCCTGCGTTCGGCCCGCTCGTTGAGGTCGAGCAGTCGAGCGTGACCAAGATCCTTGAGGTCAATCTCCTGGCTCCGCTGCTGTGGAGCAGGCTCGCGTGGCACGCGTACATGCGCGAGCGCGGCGGCGTCATCATCAACAACGCGTCGGTCGGCGGGCTCGACGTGGCCCCCAGCCTCGGGGCCTACAACGCTTCGAAGGCCGCGCTAATCCACCTGACCCGTCACCTGGCCGTCGAGCTCGCGCCCAACGTGCGGGTCAACGCAGTCGCGCCGGGTGTCGTCCGGACACGGCTCGCGGAAGCACTCTGGAAGGAGCGCGAGGAGGCGGTCGCCGCGACGACACCGCTCGGCCGCATCGGCGAGCCCGCGGACGTCGGCTCGGCGGTCGCGTTCCTGGCCGGAGACCGGGCCGGGTGGATAACCGGCGCGACGCTGGTGATCGACGGCGGCCAGCGGCTCGTTGCCCCGGCGCGGTAACGGGTGAGTCCGTCGAGAAGAGCGGATCGACATGCGATCCCTGGCTAGGTCGTGGCCCGCCAGGGTGACGGTGCTCCCGCCGGTCCAGCCCGGTCGCGCAGGTGTGGGCCCTGTACACCCGGCGGTGTGCCCTCGGCCCCTTGTACCGTCTGCGGGCTTGCCCGACGCTGGGCTCGGTGCGTGTGACGACTCCCAAGAAACGGGTGAGCACGCGCGAAGCATGGCCGCGGCTTGATCTGGATGCGGACGGGCGTTCCGGTGACCAGCTCGAGAGGAGATGCAGTGATGCGCGCAATTCAGATCCAGCGCTTCGGCGGACCTGAGGTGCTCGCGGAGGCGCAAGTCCCCGAGCCGAGCCCGACGGCTGGCAAGGTGCTGATCGACGTCACCGCGGCAGGCATCAACTATGCCGACATCCACCGCGTTGCCGACGATTACCTCGCCGACCAGGAGTTGCCGTTCATTCCGGGCCAGGAGGTGGTCGGCAGGCTTGAGGACGGCTCGCGGGTGGTGTCGCTCGTCCGTGGCGGCGGCTACGCGGAACGCGCGCTCGGGCCGCTGGACCTGACATTTGCCGTGCCGGACGGAATCGGCGACATGCAGGCGCTCGCGTTGATGCTGCAAGGCACCACCGCCTGGCACTTGCTCCACACGTCGGGTCAGATGAAGGCGGGTGAGACGATTGTCGTGTTCGCAGCTGCCGGCGGCGTGGGCTCGGTCGCCGTCCAGCTGGCGCGCGCGTGGGGCGCCGGGCGCGTCATCGCCGTTGCCTCGACCCAGGAGAAGCGGGAGCTGTCCCTCAGACTCGGGGCGGATGCAGTCGTGGACTCCGGCAGCCCTGACCTCGCGGAGGCATTGATTGACGCTAACGGCGGCCGCGGTGTGGACCTCGTCCTAGAGATGACCGGGGGCGATGTCTTTAGGGCAGCGATGGAATCCCTCAGCCACTTTGGCCGCCTTGTTCACTACGGCGCCGCGAGCCGCACGATGGCACCTCCGGTTGAACCTCGCGAATTGATGTCCAACTGCACTGCGGTAGTCGGCTTTTGGCTCATGCTCTGTACGCGCGCCATGCTGCAGGAATCTCTCGATGACCTTTGGTCCATGGTCTCACGCGCGGAGATCCAGCCGTTGGTGGGTGAGATTTACCCGCTGACTGACGCGCGCCGCGCACACGAAGATCTCCGCGGCCGCAGCACCGTGGGCAAGCTGGCGTTGGACCCGGCACATTAGGGCACAAGGACCGCATGCTTGCGCATTTGGCGAGGATGCGCGGCCCCCTCCACTACACGCGGAAGTTCCACAAAGCCGGAGCCAGCAAGCTGATCCTCGACAAGCCGGCATTGATGATCCTGGCCGCCGACGATTGGGCCTACCCAACGAGCTTCCACCGACGAGGTCAGCGCGATCCTTGTCCCGTGGCTCACGCGGGCCGTTGCCTCGCGGTGACAGTCGAACCTGGCAATGGCTGCCGGTGAGGCACGATGCGAGCGAGCTCGAGCGCGACTCGTAGGTTCAGGCTCCCACGGTCGATAGGCGTATCGAGTGATTCCTCGATCTTTTCGATCCGCTTGACGACAGTATTCCTGTGAAGCTGCAGCCTTGCGGCAGTGGCTGCCGGGCTGCCTCGCTCCTGAAGAAGGACCCGAAGCGTTTCGCGAAGGCTTCTGGACTTCTCGTCGTCTGCGCTGAGCGACCCGAGGTGCGCCTCCACGAACGCGCAAGCGAGTTCCGTATCCCAAGATGCGAGCGCCAGAACGCCGACGTCGTCGTATGTCGTGAGCGGCTGCCCCCCGATCGCGCCGCTCACGCGTTTCGCTTCGAGCGCCTCTCGGTGCGTGAGGCGGAAGCCGGATAGTCCCCAATGGGTGGAACCGAATGCTGCTTGGATCCCTGGTGGAGGTTCCCAGCCATGTAGGCCGAGCTGCAAGCTGTTCGCCTTGTGCGATAGCCATCCATTGACGGAGCCGCTATCGCTTCGGACGGTCAGGTGCTGCCAAGGATCGATCCGCGTTCCCAGCTCCGATGCGACCTTCTCTAGGCGCAGTCGGTCAGCACCGCTGGCATCCCACAAGGTGTATCCGGTGTGACTGGCGTCCAAGCGGTAGCCAGTCGACCGCTCCGCCATTCTCGGGTCTAGGTCGCCTTGGAGCAGACCAGTGACGGCGCGCAGGCGACTCGACTCGTCCCGGCGTTCCAGGCTCGCTTGCTCGTCCAGGTATGCCGATATGGCTTGGGCCGTGATGATATTGGCGTAGTCGAACAAGCGCGCGCACGCGTACTCCATTGCGTCGGCGCGGACCTCGGGCGACAGGCCCCAGCGGCTCTCCTTGAGCGTCGACGCGATGATTCGCCACGCGTCCGCGTGGCCGCGCTCAAAGGAGCGCAGAGCAGCGGTGACGGAGCCCCCGTCGCGGACAAGTTGCCTCGACCATGCCTCTGCCTCGTTGGGCAGGGTGGCCACCGATGACGGATCTCCGAAGGCCCTTCTTATGCCCGGGAGATGCGATGTGAGCGCGACTCTGAGGTCCCCTTCGGGATCCCTGCCCTTGCTCAACTCCGGGACCGTGCTGAGGATGCCTATCAGCTGGGCCTCAACGAGAACGCTGCCTTCCTGCTCCATCCAATTTACGAGCAAGCGTCGGCTGTGGCGCGTCGCTTCGGTCGCCATCTGGCCACGTTACCGCCGGGGCGTGCGTGTGGCAATGGGCTGGTGGATGGCGTCTCAGGCCCCTGGCGCCCGCAGATCCCGGCGTGAGAGGTCTTTCCTTTTGGCCTTGAGCGCCTCGGGACTGATCGCGGCAAGAGCGAGATGAATCCCTCCCGTCTTTGCTGTTGACCGCACCCAGTGCTGTAAGGCGTACCCGCGGAGTAGCCCCGCCACTCCCATCCGCGCGGCGATCCTGGGCCCGTATTCGCCTGCCACTCTCATCGCCGAGCCATCGGGACGTGCGCCGCGTCGCCGTGCGCGAACAGTGCCAAGGCGCCGCCGGGCGGTAAAAGTGCCCCACCCGTGGCGGTAGGGCTGGTTGTGTGGGCGGATCTGCCACCGGTGGGTGGTTTCGCGAGACATTGAGTCGTGGCTGGCTGGTCGGCACAGTTGGTTGAGATCGTCGTTTGGGGCGGTCTCGGCGGAGGGAGAGAAGTGATGGTGGAGCCACTGTCGGCGTTCGGACCTGTGAAGATGGCGATAACTGTCGATGATCTCTTCCTTTGGCCGGAGGTGGCCCACCAGAACGGCTATAGCCCGGCGAGTTGCAGCGCGAGTCTGATCCGCGCGTTTGCGGCTAACGGCGTGTCTGATGTGTACGCCTTTTCGGCGACCTTCGCTCTGGACAACGACCCGGGGCTAAAGAGCGTCATGGACGAATGGTGTGCTGCCGGCCATCACGTCGGAGGGCACACGCATTTCCACACCAGCCTCAACTGGCTGGATGCCAAGCGGTACGTCGAGGACATCGACCAAAGCCATGAGCTGATCGAGCCATGGGTCGCCAGGGCGCCGAGCAGGTACTTCCGGTTCGCGATGGACATGCTCGGCGACACACGCAGCAAGACCGACGAAGTGATGACCCACCTCGCGCAGACCGGATACATGCACGCGCCGATCTCATACTGGTTCTATGACACCCAGTTCGTCTTCCCCTACGACCGCGCAGTGCGCTTGGACAGGAGCGAGGATGTCGCGTGGCTGCGGGATCGGTTTGTCGAGACCGCCGTCTCATGTCTGCGCAACCAGGTGGCCGCATCCGAACGGAACAATCTCGGCCGGCGTCCGATCCATATCAGCCTGATCCACAATTCGGCCATCGCGGCCGATGCCTACGACCGTGTACTTGAGGCCTACGCCGAGGCCGGAGTCGAGTTCGTGACCCTCGAAGAGGCGATGCGTGACCCGGCGAACCTTATCGTCGCGCCGGGAGCAAACCCGCACTTCCGCAACCTTACCCAGCGCTGGGCCGCGGTTCTCGGCGTCGAGATTAAGGCAACCCCGCCAAGCGTGCTGAACGAACTGGACGCGATCGCACCGATCGAGGGCTGGGACTCCGAGTCGCTGTTCAGCAAGGCACTCGCCGGCATGGCCCGCGGTACGGGCGCCAAACCCGTCCTCGCAGACCTCGCACCATGACCGCACCGACGCGGCGGGCCGCGTAGAACGCGACCGTACTGCGCGAGTGGCCGGCGCGCGGGAGCGAGGCCCGGGTGTGGTCACCGCTGCGGGATGCCCTGGTGGAGCTGATCGCTGCAGCCGGGCTGGTGCGGCGGGCCGGGACCAACCTGAACCAGGCGGTGGCGAAGCTGAGTGTGACCGGGCAGCGTGGTGAGGATTTGCTTCCGGCGGCACAATTTTGTGTGCGGGTGATCCGCCGTCTTGATGAGGCCGCGGGGCAAGTGGGGCGCAGTGTTCCGTGATGGAACAGAAAACGTTCCGTGATCCGTGATCGGGAAAGTAGTACGCGGGTGCAGAGCTGACGTTTCGCTGACGGCGATTACCAGCTCGCCGTCTCGGACAGCACCGCGGCCGCCCCCGCGGTGACCAGGGCGCCGGTGTCAGCCGGCGCCGACGTGCTGTCGGTTCGGCGAGTCCCGGCACTCGCTGCAGGACGTGTACCTGGAACTGATCGGAGACCAGTCATGAGCAGGCAGCGGGTGCTGGCGATCTTCCGCAAGGAGATGGGCGCTCCGCAGGAACAAGCAGGTCATCTACACGATGATGCTCAGCCCGATCGGCTTCCTGGGCGCCCCGGTCATCTTCTTGTTCACGGTCTCCGCCTCGGACGCGAGCACGCTGTACCAATACCCGGTCGTGCCGTTCACGCTGGCCATGGCGGAGCTGGTGCCGGTCACCGACCCGGCACCCACTCGCGAGGGTTCGGCGCCTGCGCGGAAGACGGAAAGGACGCAGCCGGCCGATCTGGACAGCACCGGCCGACCGCATGGATCGATGGGTGCGTGTCGCTCACGGACGAACGCGGATAATTGTTTTCCCCTTGGGTCGCTCGGTCGGGTTGAGTGCGGGGCCTGGCCGAAGCGCTGGACCGGTGGCTGGTCGCATGGCGTAGCTTGAGGTGGCGCTCGTGCAGATCTGGCTTTCTGGCGTTGGCGTTAGCCTCTGGCTGGCGGGCAACTCGGCGCGCAGCGTCGTTGCTATAGCGGGTGTAGCGTAGCCGGGGATGGTCGTGCCGTCCCCGGCTAGCTGGTTTGCTGTCACCGCGCCCGCGCGGTGTGCCCCATGGCGGGTATGACGGCGGCCCCGACGGTCACGTGCATCACGATAAGCCCGGCGACGGCTGAGGTGGTC
>Ga0335072_10009604_pt1 | contig 13949 bp, 6 predicted proteins | sample Lox_Sample_21_FD_206725 | JGI IMG/M metagenome (GOLD analysis project Ga0335072, IMG submission 206725) | Soil microbial communities from Loxahatchee National Wildlife Refuge, Florida, United States - Lox_Sample_2.1 | ecosystem: Environmental > Terrestrial > Soil > Wetlands | place: USA: Florida...
GTCCTCCGCCTTGCCCGTATATACGCGTCTTTTGGCTGTATCGAAAATGGTATGTGCCGCATCAAGAAACAGCCATGGCGATTGATTTTGCCTAGTGGAACCTGGGGGTGGCGTATGTGCAGCTAAGATTGTGTCAAGATGCCGATTGAAGGATACAGCGTCGTATGTCAGGAGAGAATGCAACAAACCCCGCAAAACCGTCAAATCGTTTACTATCTGCTTGGTCTTCCAGCTGACTCGATGCCAAACTGGATCAAGTTGCCGTCTTACTATCGTGTCAAAGTTCTTGTGCAAGGCACTATCGATATTCCAGTCCTCCATCTCAAGTCCGGAGTTGCCCTTCTTCAACTCGCCGATACTGACTTCGACGCACTCCATTATTGCATTTTGAATATCTCGCATAGCGTCGGTCACAGGCACCTCAAGCTCAATAACTTCAGCTTTCTTCTTTCCCTCCAGCGACTTCTTGATAGTTAGTTGGTACCGAGGCCATATAGACGCCTTTCGAAGGAAGAGGTTCCGCATCATTGTAGCTAATGGAGAGAACCCAGTGGTAAAGGGCTCGGGATTGTCCGAAAACGCTTTGAGAAAACCAACTTTATTGCGCTGCCTGTATATGCGGAGGATAAAGGCTTCGAGGGATGTTGCCACGATACGGTCTGCATGAAGTACCACGAGGCCTGTGATTGTCTCTGGGTCCAGTAGATTTGTCAAAAGATCAACCACCAGGATTCTCGATGTGACACTAAATATGCCGCCGTGTGAATACATTTTCTCTCTTGTTCCCACACTCATAAGATCTGTGTTAACAACACTAAGCCCCCTAGCCTTATGAGCCATGCTAGTGGCAGCTTGCTCCGCCAGAGCTTCACCAATCCAGCCATTTTCCCTCTCCTCTGCCCCAACTACAACTATAAGATTGTTCCCTGCGGCATCATAGGAGTGCAAGAGGTTCGTGACGATCCGAAGAAGGCCGAGCCCGCGCGCAAGTATAACTAGCTCATCTTCGCTGCGAAGTTCCGAAAATATTTCTTGCTGGTATTCCTAGAAGATATCAACACCTCGTTATGACACATTCTTAGATAGTACATACCAGTGGAAGGGAAAGCTTCACGGGCCGGTTTTCATCACTCATCGTAAACTAGAGGAGAGGTCATCAGAAAATGGCCACGCATAGACTGCGTAGGCCAAACGGAGTGACTCAATCAAGAAACTGAGGAACTACATTCGTGGCTCGACGATTTGGTAAATATTCAAGATACACTTTTGTCTACTGCACGCCCGGTGTGGATATATTCTACGCCCCACGTTTGCGGAATTACGCGACTAAGTTGCGCGACTCAGCGACGTCATGGGTTAAGATCCAAGCAAGTGGCAAGGTGGGACAAGTCGTAAGATAGAAATGCCTCGTCATAGTCCCCTTTTCTTTCATCCTCTTCTCTTCATCTCCTGTAATACTATTACAACTCCAAATCCCTAAAACTATCACATAGAATAATCATTTCTACTTCTCACAGCCAAATAAACTATCAAAATGCCTGGCGGACCTGACGAAACACACCAGCATGAATCCACCAGCATGACTGAGCAAGTAGCCAACGACCCCTCGAGCAAGACCGGCAGTACCGCTAGCGATCACCCAGCTCATCAGTCAGGGGTACCAAAAGGCGACAAAGTCCAATTTATGCACCACAAGGCGAACCCTGGGCCTGTTATTCCAGAAGGGGGCATTAATGTGCAACAGGAGGGCACGAAAGAGGAGAGGATGAAGAGGATGGAGGAGATGAATAAGTAATGTCGCGGTCAGTTAATTGGCCGTGTGATATTGTTGTGGATGGAGTGTTGATATATTTACAGGCCTAAGATGTGACGATTTGCTGGTATGGAATAGAGAACTACCTGCTCTTCAGTTCTGTACATCATTCATGGGAATGGCCGTGTGGATTTACAATGTAGGATATCATAATAACGCTTCATAAATAGTAGTATGCCTGAACGTCATTCCACTTACCTGCATCTGATTTTGTGACCGTCAGCGATCGACCGCGCCATTCATACCACAGTTCATCTGCGCCCAGCAAATCAATGTACGGTCGAGCTCGCGGTGGCAGTGTTCGCCCATTCCTAATCCCGCAAATAGAGAAATTGACAATTGAAAAATCCTCGACGACAGGTATCATTCATGACAACAAATATCATTAACGACAAACCCTTTAAGCAGACCGTGGGAACGCAGATCACTACAAGCAGGCAGTCCTGTAGGAAACTGCAGGGGATGGAGATGACAGCTACAGAACGGCGGTAAAACACGGCAGATGAACTATCTTGTTTCCAGCTCCAGACACCCAAGACTGCAGACTCTCTCCGGGTCATGGAATAATCTAGGGAAAGGAAAAATAATCTGAACAGAGAGAGTTTCTCCAGTGAGACTGCCACAGTTGATGTCTTTAACATGTCTGAGCATCTTATGAGAGATACTATAAGTTTATACATTGCAATTATTTACTATTATAATTATCCATTTCGGATCAACTTGCCAATGCCAGTTATCCTCTGCCTCAATGATCCATACCCCAGCTCCATAAGCCCGCAAAGGAATGCGAATCCCTTGCCAGTATCTGGGAGAGGGTACCTTAAAGGTTTGGGAATCGGCGTCATTATGCCAAGCCAGCCCCAACGGTCGCTGCATACTGCCTTGATATTACACAAGCCTCTTAAGCCCTCCTCGCCAGCGAACCTACCATAACCGCTCCCTCTGACACCGCCGAATGGCATGTGGACGGCATAATAGACGCCAAAGTCGTTGACTGAGACCATACCGGTCTTCAATGACCTGACCACTCGGTCCATTTCTTTGCCTTGTGCTCCGAAGACACTTGCTCCAAGGCCAAAGTCTGGAGCATTCGCCAGTTCCACTGCGTGGGCCGTGGAATTAGCTCGCATAACAACGCAAATGGGTGCAAAGCATTCCTCGTTCGCGATGGTCATATTTGGCGTCACATCCACAAGTAGGGTGGGTTGGAAATAATGGCCATGATGATGTATAGGGTGGTTCAAGCGCTGGCCACCAACTAGAAGCCTTGCGCCATCTTTAACTGCCGAACTAATTGCTTGCTCAAGTCGGTCGAAAGAAGCAGATGAAATCATGGCACCCATGTCAACTGGGGCTGATGTTGTGGCATCAAGAATAGAGCCCAGTCGTATTTCCCGGATCCTTGGCTCGAGCGTGCTGATTAACCTGTCATAAACTGCAGGGCAGGCAATAATACGTTCAATACCAACGCAATTTTGTCCAGAAGACTGGAAAGTACCTCGAAGCAATATCTCTGTGACTCGCTTCAAGTCAGAAGCAGCAGAGTCGAGGACAATTGCAGCGTCCTTTCCTCCCAGCTCTGCAAGGACAGGTATCAATGCTTTTGCTGCACTCGTAGCAACCTTCTGTGCTACTGGACGGCTTCCGATGAAGGTGATGTGTGATATGCCTGGATGGGAGGTGAGGTGATTAGCAACCTGCGGCCAGCAAACAACACTCTGCACTAAATTTGGATCATGACCGCAAACTGACAATGCTCCCTTTGCGACCATAGTGAAGTAGTTGGCACTCCATGCAGTATTCTCGGATGCTTTCACCACGATACCGTTGCCTGCGAAAATGGCAGATATGATAGGACCTAATAGGTTATGGCACGGATAATTCCATGATACCAAGGCGGCAACTACGCCAAGGGGTTCGTAGTATACTTTATTTGCCTTATAAAGGAGAAGGAAGTTCGTGGGTCGGCTGGACGGACGTAGTGCGCGTTCTCCATGTTGAATTGTCCAACGAAGCTTTTCGACCGTCACAAGGATTTCTCCAAGAGACGCATCTACCATTGTTTTACCAGAGTCCAAACTGCAAATCCGACATATCTCTTTCTGGTTTTGCAACACAAATGCTAGCAGAGTTTTCAGCACCTTGCGCCTCTGGGAGAAAGTTGTCTCAGCCCACTTGATTTGAGCTGAGTTTGCTTGTTCGATAGCTCGATTAATTCCACTTTCAGTAGAGGGATTGACAAGTCCAAGTAATTGCCCAGTTGCAGGAGCGTAGCATCGGATTGCTGATGAGCCAGGGGCCTATACATATAAGAATTGCATTCGTACTATTTTGGCAGGGGTATCACCTTTATGCTAGGCTCCTCCAGATATTCAGGGTTTTCCGGTACTTTCGGCGGCGCGACTGAATACGGAATTGGTCCTTCAGAACCAATCCACACAGCGAATCTCCAGAGGCTCCAAAGCGAGAAAGTGAGAACGATTATTGCACTCGTGAGAGACTTTAGGAGAAGCTTAACAGCTCTGTACCAAGTCATTTAGCACGTCTGAGCTCAATTGACTCAAGAAGATCGCAATGCGACTTACGGTTCCTCGAATCCTAATTCTCCTCCCATCCATGCTTTCATTAGAGGTACGAAGTCGGCAGTCGCCATTGCCGTGAATTCGTGTATCCGCGGTCAAAGAAAAAGATCAGGGCCTTATCGTCAAAGCATAGCAATTAGGAGATCAGAAAGTTCGTGTGGCGCGTTGTAGGATATGAAGAATCTTTACGCGTTACTGAACTTTCGAAATATTAGGCGTAATATCCCTGCCAGGCTATCTAAGCTGCAGCACCCCTGCACTCCCTAACCTCTAATCGTTGCTTCTCCTGTTGCACCCTCAAACCAATAGGAATTGTTGGGCATGAAGCTCAACTCCTGCCATGGATTCCGAACAGAATTTACAGGAAAGAAGCATGACTACTTTGCGGGATCTAATAAGCTTCCATGTGTTCATAAAACTGAAAAGATGGTCGGCTGACATAATAATGGACTCCCCTTGCATGAAGCATTCGAGCTTTTATGACGGGCAAATTCAGTATGCAACAATAGCAATATTATTCGTTTTTCCATGATCTAAAATTCTGAACAGGCAATGCTCAAATTAAAACCAACGCTGTGGTGGAGCTAATAATACAAAGCCGATCTATAAAGGAACGCCATGCAAATGCTATTCAGTCAACCGCTTTTTTGTAATAAGCCATGTTTAAAGCTCTAGTCCTGAACACCGTAACAGATGGCGTTGGAAGAGATATTCCGAGATATATTGAGTAAAGCTGGCCGCAACATGTCCACTCCGAGTCAGACTCATTCCTCGTCTTCACTCAGCAAGGATTCCGTCTCAACGCCTTCCTCTTCATCGTTGTCATCGAGTTCCAGCTCCTTAATGTCGGTTAGATCACTCATTTCAACATCTTCATCACCCTCCTCCTCATCAAATTTCTTCGCTTTTTTCCCTTTGGCTGCCTTATTACTCGCAGCTGGTTTCTTTGGTGGACCTGTGGCTTTCCTCTTGCCGGTCCTCTCCACAAGGTGCTCAAGGGGGCAAACTGTGCTTTCCCAGCCTTCAGATCCCTCACCAGTTATCGCTCTACACCTTCCACAAGTCTTTCCGTGTCGGATGAAAAGCTGATGCAGACTGTACTTCATCTCATTTGGGATCCGAACTTCACAGTGACTGAACGTTTGATCTCTTGTTGCGCTTTCCGGGACCCACTTCAACCACTTGCAGAACCTCCAGACGTGGGTGTCGACAGCAAAGCTGGGACGTTGGAGACAAAAGAGAATCACACAAGACGCAGTCTTGACACCAATTCCGGGGTACTTGACAAACTCCGTCATTGCTTCGTCTGCAGTCAAGCCATGCATAAAATCAAGAGAAAGAATTTTCTTGTTCGCAACATCAATCTCCATGTCTTTCTGACCCTGTGTCATCCTCTCAACGCCGATAACGCCAGGAATAGTCCCATCCTGCTTCTCTTTGATAAAAGCGTCGCAGCGTGCCGAATTCTGCTCGTACACCATCTCAAGGATCTTTTTGATCGAGATGCTTTTCGTCTTGGCAAGGCCACCTTTCTTGATTGCTTTCTCGATATCCAACACGTCCGATTCGCGGACCTTATTCCAGTCGACACTACCAGCGCCAATCCCTCTCTCAAGCACCCCATATCTTTCCACGAGACCTGTGAAAGCATACTTCGCATTTTGAGAAGTCGTTGAGGCGCTCAAACGTGTTCTGATCAGGGCGTCCAGTACCGAAGGCACTTCACCGCACCCTGTCACTTCCAAAGACGGAGCGGGGATTTCTTTGGGTGCTTCCACTTTTCCATGGACCTCTGACAAAGCGTCTTCTACCTGTTTACAGGCTTCGATGGTTGGCATGACGAAGTCTGGGAAGGGTGATTGACCAGGTGTGAGGCCATATGGATTTGCTTTGCCCTTCTTGATTTTCTTCGCCGGCTTGTCCGCAGCGTCAAGGAGCTCACAAACTTTTTGTTGGATGTCGCTTGATATTTTGACCTTCTTTACCCGTGACGCTCGGTTCTTCTTAGGTTTCTCGTCGTTCGCATCTTCGCTACCCTCAAGCCCAATTTTCTTGGTATCTTCCTTGTACTCGACTTGAAACTCCTCCTTCAGCTCTTGTGTTATTGGGTCTAAGTCAGTATGGTCAGAAGATTCGGGCGTGACAGGTTGAGCAGCTTTAGCTTTGCCACGAGCGTTGCATTTTGCTGGAGGCTTTTTCGTCTTTCCGTTTTCGGATGCGACTTGATATCCATTGGAACTCTCCTTAGTGTCATTGTTTTCAACATGATCTTCTGTCTTTACAAATGTTGCTTTCCGTGCTCGCTTCTTTGGTCGTGAATCAATAACATCAGGGGTGTTTTTGTTTGGTGCTTCGTTACTTGCTGCTTCACCTCCAACCTTACCCATATTATGTGGGAGTTCGTCCCAACCACCCTTCACAGGTTCTGCTGCAAGAGCAGAGTCTTTCTTGTTCTTTGACGGTGCAGCTTTCCTCTTCTTCTTATTCGGGCCGGTCACAGATGCCTTTCCAATTAGACCTTCATCATCCTTCATTGCAATGCTGCTTTCTGTTCCGTCCATGTTGGCTTGTTCGGCACTTTCATCTTCATCTAAAATGCCATCAACCACCTTGCCGGCTATATCTCCAGTAACAGAGCTCGTTCCCCGTGCAGTAACTTGACGCTTACGTAAAGGACCACGAGCCACTGACTTTTTACGACCAACATGTTTGCTGCTCTCTGGGACCACGATAGAACCGGACAGCACTTTCTTGTCCTGTTTGAGGCCAGATTCGAGGGATGCAGCCTCCCGCGCTGCAGCAGCACGAGTAGACATGTTGAAGGCAAAGTGTAATGGAAGGACACTCCCTACGAAATTATACTGGCTCCTGAAGTGGGAAGCTATGGACGGTTGATGGCGTGGCGTTGTGATGGAGGATAGGTTGACGCGAAGAAATGAGTCTTAGGTTTGTGGCTGGCGCACGTTGGGGTATGACTCGAAAGTTTATAATCTTAGTGGAATTAACGCTCTGTGAAGTATTTACAGCTGAACTGGAACTTTGGGCGCCGTTGACGGTTCGACGTTGTGATGGAAGAGTGTGCCGGCGCGAAGAAATGAGTCCTAGTTATGTAGCTGTGACTCGGAAGCCTATATCCTTAATGGGATTAGCGTCCTGTGTCTTTTGGATTCAAATACTTTAGAGACTTACCTTGCACCCGTAACAGAATTAGAGCTACAGCGATATGTATACAATTAGACAGTGTTGGCTTAGTGCACCGGTGTGACACAAATATACACAGTTTTGACACAGTGGAACCGAGCGCTCTTATCAATCTAAAACATAGGGCTTCAATCCTAGTAGTAGCGTTGTTGCGTTCTAATATGATTTAAAATCGAGGACTCCGTTCTGGGTTCGTTAGGGTGGAAATTGAGCTCACAGAGTTTAGAGCCTTGCTAACGACAAGCCAGGTTAAGGAGATTCTGTGGTATTTTGTTTGGTGACTTTACTACAATATCATGGTAACTGTGATGTTGGTAAGAAATAGGAAGCCATGCGGATCCATGACAATGAGGCTGGAGGTTAGCCTTGCGCTATCAGCGCCACATACCCACTAGCGCCAGGTACTGGAGTTAAGTTATTCCTACTACGAGCTCGAACTCAACGGGAATGTCCACAGTCAGTTGCTTTAGGAAATTCCATTATGCATAAGATTTAAACTCATAGAGTAGTCTAGTGTGCCGTCTAAAAGTTCTACATTCACTTAGATGTCGGCATTTGAAATGCTTTCGTTACCCATCTATAAACGCCTTTGTATAAGACATCGAATTCTTCTAAGGGTGAAGATGTCGGAATCTAGTGTGGAATGCAGTTCCTCACGCATAATAATATCACAGCAAGCAAGCTTGGGGAGTATTAACATTTTGGTCATAGTGGCTTCCAAGCCCATGCTTTCTAAAGCTCCCCTACAGCTTCAAGCCTTTCCGTAGCCAACTACGACTCTCCAACAGCATTTTCCTTACCTGAATGTTTTGCTGTACAAAATTATAGAATAGGAGCCCTGAACACTCGATATGAAGTCATCAGATTTGCGGGAAATTATTCAAGAGATTATTTCCTTGGACGTAAGGTGAGACTGCTCCTGTAGCTCTGAGGACGTTTAACTCCTAAATCTCGCATCTTATAGTCTCGACCTTGTTTGGGGTATATCAATGTCGCCATCGAATATAACATGCGGCACAATTGACCACCGCGATCTTCAGCATCGGGTATGATACCTGCAATATCCCACTTCTATGTATCCGCAACCTTATAGAATAAACGCATCACAGAAGCTAATATGATTGAAGAATATTAGCATGATCCTTATATGGTACACCTGAGATAGAATGCATAGCAAGTAAGGTTCAGTAGTTTTCGTTTGCTCAGCATGATATTGCTAAGAAGTCTAACATCTTTTTTAAAAGAAAACTTCATCATGACCTGGAATGAAAATTATTTTGCACTTACTCACTAAAGCATAGGGTTTAATTTAGACGACAGGGCCTTTGCTGTCGCTTGGAGTCGAATGGGAGGACTTACATCAATCCCTCTGACAGTGTTTCTTATGGAGTAGACGAGAGTCTTATGTGGTTGAGCCGGGCGGACATCCCATCCTCTGCCAAATACCCATAGTTCTGATGCATAACATTGCCCTACTTACGCAGGGAATATAGATTTTTCCGGTTGTATGGGGAAGACGATGAGAGGATGAAATGGAGAAATTCGTACTTAAGATCGCAACTTAGTGTGACGCTAAGCCTCTTTGAGCGGCCAGCTGCAACACCGACAAACGTGCATAGCCCCTGGATGACAATCACACTAAGCCCTCCCTTGCTTCGTCATGTTGAGAAACCTTAACATGAGACTTTCATGGATGACACCATGGAACCGTGAAGCCAATGTTATAGATTCAATGACATCCTTGAAGTGAACTCGATGGCTTCTAGTGCTTCACCCAATCACGATTCAAGAGCAGTGCCGTAGCAGAGGACGAACATAGAAGTTTGACATAGGTGGCCTACAGTGCAGTCGCTCGTATGATGTTCTTCAACGTGTGAGATAACCCAAATTTTTTATCTTCCTGCAGAAATATGGAAGTTCCCGAGCTAGTGCGAGGAGAACTAGGGGCTGTAATAGCTTTAAGCTGAAAGATGGCTATTCAATCACATACATGGCGTGCAAATTCTGACTGCGAGCTTCGTTGACGGTGTTGCATCAATGGCGGAGCCTTTGATGCAGACACCCCTTGTCATCATCAACAACATTTCAGATTCCAACTCTTTCATATTTGACTAAGTGGATAATCGTAGACATACGTCGCAACCACCATATAGTATCCACCGGCTTCGTGAAGCTTGCAGATATAAGGTGGTTTGCGAATGGAAGAGTCCAGAAGTGAGCACTTTGCGGGAAGTGATTCTGACAAAGACTACCAACTTACATATAAATGTGTGATCCCTGTCCTCATTTATTGCTCCTCAAAATAAGGGCTTCGAACCCCAGAGATTCATGAAGCACTCTCTCAACTTAAAGAGGTATCTTGTCAACTGGATTAGGCTCTTTCCAGCTCAGATATCATTGTTGTAACCTTACTTAGTCTGCAAGAGTTGCATTTCTCAGTCTCTAGCCTTCTAGGCCCACCCACTCGGTTTGTACTCCCTCCTCACTAGAGTTCGATCATTTGCCCTTTGTTTGCCAAAGGCCATAAATACGAGCTCATTCTCACTCATTGTCATCTCCACCCAACCATTGGCTTATTCCTGCAATCGCAATCGTCAGCGGCTGAGATTGCACATCTTGAACACTTCGATTCCCACACGATTTTGCCTGAGGTGAATTACTTAGCAAGCCCCGCTAAGCAGGTATACTCTCAATTCATTAGGGCAGGATCCTTCAACCAGTGAGTCTACAAAATACTGCATATCCCTACTCTAAACCCCTACCTTCAGCAGACGCTGACATATTGTTCACAGAAAATAATGGCTTCCTCTCCAGAAAACCTAGTCGATCTTACCAGCGATAGTGATGATGAGGTACGATGCACAGGGAGTAGTAAGTTGACCTTTGATTGACACGTAGGATTCTTCGTTCCCTTCTCAAAAGATCTTTATTCTTCTCCATTTCCATACACCGTTTTCTGGATCCACTGGCGACATATGGCATTGAAATCGGTATATAGCGCTTCCGAGGACTAAAAATTGGATATAGTTACACGTTCTGCTCCGAAGAGGCTATCTTTAGGGCCTTCAAATCCGAAGCCTCCACAAATTTTTCAAGCAGAAAATAGAAAGCAGCGCCAGCTTGAATCCACAGACAATAGCTCAACACGAGCTCTGCCAGAGTGTGCTAGCACATTATTATGTTCAGAAGGAACCCAGGTGACTGTGGCACACAATCTTATGAATTCAAAATGGGATGGCTTCGCGGAATCAAGTCAAAGGGACCCAAGCAATTTCCGTTCACCTTCACCATTTACAAAAGCACCAGGAGATCACAACTACAACTCGGGCACCACAGGGCTCAGTTCACAAGAGCACCAGAGAAAGCGAATCCGAGATGGCTCGCTTTCTCTGGGCTCAAAGCGTTCCCGCTATTTCTCTCCTAATATTGCAGGCTATGGATTTGATGAGGCTGACATCGAAATCGAGAGCGATCGTGCACCGTATGACATATATCGCGGATCGCCTTCCCCACGGGGGAGAAAACCAACGGAAGACGAATTAGACCATGCTGTGATAGTCCTGGACCACGACGACGACCTGGATGACTTGATCGAGACTTCGAGCAGGGACTGGACTAGTCTTTCAAAGAAGAGGGCTTCACATTTACTGAATCCGGAATATATATTGGTCGACCTAGATGATAATGAGGACCGCCTAGTGGAAGAAGTGAGATTGTTGGCTCCCCGCGAGTCGTCTCCACCAGGACGATCAGGAACTGTTATTGAGTTAAGAAACCTGCCGATTACTCCTCCATGGGTGGTTCAGGAATCTGAACAGACAGAGCTGGGCATTTTAAATCCCGGAGATGTGGTAGAGCTGAAGGGCTCTGGATTCCTTAGGATATCCATCATAATGAAGAATCTTCAATCTGATGCAGTCAGACTCAGAGGTTGCAGATTAGAACGGACTCGAGAGTTAAATGGAATCTTACCTAAGAAACTTAATGAGCTGTATTGGACTATGGAGATTGAACTTGATGATCCTAGGCCTCCTATGGTTCAGGGTATGGAAGAGATCGATTTGGTACAAGTTCGTGGTTTTAGGAAGCTGCGGATCACCAATAAACTCTTCCCAAGTTGCAGCTTCAGGGAGACCGGCGGCTTCAACAATGAAAAGGATATAGAACACAACGCTCCCTGTACGATGCGGTGGAGGTACAGCTGCAAATATCTTACAGCCCGAGATCGTTGGCACAACAAGTGGAGTGAACGGTGTGTGGAGCATCTGAAAGAGGGAGATCTCTTTCATGACGACCGTCTGGCTCTCTCTGTGAATGATGCCAAGGTCCGTTCCCGTTATCGGGGAGATACAGTACCTGGAGGAGCATATAGAGGGTCTGAAAAATCTGACAGTACTAAAACTCCTGTGTCGACAATGGTTCACACAGAATCTGATACGCCGACCGTTCTCGTAATAGTCGATGAACCTGAGGTGGAGAGCATACGGCGGAGCGTTTCGGTGATAGAACTGTCCGACAAAAGCCAGAAACTATACACTTCTACTCTTAAGCGCCTAGATGTTCCGAATCGGCAGGTGCAGCAACAGTGTCTGTCATCGCCCAGAGAAGTCATCGACTTGAGCGATTCTGGGGTAACTCCGCCAAGTGAGGGTTTCATTAAAGCCTCGAAAGCGCGAGCTCCTGGGGCTGCATCTCGCAAGCGAAGCATTCGGTCGCTGGGCCAAAAGTATACATACGGAGATTGTTGTAAGCTTTATCCATGGCATTTGCTTGATCTCGTACTAATTGGTCTAGTCTGCGGGGCAGGTGGCGCAACTCGAGGTGCTCTAATGGCAGGGTTGAAGCCCATTTGGGGATTTGATATGAATAACCATGCTTGCACCTCGTGGCACTTGAATTTTCCAGATGCAACTATTTATCAGGAATGGGCCGACCAATTTATCCAGCGGGGCCTAAGAAACTCGAGCTTAAGGGTTGACATTCTCCACCTGTCACCACCCTGCCAGTACTTCTCACCAGCACATACTACCGATGGAAAAGATGATGAGATGAATATGGCCTCATTATTTGCATGCGGCAATCTTCTCGACGTAGCGAAACCACGAGTTGCAACATTAGAACAGACTTTCGGCATTGTGCTCCTCCCGCGGTTCCAACCCTACTTTAATGCGCTTATTCTGATGTTCACCGATAGAGGATTCTCGGTGCGGTGGAAGATTGCCCAGCTGCAGAATTGGGTAAGTCTTTATCAAAAGCCGAAGATGAGACAAGCTAATTCTGACACAGGGCCTGCCACAACGTCGTCAACGACTGATTATAATTGCATCTTGGTGAGTGGAATGCAGTTCATAAGCATTGTTCGCACCAACTGACTAGAAAATATAGCCCCGGAGAAGTTCTACCTGAATTCCCACCATTCACGCACGCTTCTCCTAAAGACAACAGCGATCTACCACACTGGGTTTCTGTGGATAGCGTTATCAGGAACATTCCTCGTGGAGCTCCGAACCATGATATTGAACTTATGGAGGCGAAGCCGCTAAATTGCATACCTTGGTCTGGTGATTCTATAGCGCCTAGATGTATCACCACGCATGGGGGTCAGAACTATCATCCCAGCGGAAAGCGTGGATTCACTAACCGGGAGTACGCTTGCTTACAAGGCTTCCCAATGAACCACCAATTCAGCCAGGTCAATGTCAAGAAACAAATCGGCAATGCTGTACCGCCTTGTATTGCCAAGGTGCTCTTTTCATGGATCAAAAGGGCTTTAGAAAAGGCAGATGGGATCGAGCCCCAAGATGCCCAATCCGAAATCCTTAACTCTGGAAATTTCCAGACAGAAGCAATTGTTCTTGACTAAAGCAATTTCCTAACTTTAAATGGGAACATCGTCAACCTACAATGTACTGTTCGGCGAATTTCCTTTGTGCTAGAGAGCCTTTACAGTAGGACATTAGTTATGTGGCCGGGGTTTTAGGGCAGTTCATGCTCGTGTATATTTACTTGCTACATTTCTTTCCCCAAATGGTTGCAAACAATCTTTCTGTCTTGAATAGCCAAGTGCGAGGAACAATGGTTAGGCATGCAGAGATCTGCCACATGCAAGGAGGTTTCGGGTCACAATACCTGTATTGGCATACGAGCCATGTAAAGTGTAGCACTTTCATATCTTCTTAAGGATGGGCAAAAACGGATTGATTAATAAACAAAAGAGAATCATAAGCAATAATTAAAGTGCATAGAGAAATATAGAACACTTCCAGCTTTTACAGGCCCCTTAATATGTACTGATATGGCGCACATGTGATTGCCTTGTTCTAGCTTGACCTAATTACATCTTCCCTACATCA
>Ga0335072_10009605_pt1 | contig 13948 bp, 13 predicted proteins | sample Lox_Sample_21_FD_206725 | JGI IMG/M metagenome (GOLD analysis project Ga0335072, IMG submission 206725) | Soil microbial communities from Loxahatchee National Wildlife Refuge, Florida, United States - Lox_Sample_2.1 | ecosystem: Environmental > Terrestrial > Soil > Wetlands | place: USA...
GGCGACCGAAGCCCCTCCGCCGTGGTGCATCTGCCATGTAAGGGCGCTGTGGCTTCGGGGGGTTCTTCGCTGCGCGCCGGGAAGCTGGTCTTTCCGCGGTGAGCGACCGTGGCGGCGCTTCGCTCAGAATGACGTTTGTTGTTTGGGGCGTGTGGGCGGCTTTGCGGAAATTTCGGCGTTGTTGGGTAAAAGCGGGTCCCTCGGCTCCGCCTACCCCATCGCGCGGGCGCGACGGGGCCCCAAGGCGCTCCGCTCGGGATGACAACTCAGGTTTGTGGGTTGTTGCGTGGGTGGGCGGCTTTGCGGAATATTCGGATGGAAGCGAGCTCGCTGCTTCACGTTTAAGGGTAGGTCGGCCGCTTCGCGACCGAAGCCCCTCCGCCGGAGTGCATCTGCGCGATAAGGGCGCTGTGGCTTCGGGGGGTTCTTCGCTACGCGCCGTAGATGCTGGTCTTTCCGCGGTGAGCGACCGTGGCGGCGCTTTGCTCGGAATGACCTTTGTTGTTTGGGGCGGCGGGCGGCTTTACGGAAATTTCGGGCGTTGTTGGGTAAAAGCAGGTCCCTCGGCTCCGACTACCCCATCGCGCGAGCGCGACGGGGCCCCAAAGCGCTTCGCTCGGGATGACAAGTCGGGTTTGTGTGGGTCGTTGGGTGGGTGGGCGGCTTTGTGGAATATTCGGATGGAAACGAGCTCGCTGCTTCATGCTTAAGGATGGCGGCGCTTTGCTCAGAATTTCCCTGAATCCTCGCCGGGTTTCCGTACCCTCTGAAGTTCCGCCGCCTGGCATGCACCCCGTTGATCCGTCTTAGAGCGAGAGAGGCTCCGGCGTCTCCTCGAGCGCGCCCTGCGCCTGGCGCAGGACTTCCGCGAGACCTTCCTGCTTCGCATCGCGCAGCGCTTCTCCTGCGAGGAGGATGGCCGGGGCTGGGCCGGGAACAACGCGCGCCAGCCGGGCCAGCGTGGTCCGGACGATCTGCTGATCGGGCTGGCCGGCGCGTGACACCACAACGCAGGGCAGTTCGGTGGGAAGACCTTCTCTCCTTAGTTGCGTGGCAACCGGGCCGAGGTCGCGGCCGGGCATGTACACGACGCGGGTTGCGTCCGTGAGCGATGCAGGCTGGAGCGACGAGCCTGGCGCGTGGTGTCCCGAGGAAAAGCTGATGCTCGAGGCGCTGCGACGATCCGTCAGTGGACTCTGGAGCGCAGCGGCGGCGGCGAAGGCAGCGGTAATGCCGGGGACGATTTCGAAGGAGATGCCGGCGGCGCGGAGAGCGTCCATCTCTTCTCCGGCGCGGCCAAAGACGAGCGGGTCGCCTGACTTGAGGCGCACGACGGACAAGCCGCGGTGAGCGGCATCGATCATGCTGGCGTTGATTTGCTCCTGGGTAATTTTCTTGTGTCCGCAGCGCTTGCCGACGTTGATGACCAGCGCTCGCTCGGCGTTGGCCAGGACGGCGGCGGGGACGAGATCGTCGTGCAGGACGACGTCGGCGACGGCGAGCAGGCGAGCGGCCTTCAGGGTCAGGAGCTCGGGATCGCCGGGGCCGGCTCCGACGAGGAAGACGGTTCCGGGCCGGGCTGTGACCGGGGGCGCAGCCGTCATGCCGTCACCTCTTCTTTTTCGCTGTGATTCTGACGCAAAGCCGCGATTTGTTCCTCTGCGAACTGCCGTGTGGGGCATGAGTCTGCGCTGCAGAGCGGGCGATGGGCGAGTTCGTGGAGCAGGCGCGTGCGCGGTTCGCCGGCGGGAGCGGCGGCGCGAATTTCGCGGCGGAGGGCGCCGAGCTCTGCGAGCCAGGGGCCGAGGTCGGCCGGAAGACCGGTATCGATTTCGCGGCGCAGGCGCTGCGTGAGAGCGGGGCTCTCGCCGGCTGTCGAGATGGCGACCTGCAGATCGCCGCGCGTGACGACGGAGCCGAAATAAAAATCGCAGTTCGGCGGATCGTCTACGGCGTTGCAGAGGATGTTGCGGCGCAGCGCTTCCTGGTAGACGGCGTGGTTCACGGCGGCGTCGTTTGTCGCGGCGATGACCAGGAAGGCTCCATCGAGGTCGGCGGCCTTGAAGGGACGCCGATGCCAGGCGACGTCGCCATTGTCAGCCAGCGCGAGGACCTGCGGGGCGGCGTGCGGGGCGACGACGGTGATGGCTGCGGCGGCCTGGCGCAGGCTTTCGATTTTGGCCAGCGCCACGGTGCCTGCGCCAACGACGAGGACGCGGCGCTGTTCGAGGCGAAGAAAAATGGGCAGCAAACTCATGGCAATCTCCTCAGCGTGCCGTCTTAGCCGGCCAGCGCGGCGGGTACGGGGCCGGTCGGCAAATCGCGCTCTACGGGAATGACTTCTTCGCCGGCGAGGGCAGCACGCAGATCCGCATCGGAATTGCGGCCGAAGTACGCGCGGAGGTTTTCGTTCGCGGTCCGCTCCGCAAGATATTTCCGGAGGAGCCGCTCGATCGCCTCGGGAACGAGATCGGCGGGGGTGCGGAATCCCACGGGGCGCGCGGTGGCCGCGTGCCGGCCTACCGAGCCGCCGACGCAGAAGTAGTACGCGTCGGTCAGGCGGCCCTGATGCTTGATCTTCTTGCCTTCAAGGCCGATGTCGGCGATCCAGTGCTGGCCGCAGCTGTTGGGGCAGCCGGTGACGTGGAGGCGGAGCTGCTGATCGAACTGCGGCAGCCGCTCCTCGAGCTCGTCGACGAGCCAGCGGGTGAAGCCTTTGGTTTCGGTGATGGCGAGCTTGCAGAACTCCGTACCGGTGCAGGCGATGGCGCCGCGCCAGAACTGCGTGCCTTCGACGTGGAGGCCGATCTGCTCGAGCTCGCGGGCCATCTCGCCTGCGTGGGCGCTGGCGATGTTGAGGAAGAGCAGATTCTGCATGACGGTGAGGCGAATATCGCCGGTACCGAAGCGCTCGGCCAGTTCGGCTGCGGCAGCGAGCTGATCGCCGGTCAGGCGTCCGCGGAGAACGCTGGCGCCGATATAGCTGAGGCCGAATTGCTTCTGCGGATGGATGCCGATGTGGTCGCGCAGTACGTCGTCGGGCACGTCCTCTTCGACGGCGGGGTCGAGCTTGTAACCGATGCGGGTCTCGATCTCGTCGAGGAAGCGGTCGGCGGTCCAGCCTTCTTTCATGAAGAGGTATTTCAGGCGGGCGCGGTCGCGGCTCTCGCGCAGTCCCTGCTGGTCGCGGAAGATTTCGGCGATGGTGCGCACGACGGTGGCGGCCTGATCGGGCCGGACGAAGGCGTTGAGACGCAGGGCGAGATGCGGCTCGTTCGAAAGGCCACCGCCGACGCGGACCGAGTAGCCGACTTCATTTCCGCGGCGTGCCGCTGTGAGGCCGATGTCGTTGATCTCCGGGTACGAACACCAGACGGGGCAGCCGGTAATTGAAATTTTGAATTTGCGCGGCAGGTTGTAGAAGTCGCCGTTGCCCTGGAGCGCGCGTGAGATTTCGACGGCGAGAGGGGAAGCGTCGACGAGCTCATCGTGAGCGATGCCGGCCAGCGGGCAGCCGGTGACATTGCGGACCACGTCGCCGCAGGCGCCCTTCGGTGAGAGGCCGACAGCGTCGAGGGTTTCCATGACTTCAGGGAGCGACTCGATGGTGAGCCAGTGGAACTGGATGTTCTGGCGAACGGTGATGTCGGCGAGGTTGCGTCCGTGGCGGCGCGCGATCTCGGCGAGCGCACGCGCCTGATCCGCGTTCAGAATGCCGTTGGGGACGCCGACGCGCATCATGAAATAGTCCGTGGCCTTGCCTTCGCCGCCGCGGCCGCCGGTGACGCCGGCACCGTCGCCCTGGGAGTAGATGCCCCACCACTTGAAGTAGAGATTCCAGTCGTCGGGGATGGTGGAGCGCCCGGAGCGGGCGAAGGAGCGAATTTCGTCGATCGCGTCCCACGGATTCTTCTCGCGCTTCAGGCGTTCGGCTTTCTGGGCTTTGGTTTCCTTTGCTGCGGCGATTTCGGCCATGATTCTCTCCGGCGTCTGCAATGTTCTGGAAAATGAAAAACCCGCGTCAGCTTTGGGCTGAAGCGCGGGATCAATGGGTCTGGATTAAAGCTGGAGGCTCACCCAAAAATCCGGCGCGGCGCACAACAACAAGCGCAACAGGCGGCCGGATTGGGGCACAGAGCCATTAGTTCGATAGTAACGATGGTGGGGAAAGGGGTCAAGCGGCCGGGGTAGTGGGTCAATTTGAAATGGCAACCACCTTTATTTGAATGCCGTCGAGGGGGCCTTTGGCATGGATGTTGACTACGCGATGCTGACAAAATTGTACGGATCCTCAACAACAAAGCCCGAAGCGCGCTATAGCCCCGGAGAGTGCATCGGGATCGAGACGAAGCGTGTCATGGGTAATGCTGATCCCAAGCACATCAGCACATCGTACAGTGGAACGCCAGAATCTCACGATGCGGATGGGGATGCGGCGTTTTACTCGCCTCACAAATGGATTCTCGAAAAAGATCGAGAACCATCAGGCCGCGATTGCTCTACACTTCATGCACTACAATTTCTGCCGTATTCACAAGACCCTGAGAGTCACACCTGCGATGGAAGCGGGGATCGCTAACCACGTTTGGGGCTTGGATGAACTGGTAGCTCTTCTCTCCGATCAGCGCTAGAGGTTTTTGCCAGAAGGAACACAATCCATCTTTCCGGCGACACCACAGTGATGACCATTCAAATGCAAGAGGCAATGATGAGCGCTAACGCAATCCTATCCGGAAGCGTGGGGAAGAACTCTGAAATCGATTCTTTAACCCTTCGAATCCAAGATCTTGCCCGCTCGATCGATTCCTGGAATGGATGGATGCTTGGGGGCTTGCTGGTCACCGTGATCGCCGCCGCGCTGGTTCTGGTTACGACGCGGGTCATCGTGGTTCGATCAAAGCAGCTGGCGGAAGCGCAGGCCCAGCTCGATGCGGCCAAAGACCGCCAGTTGTCGGAAGATTTGAAAGATAAAGATGTCGAAATACAGGGTCTTAAGACCGCAGCGGAATCCGCTGCAAAAGACATCGGCTCAGCGCAAGCCGATGCTGCTAGAGCGAACGCCAAAGCAGCGGAAGCCAACAAAACAGCAGAGGATGAACGGGTGGAACGCGTGAAATTAGAGGCCCAAGTTGCGCCTAGGCGCCTCAGTGTTGCACAGGAACAGGCCATCGCAACCCGATGTCTGCCTTTGCGCTTCACCGGCGTGCGTGTCACGTCATACGCTCTGGATGCCGAAAGCGCCATTTTGGCTGAACAGATTGTGAATACGCTCCGGGCAGCAGGCGTCAACGTCGATGACAACACCGCGTCAGTCGTGTCCATGGGAGGATTCGCGCTTGGAATACACGTCACCGGGACGGACGCCGCAGCAGCAGCGATAATCCGACAAGCTATTTCGACGGAGACGAGCTTAGCTGTCGCCCCAGAAGGTTCGCCAATGCCGAGCGCCCCAACGATGGGGACTGGGAATATAACCCCCGAACCCGTGGTGGTTTTAATTGGAGTAAAACCGATCAAGTGAATTTCTCCCAGATTGACCCACCACCGGGGTGGTGGTTGGGAAGACGACGGATTTTCCTGTAAACTGGGAATTCGCTAATTTCTCCCAGGAAAGAGACCGGTTATGTCGATCCATCCAGTCATGCAGCGCCTTGCCGAAAAGCTGAGCCGTACCGATCTGCCCCCCTTTGGGCCGGGCGACACCGTGCGGGTGCAGGTGCGGATTAAAGAAGGCGATAAAGAGCGGCTTCAGGCCTTTGAAGGCGTCGTGATTGCGCGCAAGAACGGGGCGCAGGGCAGCTTTACGGTTCGCAAAATGAGCTTCGGCCAGGGTGTCGAGCGCATTTTCCCCTTCAACAGCAAGGTGATCGACAAGATCGAGAAGGTGCGGTCGTCGAAGGTGCGGCGCGCCCGGCTGTTCTACCTGCGCGGCCTGCGCGGCAAGGCTGCCCGTCTGAAGGAAGTAGAGAGAAGCCAGGGCTAGCCGCCCAGGCGGACGCGCTTCGCGCCCTTCGCCGGAAAGGGTGTTCAACCAGGATCATCCGCGACGCCCCGGTCGGAAGGCTGGGGCGTTGGTGTGTAGGAGGCTGGTTCTCTTTGCGCTGTCCCGGTTTTCCACGAGCATCCTCGGTGCGCGCGGCGATAGACTCTGCGTATGGGCACCGCGCAGGGCGAACTGCTTCCGAAACGGGGACGCAAACGGCTTCCCGATGAGGAAGTTTCGGCCGCGACCCGCAAGATGCGGATGCTGCGCTCGCTGGCCTGCGGCAACAAATACGAAAAACTGGCTCGCGCCCAGGGTGCGGTGATGATTGCGGGCGTGGATGAGGTCGGCCGCGGCGCGCTTTTTGGTCCGGTCGTGGCGGCGGCTGTGATCCTGCCCCTCGACACGCGGATTCGTGGGCTGCGCGATTCGAAGCAGCTGCTCCAGGAAGACCGGGAGCGCCTCGAAGCTGTGGTCCGGGCGCGTGCTTTGGCTTGGGCTGTCGAGGAAGTGGACGCGGAGACGATCGACCGGGTCAACATTTATCAGGCGTCGAAGATGGCGATGACAGCGGCGGTGATGCGGCTGGATCCGCAGCCGGATCACCTGCTGATCGACGCGCTGCGACTGGATCTGCCGCACGCGCAGACCAGCATCATCTATGGCGATTCGCTGAGCATTTCGATTGCCGCGGCCTCGGTGGTGGCCAAGGTGTACCGCGACCGGCGGATGTGCGAGCTGGATCGGGACTATCCGGGGTACGGGCTGGCGTCGCATAAGGGCTATGCCACTCCGGAGCATCGTGAGGCATTAAAGAAGCACGGGCCCTCTATTCTGCATCGAAAGAGTTTTGCACCCGTGCTGCAGTCGGATCTGCCATGGGATGATTTGCCTGCCGAGGAAGCCCCGTCTTGTCCCATCGACTGCTCTGTGTAACTGCGCACCCCGACGACGAAAGCGGCGCGTTTGGCGGAGCGCTGCTGATGACGCATCGCGAGGGTGGCGACACCAGCGTGCTGTGCTTCACGGACGGCCAGGCCGCGCATTTCCGCGGCGATGCCGAAGATGCCGAAGAACTGGGCAAGCTGCGCCGCGCCGAGATGGATGCGTCCTGCAAAGTGCTCGGCGTGACGCGGCACACGGTACTGCATTTTCCTGACGGCGAGCTGGCGGAGGAGAATTTCCAGGAGATGGTTGGGGTGGTCGTCGAGGCGATCCGGCGCTGGCGGCCGCAGGTGGTGCTGACGTTCGGCGGCGACGGCGCGGTGAACCTGCATCGCGATCACACCATGATCTCGGCGGTTACGACGGCAGCTTTCCACTGGGCCGGGCGCGTGGAGATGTTTGCGGGCCGGGCGGGGCTGCAGCCGTACACGCCGCACAAGCTTTATTACGCGAGCACGCCGTTCGTCTCCGTGCGCGATCATCCGGAGCTGGGCCACTCACCGACGGTTCCCTGGTCGCTGACGCTGGAACTGGGCGATCTGGCCGAGCGCAAGATGGAGGCGTTTGGCAAACACCATACGCAGCGGGGCGTTTTGCAGCGCGTGGGCGAGCATGTGAAGCAGAGCATGAGCGTGGAGCGCTATCTGCTGGCGGCGCAGCGCGGGATCGTTTCGGTAACCGAGGATACTGGCCTGTTCGCGGGGGTTGCGGATTAGCCAGTTGCCAGTCGCCAGTCTCCAGTCTCCAGTCCCCAGTTACCACCTGACGGGAGCTGCGCGGTGAGCAGGTGACGGTGGTTTCGCTTTCTGGCGCGTCAGGGTTCCCCGCGGTACTCCTCTCCTGATAAAGAAGAGGTGAGGCGCTCCATGTCGGCATCGAAGACGGAAGTCGTTTTCCGCACCAAACTCTACGGTTTCACGCTGCTCAATCATCCCCGGCTCAACAAAGGCACGGCCTTCACCGAAGAAGAGCGCGACGCTTTCGACCTGCATGGGCTGCTGCCCCCGCACGTGGGGACGCTGGAGGAGCAGATTGCGCGGCGGATGCGGGCGTTCGACGCCTACAAAACCGCCTTCGAGAAGTACACCTTCATGCGCGATCTGCAGGACATCAACGAGACCCTGTTCTACGCGCTGCTGCTGTCGGATGTGCGGAAGTTTATGCCGATCGTCTACACGCCTACGGTCGGTGAGGGGTGCCAGCGGTTCAGCGAAATCTGGAGGAAGCCGCGCGGGCTGTTCCTGAGCTTTCCGAATCAATCGCGCATCGAGAAGATCCTTTCGCACAAGCGCTACAACAATGTGCGGGCCATTGTGGTCAGCGATGGGGAGCGCATCCTTGGGCTTGGCGACCAGGGCGCGGGGGGCATGGGCATCCCGATCGGCAAGATGGCGCTCTACACGGCGCTGGGCGGGATTCACCACGAATACTGCCTGCCGCTGCTGCTCGATGTGGGAACCGACAACGAGGAGAGGCTGGCGAACCCCATCTATATCGGCTGGAGGCAGAAGCGCGTGCGCGGCGAGGCGTATGACGACTTCATCGAGACGTTTGTGCGCGCGGTGGAAAAGCGCTGGCCGCATGTGCTGCTGCAGTGGGAGGACTTTGCCGGATCGAATGCGGCGCGGCTGCTGAAGAAGTACCGCGACCGGCTGTGCACGTTCAACGACGATATCCAGGGAACGGCCGCCGTGGTGCTGGCGACGCTGCTGGCCGCGATGAAAGCGGCGGGCACTCAACTAGCGGACCAGCGGGTGGCGATCCTCGGATTCGGCTCGGCGGGCATTGGCATTGCCGATCTGCTGGTGAAGGCGCTCAAGGAAGAGGGACTGAGCGAGCAGGACGCGCGTGCGCGGATTTACGCACTGGGGCGTCCGGGACTGCTGGTCGAAGGGGCGGAGGGGATCCACGAGGAGCAGAAGGATTATGTGCGGCCGAGCAGGGATGTCGAAGGCTGGAAGGTTCAGGACGCCAGAAAGATCGGCCTCGAAGAAGTGGTGCGCAACGCAAAGATCACGGTGCTGATTGGCGTGGCAGGGAAGGCGGGGATGTTCACCGAAGATGCGGTGCGTGCGATGGCGAAGAATGCGGAGCGGCCGATTATTTTTCCGCTGTCGAATCCGACGTCGAAGAGCGAGGCGACGCCGGAGGATCTTCTCCAGTGGACCGACGGCAAGGCGCTGATCGGGACGGGGAGCCCGTTTGAGCCGGTGAAGATCGGCGGCCGGACCATTTGTATCGATCAGACGAACAATTCCTACATTTTCCCGGGGCTTGGGCTGGGGATTGTTGCGTCGCGGGCGCGGCGCGTGACTGACGCGATGATCATGACGGCAGCGAAGACGCTGGCAACGCTGTCACCGGTGGAGAAGGACCGCAATGCCAACCTGCTGCCTCCGCTGGCTGACTCGCGCAAGCTGAGCCGGGTGATCGCGGTCGCTGTGGCGCGACAGGCGATTGCGGAAGGGCTGTCGGAGTTGCAGGAGGAGCAGGTTGAAGACGCCGTCGCCGCGAATATCTGGGAGCCTCGGTATTTGCGGTACGAGCGGGAGGGGTAGAGGCGGCCTGGAGCCGGGAGAAGTTTCTCCTTCCGGCTTCAGTCGCCGTTCACTCGCTTTTTGGCTTTGATGAGCACATCGTCTGCTTCCGGCTGATCGTCCCAGTAATCGAGGCGCACTCTTCCATCGGGAAGCTGCGATACGGTAGCCGGTTCGGCGCTGGCGGTGCAGTACCATCCGGCGGGCAGCACGACGGCATTGCGGGGGCGGCCGAGGCTGCGGTCGAAAACCAATTCATCGCCGTCGAGACGGTAGCTGACGGGTGCGGTGTAGGTCTCGAGAATGCGCAGGCGCAGCGACTCTCCCGCCTGGACCGCGGGGAAGGGGATGACCACGACACTGTCTTTGGGATCGACCTTCTCGCCGGTATTGATTTTTGAAGCCATCAGCTCGGCGCCGGTCATTTCATGCGCTGTCAGCTGCTCGCCGGTATCGAGAACATAGGCGGAGGGTTTGGTTGCGACGCTGCCGGTGCGGACCACGTTGGCGTAGCCGTTGATGCCGGGGCGCGATTCCGTGTAGTCGTGATAGAGCGAGAAGGCGTGGGTCTCCGGCGGCTGGAGGAAGTAGACGATGTCGCGGTCCTGATGGGCGCGCTGCGAGAGGCGGGCGCGTTCCGTCTCTCCTTCAAACGGAGATTCCCAGCTGCGCTGGATGGTGGGCGCTTTGGGCAGGGCGGCAGCTCCGGTCTGCGCGTCTTTGATCGCGTGGATCACGAGCGGAGCGGCTCCTGCGCCGGCGTGGAGAAAGCTGATGGCGATGCGGCCGTCCTTCTCGGTCAGGATTTGCGAAGGGACGGTGAGGCCGACAACTTCGTATCCTGGCGGCAGAACGACTTCGTTGCGGCGGATGCCAAGCGGGCGATCGAAGACGATCGCATTGCCTTCGGAGTGGTAGCTCTTCGCATCCTTGTAGGTCTTGACGATGATCAGGCGGCCCTGTCCATGGGGGGGCACGGGACGCGCCAGCGTGACTTTGATGTAGTCCATGCTGGTGTCGGCGTCAGCCATCAGCGGATCCTGGCGAGTATCGGCGCCGCTGACGACCGCGAACTGCAGCGGTTTGCCGGTCATGGCGTCGTAGACGCTCTCGTCACTGGCCACGCTGCCTTTGCGGATCGGATTATAGAAAACCGTGGCGCCGGCTGTGGTGGCGGTGACCTCGTAATAGATTTTGAAACTCGAGGTCTCGGGCGCGAGCAGCTCGTAGCGCGTGTACTCGTCGGTTTCCGTCTGCGTTCCGGCGGAAGAAGGCAGATACACGCTGTCGCGTGCGTCCTGCGGCGTCTGGGCCTGAACGGCACATGCGCCGCTGAGGGTCAGAGAGACGGCGAGAGTCACTACCGATCCGAATCGAAGGAGCATGCGAGGGAGGATACAAGAAAGCTGGCCGTGCAGCCAGAGCTTTGGGCACGGTTCGTGTGCCGGACCCTATTGCGCCGGGCAGGTTTTGCGGCCGGTGTCGGCTACGCCGGCGATGAGCCACTGGCCGTTCTGGCGGACGAGGCTGAACAGATCGGTTCCGCAGTGGTCGACTTTGCCGTCGACCAGAACGTCGAACGGCGCCCACACGACGGCCAGATCGTGGTCGATTCGGACGACCGGATGATGAATGCGCTCCTCGATATGGGTTGGCGCAGGTTTTGCGACGCGACTGGCGAAGTCGTCGAAGCTCATCTGCACGGGCTTACCTTCGCGCATCAGGACCATGGAGCCGCCGGGGAGCAGAGGCGCACGAATCGCTGCCGCATCGCGCTGCGTCATGCCGGCGAAGAGGGCCTGCACCGGGGCGAGCACCGCCTGCTCGTCGTTTGAGGAGTTGGGAGCGGCTGCGAACACGGCGGGGGTGAGAAAGGCAAGCAAGGCGATGAGACGGCAGGCGTTCTTCATGGCCGCCATTTTAACCGTGCGCAGCGATCGAGCGGTCGATGCGCGATGTCAGGCCGATTTTTCCGCCAGCAATTCGCAATGCTTCTTGAGGCTGCGCGCCTCGGTGGCCACGTACTCGCTGATGCGCTTCGCGTACATGCCGCCGAGGATCGCTCCCAGCAGACCTTCTGTCGAAAACGACAGCTCGACTTCCGTGCCGGCTCCGTCGAAGGCTGTCAGACGGTGATCGGCAATCATCGTTGCTCCCGGCGCTCGCTGCACCCAGGTGAGCGCCTGGTGCGGCACGCACTCCGTCACTTCGTAGACGGCGGGACGCAGTTTGGGCTGAGTGATACGGTAGCGCGAGCCGACGCGGAGCGCGTGGTCGCTCAAGGGCTGCACGGCGATGACGGTCGGCGTCCAGTGAGGCCAGCGTTCGACGTCGGCGAGCGTTTGCCAGATCGATGCGGGGTTGGCCTTGATGAGGACGCGTTCGATGGTCTGCATGGGCGGCTCCTGCGGGGGAATTCAGCCCGGCCCGAGACGCAACGGTCCCGGACGGGGCCTTCAGGAGCAGATACGGGAGGGGCGGCCGGATGGTTCCCGAAGAGCGGCTTTATTCCCCGGAACGGGCAAAGGCCGGCAGGGCGCGCAGGACCTCTTCCGGCTCGGGGCGGACGCGAAAATCGGCGTGGGCTTCGGCGTAGAGGATTTTGCCATCCGGATCGATGACGTACGTTGCGGGCAGCGGCAATTTCCAGCTGTCCTCCCCATTGATAAAGGGGATGTTGAGCAGGATGCCGCGATAGTAGCGCTGGAGGTATTCCGGGAGGGTCCAGACCAGGCCGTAGCGTTCTGCGACGGTGCAGCCGGGATCGGCGAGCAGGGGAAAGGGAATGCTGTGCTGGCTTGCCGTAAAGTCGCTCTGGCGCTGGGTTTGCGGAGAGATCCCGATGACCATGGCGCCGCGTTCGCGGAGCGCAGGGTAAAGGTCACGCCAGGTTTCAAGTTCGGTGACGCAGTAAGGGCACCAGCGCCCACGGAAGAAGTTGACGACCAGGGGGCCGAGAGCGAGGAGATCGGTGGAGCGAACCAGCTTTCCGGAAAAGTCGGGCAGCGAGAAAGGCGGCGCCTGCGAGCCGATCGGCAGCAGCCGGTCCTCAATACCGGAGGCGAAAAGCTCGGCGATGGCCCGTTCGCCGACCGCGAGGCGTTCTGGCTGGACCAGGTTGCGGGTCTGGGCAGTGATTTCGTCGAGCTGGTCCTGGAGGTGCGCCATACCTCTACAGTGTACCGGCAGACGCTCGGGGGCAAGGACGGATTCGCAGCCGGGATTACCATGGTGAGCAAAGAAAGGGTACGAGACATGCCAGTGACCGGGTTGAGGAAGATGAGGGCTGCGGCCCTCGCGATTTTGCTGTGCGGCCTATCCGTCGCACTGGGGGCCCAGAGTTACACTCCCGTAACGATTCGGGTCACCGATCCCAACGGGGCGGCTGTTGCGGGCGCCGAGATTCGCGTTGCGCCGGGGGCGCCGTCCGGAGATCACTTCGTGGCCGATGAGCAGGGGAGTGCCGTCGTGGGCCTGGTTCCGGGAGAATACCGTTTGCTGGTGACGGCGCAGGGCTTTATGCCTGCGGAGCAGAATGTTCAGGTCCAGGAAAAACCGCAAACGCTGACCGTCGCACTGAAAGCTCCCGGTGCCGCGAACGGACCGGGCGAGGACGGGCCGGGTCCGATGGCGATGACACCGGGAGCGGTGCCGATGGATATGGGCGCCGAACACGGCGAAGCCGCGCCGGGGACGGCGAATCTGCTGACCATCACCGCCGGACCGGGAGAGCGCGGCGTCTTCACACCGGCGACGCTCAAGGAGTATCCGCACCAGACCGTGACGATCTTCAACCATCACACGAATAAGAACGAGACATACTCCGGCGTGCCGCTCATGGATCTGCTGGCGCATCTGGGAGTGCCGCACGGCAAGGATCTGATGGGGAAGGTGCTGGCCGATTACGTCGTCGCGACGGGGTCGGACGGTTACAGGAGCGTCGTGGCGCTCGGAGAAATCGATCCGGATTTTCATCCCGGCACGGTTCTGATCGCCGACACCCTCGATGGGAAGCCGCTGGACGCAAAGACAGGGCCGTTCCGCCTGGTTGTTACCGAGGACAAGAAGCCAGCCCGGAGCGTGCGGAATCTGGTCTCCATCGAAGTGAGGAGCGCGGAGTGAAGTTGCGTTGTAAAAGTCTCACAGGTACAGCATTGTTGGCGGTATTCCTGAGCGTGGGAGGCCTGATTTCAGCGGAGGGTCAAAGGAGCGGGGCAACGAACCCGGCGCCTGCGGCAATTCCCAAAGCGCTGAAGCCGTATACGAGCTGCGAGTTTCCCGACATGCTGGAGATTGTCGGGGTCGATCCGCTGGCGCCTGCAACAACGGCGCGCACCGTGCAGACAGCCGACGGGATGGAAAGCATCGACCTGGTCGCGGGCGAGCGTGTCCTGTTTGCGTATCCGATGACGGATTTCTTTGCGAATGCGAAGGCGGAACTGCTGCCCGCAGACGAATACCCAAAATTGAAAAAGATCCTGAT
>Ga0335072_10009608_pt1 | contig 13946 bp, 11 predicted proteins | sample Lox_Sample_21_FD_206725 | JGI IMG/M metagenome (GOLD analysis project Ga0335072, IMG submission 206725) | Soil microbial communities from Loxahatchee National Wildlife Refuge, Florida, United States - Lox_Sample_2.1 | ecosystem: Environmental > Terrestrial > Soil > Wetlands | place: USA...
TGAAGCGTCCTTACATCACAGTAGGCTTCACCGCGCTGATGCTGTTGGTCCCGTTGGCGGTCACGTCGACGAACCGCATGATGCGACGTTTGGGCAGGCGCTGGAACCGCTTGCACCGCCTGGTTTACGTGATCGCCGTGCTCGGAGTCTGGCACTTCTACTGGCAGGAAAAGCTCGACGTGCGCGAGCCGTCGATCTATGCGCTCATACTGGCGATCCTGCTGGGCTATCGCTGCGCGCGCAGCGCTTGGCTGCGCCGGCTGCTCACGTCGAAGCGCGCGCACCAGGCTCGGTAGGGTAGTTCGAGGGGAAAAGCGCGCGCTTGGTCTCCTCGTCATGGACTTTCTTGAAGTCGTGATCTTTGCCGACGGAGCGGGCGCGTGCGGCCGCCGGCCTGGCATCTACCCGCTGGAACAATCGCTTGAGATGGGGATAAGGACCGAGGGGGTCGTCCGCGCCCTTCAAGACGCGCGAGGCGCGATCGAGCCATCCCCAAGCCGAAATGTCCGCGATCGTGTAGCTATCACCGACGATGAATTCGCGGCCGGCGAGGTGATCGTTCAGCACTTGATAGTGCCGCTGCGCCTCGCGCCGGTAGCGATTCACGGCATAGGCCAGCCCCTCGGGCGCCGCGAATTGGAAGTGCACGGCCTGCCCGGAGAACGGCCCGAGACCTGAGGCGATGAACAGGAGCCAGGACAGGAGCTCGGGGCGGTCGTCGGGCGCGCCGAGGAGCTTGCCGGTCTTTTCGGCAAGGTAGAGCAGGATTGCGGTGGAATCGAAGACCCGCACCGCCTTCCCGCCCGGTCCCTCGGTGTCGACGATCGCGGGCACCTTGCCGTTCGGATTGATGGCGCGAAAGTCGGGCAGGTGCTGCTCGCCCCGGCCCGTGTCGACCGGAATGACCTCGTAGGGCAGACCTGTCTCTTCCAGGAACAGGGCGATTTTCGCGGGGTTCGGCGTCGGGTGGAAGTAGAAGCGAATCATTGGAACGTCCTTCAGCGCGTATATACCCTCGTCATGCTAGTTGGCCATCGACCGGCAGTCGACCCCGAGCGATGAAGCGAGACGACACTGCGACTCAGGTACAGGGATGTACCCGGCCGCCGCAGGTGGCCGAGTCTCGGGCAAAAACCACGCTTTTTGCCCGAGACGGCGCTGGGCCGGGCAGGGTGCGACGCATGCGTCGCACGGGTGGCCATGGATGGACAGCCCGGGCTTGCGCGCAGCAGGGACTGCGCAGCGCAATGCCCGGATCCAGCGCTTCATACTAGGAGTGCATAACTTGTCATCGGTGGAAGAGGCGCTGATGGGCGCCCAGCGCAGGGCTGAGGAATTGTTTGCGGAAGTGGTCGCCGGCGGGCTGATCCGGTCAGGAGTGCTCGAGAGTGAGTTGAGCGACGAGATCCACGCTCTCGCCGAACGGCGCTTCGGAGTGCGTCGGCACTGGCATCGGCGCATCGTCCGATCCGGACCGAGTACTCTTCTCGGTTATTACGCGGAGCCCGCTGATCGCCGCCTCGGCGAAGACGAAACGGTCTTCCTGGATTTCGGGCCCGTCTTCGACTCCTGGGAGGCTGATTTCGGTCGCACCTACGTCCTCGGCGACGACGCCCGCAAGCACAAACTGGTCGCGGACATGGAAGCGGCATTTCGCAAAGGGAAGCAGCTATATATGGATACGCCGGAGCTGACGGCGGGGAGCCTGTACGACTTCGTCTGCAAGCTCGCCCGCGACGCCGGCTGGGAATTCGGCGCCCCTGCCGCCGGACATCTGATCGGTCATTTTCCTCACGAGCGGGCGCCGGCCGAGCCACAACGCTTTTCGATTCGCCACGGCAATGAGCAGCGGATCCGCGAACCCGATGCCAACGGCGCTGCGAGGCACTGGATTCTGGAGATACATTTCGTGGATCGGCCCAATGAATTCGGCGGCTTTTTCGAGGAGCTGTTGACGATCTGACGGCGCTTCAGTGCAATCACGACCGCCCCCGCCGCCCTTAGCAGGGGACGGCGGGGGGCGCGCCTCACTGGATGCTATAGCCGCGTCCTTGGAGACATGCCGCCTGAGCACGCGAATACTCGTGCCGCACTACGTCTGTAGGCGCAGAGCCGCCATTGGCTGCCAGCGGATCGAAACCGGTCTGAGCCACCGCAAACCGGTAGCACTCGTAGCGATCCGAGGCCTCCTGATCTGCACTTTGGCCGTTGCGCGGCTGGATGGCCACCGCGGTCGGACTACCGGGTGTACTGGGTGATGTCGACGAAGCATCGGTGGAGTTCGCCGCCGCAGCTACCTGCGGTTGGACGGGCACCTGTGGCGGAGGCGGAGCCACCGCCGGTGCTGCCGCCACTGCCGGCGCTACCGTTACCGCTGGCGCCGCTGCCACTGCGGGTGCCGCCGTAACCGCTGGCGATACCGCAGCCGCTGGCGTCACTGCCGCGGCTGCCGCTGCCACCGGTGTCACTGCCGGCGCCGCCACCACTGCTGGCGCCACGGAGGCCGCCGCCGGGGCCGCTGAGGCCACGCGAGTCGGCGCGGGAGCGGCGGCTGCCTGCGAAAGGTCGGGCGCCTCATCCTGCGGATCGTTCACGACTTCGTAGCCGCCAAGATCGGGTCTGGCTTTATAGAACACATCGTTGGCGTAGAGATAGCTGGCGCCACCCTGGTCGAAGCCGGTAGCGAACGCGGGAAGTTGCGGGACGATGACACCGATTGGCGGTGCAACGACGATGTAAGCAGGACCCAGCCGCTCATACCAGACCCCGCCTGCGAACCTATAGGAGACGCCAGCGTAGTTGACGCCTGTAGCTCCCTGCGGCAAATCCCGCACGACGGCGCCGCGGTCCGGGTACACGTGATCGTTGCCGTGTCGCCTATCTACGTGAGTGGAGTAAGGAGGAATCCTGTCCTCCGCCTGGCCCCATTGTCCGGTCTGCGCAATCGCATAGGCGGACCCAAGGCAGGCAGCACACAAAGCGCTTACGGACAGCACGAGGAATCGCATGACAGCCCTCCCCCGCCACTTGACCGTTCTAGGCCCCAACCCGCTGACGGCCGGGCGGCTGGTGATCAACAAGGATCCTAACGGGACGTAGGTCCGCCGGTTGACTGCGGTGGTTCACTCTTGTTGGAGCAGCAGCGCCTGGCGAGCGTGGACTTGAGCTAGCCGGGGTCTCCCGGAGATACCAGTTCCTCGACGGCAACGGCAATTGCCAATAGCCGTCGATCAGCGCCCTGCGCACCCATGAGCATCAGGCCGACCGGCGCGGTGCCGGGCTCGTGACACGGTAACGAGATGGCACAGCGGTCCAGAAAGTTTGTAACGGATGTATTCCGCAGCGCCAGCTGATTGACCCGTAAGTAATCATCATCCGCCTCCAAGTCCTGCAGCAGCGGCGCAACGATCGGGGTGGTCGGCATGAGAAGCGCGTCGAATTCCGCCAGCGCCACGTCGACTCGGCGCTGCAGATCGGCGCGTGCGCAAATCAGGTCGACATAGTCGGCGGCACTCTGCTCCCGGCCGCGCAGCAGGCGACCCAACACGCGAGGATCGTACAGTGCTCCCTGAGACTCGATGCGCTCTCGATGCAGTGCATAAGCCTCCGGGCCGGAGAAGCCGCCCTTGCGATTGATGCCTGGCAGCTCCTCGAGCTCCGCCAGCGGTATTTCTTCGATGCTCGCCCCGGCAGCGCTCAATTCACGGATCGCTCGCTCGAAATTGCGCGCCACGCGGCTATCGAGGGAGTCGAGAGCATAGTGCGTCGGAACCGCCAACCGCCGCCCCGGCAATCCCACTCTGTCGAGCGCGGCATCCGGCTCATGCGCGAGCACGGAGTCGAGCACGGCGCAACAGCCGACACTGGCGGCCAAAGGCCCCACGGAGTCCAGAGTCTGGGAAAGAGGGAATGTCCCGGACACAGGCACCCTGCGAGCCGTGGGCTTGAATCCCACGATGCCACAAAACGCCGCGGGTATCCTGCACGAGCCGCCGGTATCGGTTCCCAACGCGCCATACGACATCTGCTCGACGATCGAAACCGCCGCACCTGACGATGAGCCGCCCGGTGCCCGGCCGCGCGCCCTTTCGAAAGGATTGAGCGGCGTGCCGTAGTGCGGGTTGAGTCCCAGTCCCGAGTAAGCGAACTCGGTCATGTTCGTGCGCCCAATGGGAATGAAGCCTGCCGCGCGCAGCCGCGCCACCGCGGCGCAGTCCGTGGCCGCCGGCGGCTGCCCGAGCAACACCTTGGAACCTGCCGTGGTGACATCTCCCGCCATATCGAACAGATCCTTGATCGATACGGGAATGCCCGCCCAGGGACTGAGCGTCACGCCGTGCGCCCGGAGCCGGTCGTAATGTTCCGCGGCGGCTCGCGCCGCCTCCGCATGTACTTTCAGGAACGTGCGCGGCCCTTCTCCCTTGGAATCGGCGATCCTGGCGAGACACTCCGCCACCAGCCGGCCACTCGTGGTCGCGCCGGCTTCGAGGGAGCGGGCGAGTTCAGCGAGGGTCTGCATTCACGCGCTCAAAGCCTCTTCGGCGCGGGCCAATGGATCGGCGCCGCTCGATGCCAGAGACTTCATGCGATCTGCGCACGCCTGTGCGACTGCCGCGGCCCGCCCGGCCTTGAGGGCCAAGGAGAGGATGACCAGGCTGAAAGCGGCGAGAATCCACATCCCGGTAAAGAAGCCGAGCTTCCCCTGGCCGTCCATGTTTGCCGGACCGAGATAACTCACGATCCATATGCCCGCCAGATAGGGGGCCACCCACCAGGCCTGTTGCCATCCCAGATCCCGATTCGCTCGACGGCCGACGAGGAAATACCATGAGAGATACACGACAGTGTAGGCGAGCACCGCGCCTAACATCCACTTGACCACCTCATAACCTGTCCAATAGATGATCCAGTTGGACGTGACGAAGGTAACGGGTGCGAGCAGACCTGCCGCGCGCAGCCGAAATGGCCGCGGCGCGTTTGGGAGAGTCGCGCGCAGGTGGAGCAGCGTGACGGGCGCCATCGCGTATGCCAGCACCATGATGAGGGAGTCCGCGGACACGAGCTTCTGCCATGACGGGAACGGGAAGAAAAAAACTACGCCAACGGCATAGGTGACAACGAGCCCGACCCATGGCACCCCGTTGCGGTTCAGCCGTACCACGTGCTCCGGAGCACTGCCCATCTCGCCGGCAGCCATGATGATCCGCGGGCTGGCAGTGACGTAGATGAATGCCGTGCCGAGGGGCGAGACGAAGGCGTCGGCGTACAGCACGACCGCCCACCAGAGCGCCCCCACGCCGATCGCAATGGCGGCGAGCGGCCCGAACATGCCCGTGAAGTGCAGGTGCTGCCAGCCGCTGCCGATGTCTCGCGGATCGAGCGCCGTGATGAACGAAACCTGCAGACCCACATAGATCAGCATGCCCACCAGCACCGAGCCGATGAGCGCCAGAGGTATGTAGCGGCTGGGATTGCGAGTCTCTCCCGCGAGCGAGATGGCCTGCTGGAAACCGAGGAAACTGAATACGATACCGGCCGTGGCCACGGCCGTGAAGACACCGCTTACGGGTACGCTGGCGGTATGCGCCACCATGTTGGCCGGATGAAACGAATAGGCCATCAGGACGAAGATCGTCGCGATCGGGATGACCAGCTTCCACCAGGTGGCTACGCTGTTGATGGCGAGGACCCAGCGCACTGCCAGGAAATTGACGGCGACTACCACCGCCAGGAGCAGTATGGCCCAAACCAGGCCGGCTTCGGTCAATAAGCCGGTCCCGGGATAGATCAGCCCGGGCAGGTAGGCGTTGGTGTAGGTGAGCACCCCGGTCACCTCGATGGGCGGCACCAACACGAAAGCGAGAAACAGGATCCAGGCCCAGATACTGCCGGCCAGGTCGCCGTGACTCACATATGTCATGTGCACCATGGCTCCCGAATTCGGGAACATGGTCGCCAGTTCGGCAAATACGAAGGCCAGCAGCAGAATGGCGGCGGCCCCGATCATCCACGAGAAGACGCTCCACGGTCCCGCCAGCACGGCGGCGTGCAGCGCTCCGAACAGCCAGCCGGACCCGATGATGCTGCCGAGACTTGCGTACAGCAGCCCGATCACGCCCACGTCACGTCTGAGTTTCGCCGGTCCCGCCATCTGCCATTCCCCGTCTGCCGTTCAAGCCCAGAGAATACAATGAAATCCCGCTGACAATGCGGAACTCGGCGCAGGCGGCATGACCCGGTGCGGTCGGCGGCGCTCAAGGCTGGAAGTAATAGCTTCCCTTCAGGAAAAACGTCCGCTGCTGGGGCTGAAGCTGGCCGTCGGCGGTCTCCTGATAGCCCTCGGAGCTGCCGGCGTAGAAGACCGTCCAGGGATTGATCTGATAACCGATCAGCCATTGGGTAGCGAGAGTGCCCGTGCGAGGGGCCGTACCAGGCGGATACAGCGTTGTGTTGTTGCGCACGTCCTGTCCCTGTCCGATGACGTCTGTGAACAAACGTGAGGTGAAGTACCACGCGACCCGTACGTCGTAAACGTTCGCCGTGAAGAGCCGTGCACCTGAAAGAGTGAGCTGCTCGTAGTCGTCCACGATACTGACCTTGAGATGTCTGCCGGGCTGGATATAGAGCGTGGTATTGACGGATAACAGCCCGGCCTTCCGTGCGTCGGTATAGTCCACACCGTCACCCCCGACGACGTCGACTTCCCCGTTCAGCCAGCTGACAGGCTGGATGGTCGTATCCATCTCGAGCTGGTCCAGGTTGAAGAGCTTGCCCTGGTAATACTGCTCGTCGTGCGTCGCGTACAGATAGACCTGCGCCTGATAGTTGGCGTGAAGGACGGTATAAAGCTTGACCTTGCGATCCAGGTTCGCGCCGCCGTCCGTCGCGCGGGTCCAGTTCGAAATGGTTCCGAGCCCGAAGCTCTGCCACCAGTCCGCATCGGGCGCGTAGAAGTCATATTCACCCAGGAACGCGCCCTGGTCGTATCCAACCTGTGGCATGTATCCCATGTCCGCGCGGAAGCCATCGGCGACATGGCTGAGGTTCAGGTCGACGTTGTAATCGCGCCGGGTGCGGGCGTAATCGAGACTCCAGAGATCACCGTCGACGGTGCCCGGGGAAATCCCGAACGCGCTCGCCACCGTGTCGGGATAACGGGTATTCGAGGAGCCGACGAGGGCAGTCACGACATCGCTCGGATCGATCTGCCAGTCGCCGTCGACGGCGTAGAGATCACTATGATAACCGCCGCCGTCGCGGCCGGAGGCATATAGCCCGAGACCGGAGTTACCCACGTCGTATCGGTAGCGCAGCAGCTCATCCTGGGTGCTGAAGTCGAACGACTGGGCCGTCGAGCCTTGCGGGCCGGGGACTATGATGCTGGTGGCGGTGTCTTCGGTGGCCAGGGCTCCGATCTGATCGGCTCCCACTTGACCGACGAGCTTGGTCGCGAAGCGGGGGTCGGTGATCGTGAGAGTGTCTATGAGCGTTCCGGACGGATTGAATGTGTCCGTACTGAAGCGCATGCTCGGTGTATTGAAGACCTGTGTGCCCTGCTCGAAGAACGGGCGATTCTCCTGGTAGAGAACCGCGAACTGTCGGTTGGCGCTGAGCTGCAGCACATCGGGAGCCACCTGGGAAAAATTGGGATCGACGGTCGCGGACCATTCGAGATCCGGGCGCAGCACCCAACGTGCATCGAGGCTGGCCTTCAGGGTCGGCGACCCCTGCACCAGTCCTCCCGCGCCGTTTTCCCGCGAGTCGGTCCGGATCACCGTCACCGCGGGGATCAGCTGGAAATCGGCGGCGTTCGTCTTGATGGGCGCCGCGGTGCTCAAGGGCACCATGCTGCACAGAGTGCAGTTGCTGTTGTAATTCAGGCGCTGGCTGAAGAGCTGGTGGCGGATGTTGCGCGGCCAGTTGCGGAAAAATATGAATCCCCATCGCTGCGGGCTCGTGCTGTGAGGAAATTTGAAGGAGGCGAACGGTATCTTCATGATCACCCGATAGCCGTTCGCGGTGCGCGAGGCGTTGCAGGTCCACACCGCGTCCCATGACGAGTATTCATTATTCTGCTGGCGGAAGGCGTCCCACTCCGTACCGCCGGCCGTGCAGAAGAGCTCGTAGGCCCATTGAGTATCGTTGAAGGGGCTCAACATCACGCCGACGAAATCGTCGGCGTAGCTGGCCATATCGTCGTGCTCGCGGTAGCGCATGCCGATGTCGCCGGGATGGGGATCCTGTGCCTGGAAGCGCAGCCACAGAGCATCCGTGGTGTAGCCTGCGTCGACCTGCGTCGCTACCGGCGCCGGAGTGTTGTGCCCCGGGCTGATCTCATAGGCTATGGAGAAGTGCGCGGCGTGTCGCCAGGCGGCCTGCCCTAGATTTCCGTTCTTTGCAAGCCAGGGAGTGAGGTCCGGGATGACCGGCGCGACGGCTTTCGCTGGCGCCGCCAGCCCGGGCCGGAGCAGCCCGGCGACGATCATCAGCACGGCGACGAGCGCAAGCTCGCAGAGGCGCCGCGCCGGCATCATCGCTTCACCATGAGTTCACTCCCGCCCTTTACCGTATTAGACTTCTGCTCCGCTCGATCGGTTTAAAACGCCTGCGCCCGGCGACATCTCGGGGGTCTCTCATGATTCGTGCAGCAGCCCTGGCGCTGGCTCTGGTTCCGGCGACGTTCGCACTGCGCGCCACCGCGGCGCCGCCGGCGCAGGCGCAGGTCGGCCCGGGCTACGACATCGAGATGAGCCGCATGATCCCCATGCGGGACGGCGTGAAGCTGGAAGCCTGGCTCTTCAAGCCCGCGCACCTGGGAGGCAAGGCGCCGGCGGTTCTCGAGCTGACGCAATACGACATCGACGGTGGCCGCGATCAGGATTTCAAGACGTTCGTGCAGCGCGGCTATGTGTTCGTGCAGGTGGAGGTGCGGGGGCGTGGCCGCTCCGGCGGCGAGAAGAGCGACAACATCGGCCTGCAGGTCAGCCGCGACGGCCGCGATGCGGTGGAATGGATCGCCCGTCAGCCCTGGAGCGACGGGCATGTCTTCATGTATGGCGGCTCGTTCGTCGGCATGACCCAGTGGCACACGGCAACGCAACTTCCGCCGCATCTCGCGGGCATCGCGCCTTACGTGCCCATCTATCCCGGCTGGGACGTACCCAATACAAACGGCATCCCGCAAGCATGGTCCGCCGTGATTCTCGGATACGTCTCGGGCCGCACGCTGAACGACGATTACATCCGTAGCGACTACTGGCAGCAGAAAATGCTGCAGCATTACGCCCGGCAGCGGCCGTTCGGCACGCTCGATGAGGACATCGGCATAGCCCAGGACGACTGGTGGATGCAAGACAGCCGCGGCAGGAAGCTGTCATTCATGAAGATGTGGCTCGATCACGTCGGCGACAAAGCGTTCAATCTCGCCGCCGAGCCGAAGCCCGCCGAAATCGCGCGGATGCGATTTCCGGTGCTCACGGCAACGGGCTTCTTCGACGACGATCAGCCGGGTGCGCTGCATTATTACCGGCGCTTCCTGCAATATGCCGCGCCGCAGGAGGCCGCCAACATCCTGCTCGTCATCGGGCCGTGGGACCATCTGGGCACGCAGCATCCGCAGAGGTCAATCGAGGGTCTCACCATTCCGGATTCGGCCGTGCTCGACATGAACGAGCTCCATGCCGACTGGTACGATTGGGTGCTCGGCCGGGGCCCGAGGCCCGCACTGCTGCGCGACCGCGTGACGTACTACATGATGGGCGCCAACGAGTGGCGCTACGCACATTCGCTGGGCGGCGCCTCGGCCGGCGGCAACCTCGCGCTCTATCTGGAGGATCCGGCCGGTACGCCCGAGGATCTCTTTCACTCCGGGGCGCTTTTGCCCTCGAAGCCCGGCGCGGAGCCGCCGGCCACGCTCGTCGACGATCCGCGCACCCTTCCGGAGCTGGCGGTGGCGCAATATGCGGCGGCTGAAGACCTGCACAGCCAGTTCCGCGCCTATGAGAAGGGCGCCCTGGTCTTTCATTCCGCGCCGCTGCAGCAAGGCGTGGAGGTGGCCGGGCAGATGCGCCTGAACCTGATCGTGCAGTCGGATGCGCCCGATTTCGACCTGTGGGCGCAAGTGCAGATGGTGGCGCCTGACGGCTCCGCGGTGACGCTCGGGCAGGATATCCGTCGCGCGCGCTTCCGCGATGGCTTTTTCAGGCAGGAGCTGCTGAAACCGGCGCAGGTAGTCACGATTCCCTTCACGTTCAACTGGATGGCATGGCGCATTCCGGCCGGCGCGCGCATCCGCCTCGTCGTCATGCCTCTCAACTCGCCGGACTACCAGAAGAACTACAATACCGGCGGCCGTGTCGGCTATGAAGATCCGAGGAACGCACGCGTGGCGCACATCACGCTGTTCCACGACGCCGGCCGCGCCAGCGCTCTCTTATTGCCGCTGGCTGCCGCGACTCGATAGCTTGGAAGCGCAATCCGAAGCGGATGGGCACGAATTCCGTTCTGTTGTCTGCCGGGCCGATGCGCAGATACCGCGCCTCGCAAACTCGAATCCCATGCCCGCATTCCAGGAGTGCAGCCAGCCGGTCGTGCTCCGCGCTGCCGTCGATACAACGGGCCGTTGTGCGCAGAGATCACGACTCTCGTCGGATTCGCCACTTCCGGCGCCACGCCCGAGGAGACACCGGATGAGATCGTTGGCGCGGCTGCGACGCTCGTCGCCGGGATCGGATTCTACGCTGGCATCGCGGCTGGAGTGACGGCCGCGGTCGGAACGACGGTCGCTGCTGGCGTGACGGTCGCAGGCCGAATGCCGGCCTCGAGCTCGTCAATCAGTCTCGCAGGCTTGAGGTTGTCGGCAACTCGCGCGAGACTGTAGCGCTCGTCCTGAGTCTTCTCACTATCCTCCTACACATGCTCCTGGAACGCATCCACTATTTCGTCGGCATCGTCTTCATCGCCGTCGCGGCGCTGTTGCCGATCATCGATCCGTTTGCCGGCGCGCCGATCTACCTCGCCATGACCTCGGACCTCTCGCACCAGGAGCGCGCACGCACCGCGAAACTGGTCGCGGTCAATAGCTTCGTATTGCTGCTCGCGTCGATCCTGATCGGGGCCTATGTTCTCGATTTCTTCGGGGTGTCCATTCCCGCCGTCCAGGTGGCGGGAGGCGCCGTGGTATGCGCGTTCGCCTGGTCGCTGCTGAATGGCCCGACCACTCCGGAGGTTTCCGCATCGAGCAGCGCCACCCCGGACAGCCTCACGCAACGCGCCTTCTATCCGCTCACCATGCCGCTCACCGTCGGTCCCGGGTCGATATCGGTCGCGGTCACTCTCGGCGCCAATCCGCCACGAAGTCTGCGTGCGCTGCTGATCACGACACTGGCGCACGTCGTGGGCGTGCTGATCACGGCCCTTGCGATTTACCTCTGCTATCGCTACGCGGATCGGCTGACACGGCGGCTCGGAAAGACGGGAACCGACATCATGATCCGGCTGACGGCGTTCATCCTTCTGGCCATTGGCGCGCAGATCATCTGGAACGGGGCGCGCACGATGCTCGATGGCGTCATCCATCCGGCCGCCGGCGCAACGCCCACCTCATTGGCGCCCCCGGCGGCCACGCCCTAGGGCGCGGACCGCATCCCTCCAGGCGGCGGCTTGGCGCGCCGCGAGAACTCCGTACGGTAGCTCAGCTCGACACCGGCACCCTCGGCAATGCTGGACAAATCCAGGTCTTCTTTCGTGGCCGCCATCGCCGCGGCTGATGACGAGACATCGGTCGCCATGTCGGTGAATTGGAAGTCATCGAGGTTCGTCACGGCATAAGCAATCACGCTGGAGCCGGTCCCCACGATGAAGAACGACAAGCTGCCCGGACCTTGAAACGTCCTCTCGAATCGACCTTTCAAGGTGCCCGGCCCGAGCGCCGCTCGCGCTTCCGGAGTCAGCGGCGCCAGCAAAGCGGCGAGCGCGCCGGCATCGGATGCGCCGGCCTGCGCCTTATACAGGCGATTTCCCGCGTCACTCGCGTCGGCAGGTATCCACGAGTCTGCCTTGGTGGCGTCGCATTCCAGCCAGCTCACGCCGGACTTGATCTTCTGCGGCTTGTCGGGCCGCTTCGGCAGCTGTTGCCTGCACTCCTGTGCCTGGAAAAATATCCCGGACTCGACACACTGGGTTTTGCCTGCCTGGGGCGCATGCCTGCCGGTGAAGTGCACACACGCGTAGAGCACGTAGAGAAGCATATCGCCCGCCCCCCGAGCCGGTCAGGCTCTCTCGACGTGGGCCATGGCCGCGGGAGCGTAACGCTCGCCCGCCACCGCGGCAGGATCGAACAGCTCCATGCAGCCGAGGCCGATGGCCGAAACGGTGGTGCCCGTCATTCCCAGGGGACGTCGCAGCATGGGGTGTCTCCTTGCGAAGTGGCGCCCATTATCATGCATTGGCGCCGACTGAGGCGAGGGCCGGTACGGGAGCGAGCCTTGCGGGGCGCTGGCGCGGCGACCGGCCGCGCGCCCGGCTGATCCCGCCCAGTGCAGGGGCGGCGCCCCGGCCGCTCGCTCGTACTGCAAGCTCTCGTGCGTCGATGGCAGCGCCTCCATCGCCTTTATAATACTCTTGCCATTCGGCGCACAGCGTATGGGGGCCACGCATGCGAATCGACCTCAGCAACACGAGCGTGCTCGTCACCGGTGCCAGCCGGGGAATAGGCGCGGCGGTGGCGCGCGCAATGGCGAAAGCGGGCGCGAAAGTTGCGGTTCACTATCGGGACCAGCGGCAACAGGCCACCGCTCTCGCGGAGCAGATCGGCGCCGCCGCCGAAGTTTTTCAGGCCGACCTCTCCAGGGTCGAGGAGTGCGCCAGGCTTTGGCAGGCCGTGAGCACCCGGTTCGGGCGTGTGCATACGCTGGTCAACAACGCAGGTGTCGCCATCTCTTCCCCGCTCGAGAGCGCAGCCGGCGACTGGCTCGAAGCATGGGACACTACGATGGCGGTAAATCTTCGCGCGCCGGCCGTTCTCTCCAGGCTCGCGATCGAGCACTTCGGTGCGCAAGGCGGCGGACGCATCATCAACATCTCATCGCGCGCGGCTTTCCGCGGGGATCAGCCTCCGTACCTTGCATATGCCGCTTCCAAGGGAGGCCTGGTCGCGCTGACCCGCTCCATCGCCAGAGGATTCGGTAAAGCCGGCGTCCTCGCCTTCAATGTGGCGCCCGGCTTCACCCGAACGGATATGGCGCAGGACTTCCTGGACGAGTATGGCGAGGACTACGTTGGCGGCGATATCGCTCTGAACCGGCTGACAGAGCCCGATGACGTCGCCCCTTTCGTCGTGTTCCTGGCAAGCGGCCTCGCGGATCATGCGACCGGCTGTACGATCGACGTGAACGCGGGCTCGTACGTACATTGAGCCGGCGCAGGCCCTCTAGGCGAGCGCGCGGCTGCGCGCGATTGGCTCAACGAGCTAGTGAACGGCCACGACGGCAACGGACTTCGGCGGCAGCCTGAACACCAGTCTCATGCCCCGGCGCACTCCCTGGAACGGAATCGGCACGATCGCGTTGGGGTGCTCGAACGTGTTGCGGGCGTCCATGGCAGCCGCGGTGAGTACCTGCCCGCCGGCGGAATGCATGCTCGCGCCTTCGATCTGCGCCGACACCGTCGCACCATGGTGCGGATCGAGATTCACCAGCGCCAGGTGGATCGTTCCGGATGAGTCCCGGGCGGCGGCGGCATCGACGGCCGGCAACACGATCGTGCCGTAGCGGTAAGACGGTGTGTCGACCTTGACCGGCAGATAGGTTGCACCCTGAAACGGCACGTACATGCGGAAGACATAATAGGTCGGCGTGCGCACGATCTTGTCCCCGCGCGTCAGAATCATGGCCTGAAGGACGTTGATCATCTGCGCGATGTTGGCCATGCGCACGCGATCGGCATGA
>Ga0335072_10009610_pt1 | contig 13945 bp, 8 predicted proteins | sample Lox_Sample_21_FD_206725 | JGI IMG/M metagenome (GOLD analysis project Ga0335072, IMG submission 206725) | Soil microbial communities from Loxahatchee National Wildlife Refuge, Florida, United States - Lox_Sample_2.1 | ecosystem: Environmental > Terrestrial > Soil > Wetlands | place: USA: Florida...
CGCGATAGAGATTGTTGGCGTTGCGGGACCACACGCCCGCGCCAAGCCCATAAGGCGTGTCGTTGCCGATCTCGATCGCATCGTTCAGATCCTTGAAGCGCGCCACCGACAGCACCGGCCCGAAGATCTCCTCCTGGAAAATCCGCATCTTGTTGTGGCCGACGAAAACGGTTGGCTTGAGGAAAAAACCCTTGTCCAGATCGCCGCCCGGATAGGCGCGCTCGCCGCCCGTCACCAGGTGCGCACCCTCCTGCTTGCCGATATCGACGTAGTTGAGGATCTTCTCCAACTGCCCGTGCGAACACTGCGGCCCCATCTGGGTCGCCTGATCGAGCGGATTGCCCACCTTGATCCTGGCGACGCGGGCCACCGCCTTCTCCATGAATTTGTCGAAGATGGATTCATGAACCAGCGCGCGCGACGGACAGGTGCAGACTTCGCCCTTGTTGAAGGCAAACAGCGCAAAACCTTCCAAGGCCTTGTCCAGGAAGTCGTCGTCCTCGTCCATCACATCGCCGAAGAAGATGTTCGGCGACTTGCCGCCCAGCTCCATGGTCTGCGGAATGATCGTTTCCGAGGCGTACTGCATGATCTGCCGGCCGGTGGTGGTTTCGCCGGTGAACGAGATCTTGGCGATACGCGGATTGCGCGCCAACGGCGTGCCGACTTCGGAGCCATGGCCGAACACCACATTGAGAACGCCCGGCGGCAACAGATCGCCGATCAGCTCCATCAGCTTGGCGAGGCTGAGCGGCGTATCGGAAGCCGGCTTGATCACCACGCAATTGCCCGCGACCAAGGCAGGTGCGAGTTTCCATGCCGCCATCAGCAACGGAAAATTCCACGGGATGATCTGCCCGACGACGCCCATCGGCTCGCGAAAGTGGTAGGCCACGGTGTCGTTGTCGAGCTCGGCCAGCGAACCTTCCTCGGCACGGATGCAGCCGGCGAAATAACGGAAATGATCGGCCGCCAGCGGCACGTCGGCGGCCAGCGTTTCGCGGATCGGCTTGCCGTTGTCCACGGTTTCGATATTCGCAAGGATGTGGAGATTTTCCTCGATCCTGTCCGCGATCTTGTTGAGAATCCTGGCACGCTCTGCCGGCGCGGTTCGACGCCATCCATCCTTGGCCTTGTGCGCGGCATCGAGCGCAAGCTCGACATCCTCCGCGCTTGAACGCGCCACTTGCGCAAGCTCGCTCTGGTCGAGCGGGCTGGTATCGGTGAAGTAGCGACCCTTCACGGGCGCCACCCATTTACCACCAATGTAGTTGTCGTATTGCTTGCGCAGGGTCGACGGATGACGCTCGAAGATTTGGATCGGTTTGGTCATTGCTGTATCTCCTGATCGCGATGGCTGAGTCCGCCGAAGTGCACGCTTGGCGGAGTCAGGTTGCTCGCCATAGAGTGCGGAGCAGGAGCAGATTGGGTATTGATCAAGATCAATATCCGCAGCGATGCCTCTCGGATGTTGGGGTTCGGCGTCGCCTCACCGCCAAACTACGAGGATTCGCGCCAATGTCGTAGGCTGGGATGTCATCCCGGCCCACGGAATCAACGCCGCGTTGCGCGGGGCGTTACGGAGTTGGCGCTGCGCTTGGCAAGTTCCGCCAATTGCGCAACATCCCCTGGCCGGCCAAGCCAATGGCCCTGCATTTCATGGCAGCCCAAAGCAGCCAGCTGCGAGGCCTGCTGCATGGTTTCCACGCCTTCGGCCACCACGCGTTTGCCCAGGCTGATGGCCAAGGCGATGATGGCGTGGATGACTGAAGCATCCTCGGGGTCGTCCGTCATGTGCATGACGAAGCTGCGATCGATCTTCAGCGTATCGATGGCAAACCTGCGCAAGTAGGCCAGGCTCGAAAACCCGGTGCCGAAATCGTCGATGGAAAGCTTCACGCCGAGCGCACTGAGACCGGCGATACGCTGCTGGATGGCTTCGCTCGGTTCCATCAACATGCTTTCGGTCAATTCCAGTTCGAGCAGGTGCGGCGGCAAGCCGGTTTCGCGCAGCGATTCCATGATGAAGCTGAGGAAATTGTCGCGCACGAACTGCACCTGCGAGATGTTGACGCTCACGCTCACGCCTTTCAGCGGCCCATGTTGCCACGCCTTGCACGCGCGGCAGGCTTCTTTCAGCGCCCACTTGCCCATCGTGAGAATCAGGCCGCTGGCTTCGGCGATAGGAATGAACTCGTCCGGCAGGCAGATCTCGCCATCGGCGCGGCGCCAGCGCATCAAGGCCTCGGTAGAGATGATCTTGTGCGAACCGGTATCGACGCGCGGCTGAAAATCCAGGAACAGCTCCGAGCGCATGATGGCAAAGCGCAAGGCGTTTTCCAGGTCGAATTCCTTCTGCGCGTTCGCCTCCATCGCCGCTGCATAGAAGTGATAGTCGTTGCGGCCGTGGCGTTTGGCCGAGTACATGGCGATATCGGCGTGGCGAATCAGCAGGTCGGCGTCGTCGCCATCATCCGGGAAGACGCTGACGCCGACGCTCGCCGAAAGCTGCAATTCCCGGCGCCCTACCCGGATGGGCTGGCTCAGGATGTCCAAAGCCTTGGTCGCTGCAATGGCGGCGTCGGCTTTGCCGGGCAACTCCGGCAGCAGCACCACGAATTCGTCGCCACCGAGGCGCGCCACGGTATCGCCGCTTTTCACCACTGACAGCAAACGGTCGGCAACCTGCTGCAGCAGTTCGTCGCCCGGCCCATGGCCAAGCGTATCGTTGATTTGCTTGAAGCGATCCAGGTCGATGAACAATACCGCCAGGTGATGCGCCGTCTGTTTGGCACGGGCCAAGGCCATATCCAGTCTTTCGAGCAGCAGCGAGCGGTTGGGCAAGCCGGTCAAGGCGTCGAAGTGCGCAAGATGCGTCATCCGCTCGGACAGCTCCAGCACGGCGCTGACATCGCGCAATACCAATACGGCGCCCATCATTTCCCCGGCGTTGGAGCGGATCGGCGTGGCCGAGCACTCGATCGCGTGGCGCGTTTCGTCTTTCAATTCCAATGCACACAGGAATGGGCCTTCGGGCATGCCGCTCTGCAGCACCATGCTTGCCGGATGGGTTTGCGTCAGCCGCGCGCCTTCTTGCCACAACGGAAGCTGCTGCTCCAGCGTCGCCTCGTCCGGCGCGACGGAACGATCGAGCAACGCCCTGCCGGCCGGGTTGGTGAATTCGAGCCTGCCATCGCGATCCAACGTGAACACTGCGTCGCCGATCACTTGCAAGGTTACATCTGTCATCAGGCGTTCCTGGCGCAAGGCATCCTCCGCGGCAACGCGTGCGCTGACGTCGCGCAGGGTAAGCACGACGCGGTCGGGTTCCTCATCGATGACGCCGCCAGTGGCTTCCACCATGCGAAACGTTCCGTCCGCGTGCCGCATGTGCAGCAGCGCCGTCGTCGGGGGCCGGTCTTGCAGCAGTTGCGTCCAAAGCTCACGGGCAACGGGCTGGCTCTTCTCATCGATCAGGCTCTCCAGCGAGCTTTCGAACATCTTTGTCGCCGGATAGCCCAGCATGTCGTGGATGGCCGGCGACACGTATTTGCAGTAACCGTCCGCGTCGAGCAGCAACACGATGTCGTGCGAGTGCTCCGCCAGCATGCGGTAGCGCGCCTCGCTCCCCCGCAAGGTGCGGCCGAGCTTGCGGCGCTGCTCCTGGGATGCGGTCAATGGCAGCACCACCGCCATGCACGACAGCACGCACAACTGCAGCAGCAGTGCGCTCCAGGCCGGAAACGGCGCCTGATGGTGGATCGGCCCGTAACCTGCCAGCGTCGCCAACGCGCCCACCGCGGCCACGGCAACAATGCCGGCGATCACCCAGCGGCGGTTTCCCGTCATGGCCAGCAGCACGAGCGGCGGAAAAACAATGAACAGCATCGGGAGCGTGGGTTGGAAGAAGGCAATCGCTGCGGCGCCGATCAACCCCAGCAGAGCTTGCGCACAGCGGCGTGTGCGGCGTATGGATAAACCCGGCTCGCGCTGCCAGCGCAGCACTTCTATCGTGAGGGGAACGGCAAGCGCGGTGCCCAGTGCATGCGAAACGAACCGGAGGATGCCGAACTCCAAGCCATGCGGATGCCCCGTCAGGATCAGCCAGGGGGTTATCGCAAGTGTCGAGACCAGCGGTGCGACCAGTAGCGCCCAGATGATGAAACGCTTGGTGCCGAAAGGTGTTTCCAGGTAGGTCGCGCGGCCCTTTTTTGACAGCGCCCAAAGCGCGATACCCATTTCCAGCGCGTTGCCCATGGCGCCGACGAAACCCTCGCCAACCGATAGCCCCATCGCCATGCTGGTGAGCCAGATGGTGCAGCAGGCGCCGGCCACCAGCGCCACCGCGCCATGCCGCCCACGATGCATCAGCACGGCCAGGCAGATGCCGTTGGTCAGCCACACGGACGGCAAGGACTTGCCATCCTCGATCCGATACAGCCACAGCGACAGCAGCGTCACCGCGACCACCGCTGCCAACGGCGGCAGCAAGCTGCGGATCTGGCGCGTGATGGTGTTCATGGCTTGGATGTGGGTCCCCTGTGCAAGTCTTGCGCCGGATCACCGGTTTCCGCGCCATCGCAGTTGTCGGAAACCAACGGCGAACGGCCGATCAAAAAAAGAGCCCCGTCACGGCGGGGCTTCCATTCCTCCCAATCCAATCGCTTAGGGATCGAGCGGCACTCGAAACGATTGGCCGGTCGGCAAAAACGTTGGTCATCCTCGGGGACCCGCGGCATGGCCTCGCGCCCCTTGTCTGAAGAAGTAGCAATCCGCGTGCCAAGTGCTGGAGAGCGTCTGCGGCGCGCATCTGTTTGTGAAGGCGCGACAAGGTGCCCTTCCTGGGTAGATGTGGGCCTATTAGGGCCTGTTTACACTATCGGCGTGTGTGCCGGGATGGCATCCCGGCCACGAACTTGCTCCCGTCTCGACGCCAGCGCGTCATCCTGCGAGCAACCGCAACGTCGCCATGCGCATCCCCATGTTGGGGTTCGGCTTGCGCCTCACCGCCAACCTACAAGAGCCGATCGTGTGGCCACCGTTGGGCCGCTGCTTTCGCCTCGGCACGCTCGCTGCGCCTGACCGGCAGCGTGACGATAAACGTCGTGCCGTGGCCAGGGCGGCTCTCGACATCGATTCGCCCGCGGTGGTGTTCGATGATGCGGTGCGAAATCGACAAACCCAGCCCGGTACCCTGGCCGATCGGCTTGGTAGTGAAAAAGGGATCGAAGATGCGTCCGAGCACGTTGCCGGGGATGCCGCCGCCGGTATCGGTGATGACAATGGACACGCTGTCGCCGTGGCATAGGGTGCGAAGGGTGATGGTGCCTTGCGTGCTGATCGCCTGCGCCGCATTCACCAGCAGATTCATGAAAACCTGGTTCAACTGCGCCGCATTGCACTCGACCAGCGGAAGATCGCCGTATTCCCGCACTACCTCGGCTTTGTATTTGATCTCGTTGTGCACCACGTTCAACGTGCTCTCCAGGCCGGCATGCAGATCGGCCAGCGTCCACTCGTCGCCGCTCGGGCGGGAGAAGTCGCGCAGGTCGCGCACGATCTGGCGCACACGCATGGCCCCTTCGAGCGATTCCTCGATCAGCATCATGATGTCGTTGCGCACGTAGTCGAGATCGAGGTCCCCCGCCATCGACGAAACCGGTGCAAGCATGCCGGCGGCGGGCGCGCCGGTGACCGCTTCCTGCGCCACGATCACTGCGAGCAGCTGCCTGACCCAGCTTTTCAAGGTGTTGAGATTGGCGTGGACGAAGCTGATGGGGTTGTTGATTTCATGCGCCACGCCCGCGGCGAGCTGGCCGATCGAAGCGAGCTTTTCGCTTTGCAGCAGTTGGAGATGGGTTTCCTCCAGTTCGTGAATCAGCCGGCGTTGTTGTTCTTTCTCGATCTCGAGCCGTTGCTGCGCCGTTTTGCGCTGCTCGATCTCCTCCCCCATCATTTCACGCGCCTGTTCGAGCGCGAGCACCGTGCGTTCGTATTGGCGCAGCACGCCTTCGAGCTCCCCGGTACGCCGTTTCACTTGCGCCTCGAGCGCGTCGTTCCTTCCGCGCAGGAAGGTGGTACGCGCGTCGAAGCGCGAAATCACCAGCGTGGCGGCAAGAATGGTGATGGTAAAAAGCGCGATCGTACCGCCCAGCCATGGCCCATTGATGCCATTGACGGTGGTGCAAACCGCATGCAGCGAAAAATGGGCGGCAGCCATGCCGGTGTAGTGCATGCCGGTTACCGCGACACCCATGACGATGGCCGCACCGGCCCGCTTCACCATCAGGCCGGACGTATTCTCGATGCTGAGCCGGTGGGCCAGCCACAGCGCCGCCGTCGATACGGCCACGGCGATCGCGATCGACGCCACGAACAGCGTAGGGTCGTAAACGATCGGTGGATCCATCCGCAACGCGGCCATGCCCACATAGTGCATGCCCGCAATGCCCAGTCCCATCAACACGCCACCCACGATGAACCCTTGGCGTTTCAGCGCGGGACGGGTAATCGCGTTCAAGGCAAAGTACGAGACGATCATGGCCATCGCCAGCGACAGGAACGTGAGACGGAAGTCGTAGCCGACCGGAATGGGCAAGGAAAACGCGAGCATGCCGATGAAATGCATCGCCCAGATACCGGTCCCCATGGCGGCAGCCCCTGCCGCCAGCCACCCGAACCGCAAGCGCCGATCGAGCAGTGAAATAAGCCCGCTCAAATCCAGCGCGGTGTAGGAAGCGAGCGTCGCGATGGCAAGCGACAGCGCAACCAGCCAAAGATCGTAGGTTCCGTGCATCGCAGCGCCACCTCGCGCGGGCAATCGGCTAGGCAGCGTCCTGCTGGGTAGCGCCTGTGTCGGCGGCCTCGACGAGAACGGCAAGCGGCGCACCCTCCTGCGATTCGTAGCGCCGCACGACCGACACCTGATAATCCGAAACCACGCTCCCCTTCGTCATCAGCAGCACGCCGCGGCCGGTACGCAGATCGTCGGCAAGACGCATGCCTGCCATCAGTTCGCCGGTGGTGACCTGCTTGTAAGGCGTGGAACCGCCCAGCAGCGACGGATCCTTCAACAGCTCCAGGAATTGCTCCACTACGTGCGGGTCGTAACGCAGCCCCGCCTGCATCTTGATCAATTCAGCAGCCTGCTCAGGCAGCAGCCGCTCCCGCGTGATCGCGCCGCTTTGCAGCCCTTCGTAGTCCCGCGCCAGCGCCAGGATTCTCGATCCAAGCGGGATATTCCCATCGGCCAGGCCATCCGGCGTGCCGCGTCCGTTGAAGCGTTCGTACTGGTGCCGGATGATGTGCGCAACCTGGTTGAGCTGCGCCACCGGCGTAAGCAGCATTTGCGCGCGCAGCGGGTGCCGGTAATACGTGTGAGCTTCCGTGGACGTCATGCGGTCGATCGACTTGTGCAGGATCTCGTCCGGCAGTGACAGCTTGCCGATGCCATGCAGCAGTCCTGCAAAGTAGAGATCCTGTGCATCCAGGCCGTCCATGCCGAGCAGCAGTCCCAAGCGCTTGGCCAGCTGGCCCACGCGATGCGATTCACCGCCCATGGCGCCGCAGCGCAGTTCGATCATGCTGGCGCCGACCTGCACCATCGTCATGAAGCCGCGCTTCAAATCGCGCTGGGCGTCTTCGAGAAACATCACGGTTTGCCGGATTTCCTCAGTCCTGGATTTCACGGTCGCTTCCAGCGCGGCGTTGAACGCCGCCAGCTGATCGTTCTGTTGCTGCGTCAGCGCCAACAGCCTGGCGGTTTCCTTGCGCAAGTGCTGTTGTTCGAGTGCCTGCTTGATGGTGAGCAGCAGATCGTGCTCGTCCCAGGGCTTGTTCAGATAGCGGTAGATGCCGCCTTCGTTGACCGCGCGCGCCACCGCTTCGACTTCCGAATAACCGGTCAGCAGGATGCGCATGGTGTCCGGATACAGTGTCTGCGCACGCGACAACAGATCGGCGCCGGACATGCCTGGCATGCGCATATCCGAAATGATCAGGTCCACATCATGCGCGGCGAGCACGTCCAGCGCGGCGACGCCGCTATCGGCGGTCAATAATTGATAGGGCGCAGCGTGCAGCACGCGACGGAGTGCGGAAAGCACGCCGGGCTCATCGTCGACGATAAGAATCGCCGGTCTTTTCTGCGTTCCCTTGCTCCCATCGGAGACCCGCGCCGCAACGCGTGCCTCCATCACCGGGCAAAGACTCATATCGTCGGGCGCGTTCACCAAGACTGCCTCCTGCGTGGGCTCGATGAGGTTATCGACGACCGTTTGATGATCCTTTAGCGCCTGCACTCCTTCACGTTTTCGTCACGCACTGCGTCACGGTTACGGTGCCGGGCGGTGCGCGCGCTCTGCACGGAAAAAGGCGTCCAGCTCCGTGTTGGAGATGGATTCCCATGCATCTTTGTTTCGTCGCAACGACGCCTGCTTCCTGCCGCTCGCACCCCACCCTGGCTCCAATGCGCCGAACTTAAGCCAACATCGGAGCGCGTTGGCGGTGAGCGCATGCGAACCCCAACGTTGCCATGCAAAATGCCACGTTGGGGTTCGGCGTCGCCTCACCGCCCACCTACGAGGGTCCGCGCGACGGCCTCAAGGCGGGAGCATTGACCCTGGCCCTCAAGGCGCCTTGCCGGCCTGCAATTGCTGCACGATCGCCAGCGATTTCTTGACATGGTCTTGCGGATGCAGGTGATCTGCCGCGGAGGACAGCGTGGCGATGATCTTGCCGTCGCGGCCAATCACGAAGGTGGTGCGTTCGATGAAGCCATGGTCGATGGCGACGCCGCGCACGTCGGTCAGGCCGGGTTGGGCGGCTTGGGTCTTGAGCTCGTACGAAGCGGCGATCTTGCCGCTCGCGTCGGAGGCGACCGGGAACTTGCCGGCGCAGTATTTCGGATCGGACGAAAAGCTGTTGAGGCGGGCGATGCTGTCGGCCGATACGCCGATGATGGTGGCGCCGGCCGCATCGAACTTGGCCTTGTCGGTGGCGAAGGTGTGCGCTTCGATATCGCAACCGCCGGTATAGGCCGAGGGGTAGAAATACACCACCACCGGCCCTTTCTTCAGCGCGTCCTTGAGCGAGAAAGAGAAATCCTTGCCGGCCAGGCTGGCTTCGGCGGTGAAGTCGGGCGCGGTGGCGCCCGGTGCGAGCGCGGCAAAGGCCGGCATGGCGAACAACAGGGTAACCATCGCGCCGACGGCGACAGATGCGGGGAGCTGCTTTTTCATTCCTGCCTTCCTCTCTGATCGAAAATGCGGGTTCTGCAATACGCGGCATCCTACTCCGCCATGCGGCGGTACGCTGGTGTGAGTGCGCCTGGGCGCTTAAAAGGTTTTGTTCAAGGCATGTAGGCGCGTAGGCTGGGATGAAATCCCAGCACCGCCATACCCATCGACGCCGGGATTTTCATCCCAGCCTACGTCTCTTACGACACGACGCTGCACGCCCGCATCAGCGTATCGCTGGGATGCTCATCGAACGCCCGCCGGTAATTGGCCGCAAACCGCGACAGGTTCCAGATGCCGCAGCTCATCGCCACCGATTTCACTGACTGCCGCTCCACGCCGCGCGTGGACAATTGGCGGCTCGCCTCGTGCAACCTCAGCAAGGTCAGGTAACGGGTAGGCGAAACGCCCAGCAGGTCGTCGAAGGTCATGCGCAGGCTGCGGTCGCTGATCTGCGCCACCGCGGCGACTTCGTCCATGTAGATGTCATGTTGCAGGTGATCGCGCATGTATTGCACCGCCTTGCGAAAGGCAGGATACGACGCGCGATAGTTGGCCGAATACGGCGAAAACAACCCCACCTGGTCGGACAGTGCCAGGATGCCGCGCTCATCGGCCAGGAAATCCGTGGCGCCGGTTTCGGCAAGACGCAGCAGTTGCGGGCTGCACCCATCTACCAGACCCTGGTACAGCATGTCGTACAAGGCGCGCAGCGGTGTGCCGCGGTGGCATTCCGGCTTGAACAAGGCGAACTGCCGGCCGGGCAACCCGAAGAAATCCGCATGCGCATCGATCGCCCGCCTTGCGCTGCCATGCAGCGGCACCAATGCCATGCTTACGCGCGATCCAGGCCCCAGCATCAGTTCGCAGGCATTGCCTGGCAGCACCAGCAGCATCGTATCGGCCGCCAGCGACATGCCGACGCACCAGCTTTCCGGCGCCACCTCGTGCAGATAGCACACCAGGTAATAGCCTTGCGGCAGCACAAAGCGCCCATGCAGCGCGAAGTCGGTCGCGAAGCTGCAAAAGCTGGCATGGCCCTGCCGGTAGCTGCCGAAGGCGCCGCTCAGTCCGCCTTCCTGCAGCGAGACCGCCTCCAGCCGGCAGGTTTCCAGCAGCCGGTGGAGAATGGCCAGGCCAGGCAATGAGAACTTGCGTTCCACCACGCATTCCGAGGGTTCCATGCGACGTTTCCATGCAAAGATCGATGGCCACGACACCTGTGCCGAAGCGTGATGCGTCGTGGAAAAAAGAAGCACGGCGCAACGCGCCGCGCTTCATCACCGCATGATCGTTGGAGGTTTGTGCCGCACGTGCCCGATGGCACCTGACCTTGCACCGCAAAGGTATGCGTAAAGCATGAATGACGCCCCCTGTAGCCTTGAGTCATCGCAATGACCATGGCAGCCGTTCGTCCATAACGGATGCCCCCTGTATGCGTTTCCATCACCACGAACCTTCCATGCAAGGCATGTGCGGATCGGATGGAATACCTACGCCGTTAAAGGCTCGTTCGAAGCATAGGCGGCAATTGGATCGAACGAAATAAGACGAATCTCATTGTGCGTCAACGCGGCGTGATGACGGCGTGATCTTGCAGTGCCGTCGTCAGCCCGCCAGGCCATGCGTCCGCGCGTACTCGAACAGCTGCCCGTCGCTGCTCAGTCCCAGCTTCTCCATCGCACTGCGCTTCTGCCGGCTGATGGTCTTGACGCTGCGATGCGTGAGCGCGGCGATGTCGGTAATGCTGCGCCCCTGTGCAAACATGCGCACCACTTCCGCTTCGCGCACGGACAATGCAGGCGCGAGCTTGCCGCCCTGGCCGCGTGTGGCGTGGCCCTCCGCCAGATGCTCGCCGAGCCGTTTGCTGACGTAAGTGCGCCCGGCGCGCACCGTGCGCAGCGCCACCAGCAATTCTTCGACCACGCGTACCTTTTCCACCACGGCGTCCACGCCTTCCTGGTACATGGTGCGGAAGATCGCCGAGTTGCGCATCATCGTCAGCACGACGATCGGCAGCTTGGGATGCTGCTTGCGCAATTCACGCAGCATGGCGACGCCGTCGAGCACGGGCGCGGCTTCATCTGCCTCCGGCATCAGGAAATCGATGAGGGCCAGGTCGCACGGCGTGTCGGCCAACAGCTTCAACAACTCCCGGCCGGTCGACGCTTCGCCGACAACCTTATAACCCTCGCCACTGTGTTCCAGTATGGTGCGCAAACCAATGCGCACTACTTCATGGTCATCCGCTATAACGACCCGCACGCCTCACCCTATGATTGTCCCTGGCCTTGCGCGTGACACCACGCCGCAAAGCGTTACTACCCGGTACTACCGCAGCATGTGCTGCCTGTGTCGCTTGCTTGTTTGCCAGGATCAGGGTTGTTGCCACCACGCATTGACTGGACACCAGTTCTCCCTCATGCCAATGCCTGTCATCAAAAGCACAAGCGTGGACGAAAAAGACTGACGTGTTCCGATAAAGCCACAACTTATCCCAAGGGACCAGTCGTATTCGTCTTACTATACTGTCTTAACAAGCCATGCCGCAAAGGCGTGATCTGCGTCACATCATGCAGCAAGAAAGCGCAAGACCTGTACGCACGAGACGATTGCCTCAAACAAGCCGCAATGCCGTCGCACACATGAAGAGGTCACCGCTGCACTTGATCACCGGATAAAGGATTTGCCTGATCCTGCAGCGCTCCCCGATTTTGTGACGCCTGATACGCCGGCAGCCCATCCATTGGACTAGCGTTGCTATCACCAACGCATGCGCTCACCCCGAAAGCGCGCGCCCGATGGGCCAGGAGGGTTTTATGCACGCCGACGTGCGCACCGCCGCCTTGGTTGCCTTCGCCCTACCCGCCAGCATCATGGCGCAAACCGCGCATGAGGTTTCCCGGGTCGGCGGCTCCATCTACCCCACCGTCATCCAGCCGGCGCCGCTGTCGGCTCCCCTGCCGGCCATCCGCGCATATCCACGCGTGGCGGCGCAACGCATCAACGCGGTATGCCTTACTTCGCAGGCGCATGCCGATCGGTGCAACGCCCGGGCGGACATGGCGATTTGCGATGTGGACCGCGTAGGCTTGTCGCATTGCCTGTCGCATTACGCGAACGCGTTGGTGAAGCAGCCCATCGCGGCGACGCGTAGCTTGAGTTTCATGCTGCGCGATGCGCACGGCGCGTTGAGCACGGTGACGGTATTGGCAACGTCCGCGCAAAGCGACGAAGCGATCGCCAAGGCCGCAGTACAGGGAATGCCTGGCGCGACGATCGTTGCGCCGCGGATGCCCGCGGGCGATGCACCTTATGTCGCAACATCGCGCGCACCGTGGTCGACCCCATGGGTCACGGCATATCCACCAGGTGCCCTCGCTGCAGGCCAAACCGCCGCACCTTCGTCACCGTAGGCGGCGCATGCATGGGCTGATCGCTGGAACGGCCCAGATAGGTCACCACGATCCTGTTCTTGTCGATGACAATGCTCTTGGGCACGATGCGATCGCCGATCAGCGCAGCCGGATAACTACGCCCATCCGGCGGCACCGCCGCCACATAGATAAACGAACCGCTGCCGCCCGGATCGTCGCTGAGCAAGGTCGCCACCACCGGCTTGCCGTCGAAGCTGCCGCAAACCTGCGCACCGGCAATCAGCCTGGTTTCGTGCATGGAATGCGACCCGGGCGCAGCGAGTTGCCTGCGCAAACCATGGATTAGCGTAACGGCATCGCCCTCGATGATGTACGTGGCGCTCGCCGGATCGGCGTGCTGGACGGCGTTGCAGTCGACATTGGCCTGCGCATGGATGGCAAAGGCAGGCAGGAGAAGGGCTGCGATCCACCAAGGGGTCGGCTTCATGGGTGGCACCTCCGTTGTCGGTGCGGAGTGTGTCACGAGTGCCGGCTGATGGCGTAGTCCGCCCGGCGGCGGCCCTTGATTCGTTGCCCCGGCGACCGCGGTTAGTACGTAGCTTGGCGGTGAGCCCCGGATTTGATCCGGGGCGAACCCCAACAGCGTGATGTGCATGGCAACGTTGGGCTTCGCCCCGGAGCGAGTCCGGGGCTCACCTTCAACCTGCGCCAGCTCGCGCCATGCCCTTGAGTTCGGAGGAACTGCTTCCGATACCCCGCGCAACCGTCAATAAAACCCCTTCTGCACCTGCACCCAGAACCTCGGCGCCGTACCCACATGCGGCCCCGCCAACTCCGGCTGGTTGCCGATCGGCTTGGCCACGCTGGTGCCGATCACCCAGTCATGCGGCGCCGTCCAGTGCAGGCCGACACCGACGCTGCTCAAGCGACCGCTGTTCTGCCCGGGGATGAAGGGCTGTTTGTAGGCCTGCACGCGCCCGCTATCGACGAAGGCCAAGGCCTGCCACGGTCCCGGCAATGCCGTGATGGTGAAATCGTGGCGGTATTCGAAGCTGGCCAGGTTGCCCTGCGCGCCGGACAGCACGCCTACATCATAACCGCGCACGGTGCTGGGGCCGCCGAGGTAGAACTGCTCGGAGGTGTCCAGATTCTTGTTGGCGTGTTGGCCGGAAAAGCCGAAGTACAGCGCATTGGTGTCGTTCAACTGTTGCAGGCGCGATACAGAGTAATTCCACTTCACGTAACTGCCGGCGGTGCGCGCACCGAAATAATCCTCGAACAGCGTCTGGAAGTTGTCCAGGTACAGGCGTCCATGCGTGCCGCTGATGTTGA
>Ga0335072_10009611_pt1 | contig 13944 bp, 10 predicted proteins | sample Lox_Sample_21_FD_206725 | JGI IMG/M metagenome (GOLD analysis project Ga0335072, IMG submission 206725) | Soil microbial communities from Loxahatchee National Wildlife Refuge, Florida, United States - Lox_Sample_2.1 | ecosystem: Environmental > Terrestrial > Soil > Wetlands | place: USA...
GCGGCCAGCAGCAGTGGCAGCGCCTGGTTGCCGTGGCGGGAGTTGTAGAAGATCTGGGCGCGCAGCAGGTCGATAAGGGCGTGCCCGGCTTCGTCAAGCGGGCCCGTCTCGGCCAGCGTCAGCAGGGACGATGCTTCGCCGAACGCGCCTGCGGTCGCCTTGGCTTGCGCGGCTGCGAGCGTGCGCTGGGCGCGCTGGGCCGGGTCCAGCGTCAGTGTCGCGGCGATATCGAGGAAGGAGGCCGCCGCCGCGAACCCGCCGAGGGAAACCGCGCGGTCAGCAGAACGTTCGAGCTCGGCCGCGACGTCATCATCAGGGCCTACCGCGGCGCAGGCACGGTGCCAGGCACGGCGGTCGGGATCACGGTCTGGCTCGGTGACGTCGGCCAGCGCCTGGTGAACCTCGCGCCGCCCCAGTGGGCTCGCCGAGCGATAGACGGCCGAACGCACCAGCGGATGCCGGAACCTGACCCGGTCCCGCAGCTCGATCAGGCCCGTGGACTCCGCCGCGGCGACCGCGTCGGCCCCGAGGCCCAGGCGCTGGGCGGCGTGCCACACCAGCGGAACGTCCCCGACGGGCTCAGCGGCCGCGATGAGCAGCAGTTGCCGGGACGGCGGGGGAAGAGCCTCCAGTTGGCGGACGAAGCCCTGCTCCAGGCGATTGGCCAGGGACGTGCTGCCGTGCGCCTGCGCAGTGGTGCCGAGGGCCAGTTCCGCCGCAGTCAGCGCCCGCGGCAACTCCAGAAGGGCAAGTGGATTGCCGCCGGACTCGGCCAGGATGCGGTCCCGGATCCGGGGGTCCAACGTGCCGGGTACGGCCGAAGCCAGCAGCGCGGCCGCATCGTCGAGACTCAGCCCGCGCACCCAGAGCTCGGGCAGCCCGGACAGCGGGGATTCCTCAATGGTCTCGCGGACGGCAAAGATCAAGCCCAGCGGCTCGGCGGCGAGTCGGCGGGCCACGAATTCCAGCGTCTGGGCCGAGGCCTGGTCCAGCCATTGCGCGTCGTCCACGATGCAGATCAGGGGCTGCTCCTCGGCCACCTGCGATAGCAGGGTCAGCACCGACAAGCCCAGCAGGAAGCGGTCTGGCGCGCTGCCCGGCTGTAGCCCGAACGCCGTGCCGAGCGCTTCGCGTTGCGTGACGGGCAGCCTGCCGATCCGGTCCAGGTAGGGACCGCACAGCTGGTGCAGGCCGGCGTACGCCAGCTCCAGCTCCGACTCGACGCCCGCCGCCCGGCCCACCCGGCATCCCGTCGCGCGGTCAGCCAGGAACTCGAGCAAGGCTGTCTTGCCGATCCCGGCCTCGCCGCGCAGGACGAGCACCTGGCTGTGGCCTGACTGCGCTGACGCCATCAGGTTGCTCAGGATCTCGCATTCGTACCGCCGTCCCCGCAGGCCCGGCCAGAAGCCGCTCTCGGACATGTTCCACCGCCTCACGAGCCGTTGACACGGGGCCTCCGCCGGCGCGAATATGACCAGCCAGTCAGATCATTAAGAAAGTGTCAAGGGATCGGGGCTGGGATCTGGACCAGCCAGGAGGCACTATGAGCGCCCAGTCCGACCCGGGGCTTGCGGACCGGCGTAGCGAGCGCCGTTCCCGGCTGGCAGCAGAGCTGCCTGCCTGAAACGCGACCATTGCGGCCGGCCTCATGTCCCTTGCCATCCCGCCGGTGTTAGCTCAGGTGCGGTGCGAAGTTGATGCTGATGCGAGGGCCGGCAAAAGTGGCCTGCTTGGGCACCGAATGCCGCCAGTCGCGCTGGCAGCGGCCGCCCATCACGATCAAGTCTCCGGAGGCGGCCGTCAGCGACAGGCTGTTGCCGCCGTCGGCTGGCCTGACCAGGAAGCGGCGGGCCGCGCCCAGGCTGAGCACCGGCACCGTGCTTGTCTCTTGCACTTTGCCGATCGGGTCGCCGTGCCAGCTGGTGGAGTCGCGATTGGTTCTGTACAGGTTGAGCCACACGTAGCGGTACGCAACTCCGTAGTGCTGCGTGAGCGCGTCGGTGACGACGTGCAGCAACTGCTGCGGGGCTTCCGCGATGTCGCGATACTCCGCTGTCAGCCGCGGTTCCACGACACGCTGCCCCCACATGTAGCGGTATCGCTGCTCCCACGGCGCGCTGGCGATGAGCTCGTCGAACAGGGTGCCGCTGGCTCCCAGCCAGCCTGGGACGTGCTCGACCCAGGAGGTCTCGTCTAGCTCGATCCGCCGGGCGCTGCTGAATTCGACGTCAACGGCCGGCCCGGACGCCTCGAAAAGGTCGCCTTGCCGGGCTGCCTGGATGTCCACCCTGCCTGATGACGTGCTGCTCATGAGCGGGCCGCGAATGCGCCGTTGATGTCGCCGAAGGGATCGGCATCGCTGATCGAGTTGCAGGTGCCTGCGGTGAGGACCTCGGCGGCGGCCTTGCGGGCCACGGTGTAGGCGGCCTGGGCGATCGCCTGGCCGAGACTGACCCGGCGTATCCCGGCGGCGCTCAGCGCCGCGACGTCCGGGGCCCCGGGACCGGCCATGGCGTTGACCGGCAGGGAGACCTTGCTCGTCAGGATGCCTAGGGTCTCGAGGTCGAGCAGGCCAGGGACGAAGAGGCTATCCGCGCCTGCCGCGGCGTAGGCCGCGCTGCGCGAGATCACGTCGTCTAGCCGGCCGGCGGGCTCGCCGATGCCGAACAGGAACACGTCAGTGCGCGCGTTGATCAGCAGTTCGGGGAGCCCGGCGTCGGCGGCGGCGGTGCGGGCAGCCGCGATGCGGGCGGCCTGCGCCGAGGAGTCGAACAGGCCGCCGCCCGGTGCGCCGCTGTCTTCGAGGTTGATGCCGACGACCCCGGCATCGATCACCGCGCGAACTGCGGCTGCCACGGCGTCTGGGCCGCCGCCGTAGCCACCCTCGATGTCAGCGGAGACGGGCAGGTCGGCGGCGGCCGCGATGCGGGCAACCGTGCTGGTCATTTCCTGCCGGGTGAGGTTCTGTCCATCCGGGCGGCCCAGCGACCACGAGATGCCGGCGCTGGTCGTCGCGATCGCCTGTGCGCCTGCCCCGGCAATGAGGACCGCACTGCCCGCGTCCCACGCGTTGGGCAGCACGAATACGCCGCTGTCGTGCAGGGCACGGAACGTCGCGGCTTTGCGGTGCTGGCCGTCACTCACTGGCATCGCTAGTCCTTTGGGAGAGCGGAGCGTCTGACGGGCACAAGCTATGCATACCGGCACTTCCGCGCTGTCAGAATCTTTAGCGGATGCCCGCCAGGCGCCGGAATGCCGACGGCGTATACCCGAATGCCTGCCTGAAGGCGTGGCTGAAGTGGCTGTGGCTGGAGAATCCGAGCTCGAGCGCCAGGTCGGTCAGATCGTCGTACTCGTCGAGCAGGGTGAGCGCCCGTGCCAGCCGCAGCTGCAGCTGGTAGCGGTACAGCGGCATCCCCTCGAGTTGCTGGAACAGCTGAGTCAGGTAGACAGGCGAGCCGCCGATCTCAGCTGCGATCTCGGCTAGTGTCCACCGGCGGCTCAAGTCCGAGGCGAGCATGAGCTTGGCCCTGTCCACCAGCTTCCGGGGCCGGGAACGACCGGCTGGGGGGCGAGAGGTGTGGCCGTCGCCGACAGCCATCCGCAGCAACGTGAGGGTCCGGCTCTCGGCTTCCAGGTCCTCGATACCTCCACGCGCAAGGCGGTGGCGGAGCAGTGCCGTGAGCGCCTGCGTGTCCGCGCCGACGCGCAGGTGCGAGCGGTTGAAGGCTGTCTGGCCGCCGCGCCTGAGGTACTTCCGGGGTGCCAGCTCGCGCAGCGTGGCCTCGCTGACGCCGATCGACAGTGCCGCGTCGCCGCCGTCCACCGGGTGGCTGACCCGGTACGGCTCGCCTTCGTTGATGAAGATGACCTGGTTTGCCTCTGCGACTGTCGCTGAGCGCCCCACGTGGTGCACGTAGGCCCCGTGGTAGGGGAACACCAGGTGGGTGGCGGCGGCATGCTCTTCGTCGCTCTGGTTTCTACGCACGCCCGGGCACATCACGTCCCACACCGCTACGGTGTCGCTGGTCATCAGGGCACGCGCGTCAAAATCAGCCACGTTCTAGATAGCCAGCCAGCGCGCCCTGCCATTCCGCTCGAGCCCTGCCATCACCGCTTCGCGGGATCAGCCGTCCAGCAGCCCAAGCTCGCGGGCGCGTGCGATCGCCTCGCTGCGCGAGGAGACCCTTAGTTTCCGGTAGACCGACATCGCCTGCGACCTGATGGTGTGCCGAGAGAGGAACATCTCGGCGGCGATCTGCGGCATGGACAGATGGGTGGAGAGCATCGGCAGCAGGCGAAGCTCGGCAGTAGTCAGCGCCGACGCTCCCACCTCGACGGAACCGCCCTCTCTGGGAAGCCGGGCCCGCAGGGCCCGGGCCTCATCGGCCAGGGTTCCGAGATCAGGGCGGCGGCGGAGCAGGTCGTCGACCTCGTGCATCAGCGTCCTGGCCCCCGCGGTGTCGCTGAGCGCGAGGCGGACGCGAGTGAGCTCGAGCCGGGCCTGCACGGCCAGGTGCGGAAGAGCGTAGGTCAGCACGGGCCGTGTCCGCTGGGCACCGATCAGTTCCCGGCGGGCCGCGGGGGCATCTCCGCGGTGCATGGCGATACGGGCCTGCACCGCGCACACCAGCGGTGTCGGGTAGCTTTCCCCGCCCCCCTTGCGCAAGGCCGACTCAGCCTCCTCGGCCAGCAGCGCGGCCTGGCTCCAAGCGCCGCGGGCGATCGCGATCAGCGACCGCTGGCACAGCGCCTCGGCGAGAGTGTCGTACGCGCCGGCTTCGGTCGCGATGCTGACCGCGTTCTGGAAAGAGGTGTCGCCGCTCTCGAGGTCGCCGGAGAGGGTGCATGCGATTCCGTATGTGAGCGCGGCCCCTGGTGCCTTGATATGTCCCGCTGTGAACCGGCGGACGGCCTCGTCCGCGTCGGCAAGCATCTGTTTCACGCCGCGCCGGCACAAGATGGCGCGGAGCTGCGCGGCCCACGCCTGAGCAGCCGGGTCGTCGGTCTGGAGGGCGTCCTCGTCCTGCCAGCGGTCGACCATGTCGGCCCATCGTTCAGCAGTGGCCGGCCGTCCTGTCAGCGCAGACAGCATCGCGCCGTACACGGCGAGAATCGGGTATCGCTGCAGTGCTTCCCGGCCTTCCAGCCAGCCGTACCAGCGCTGGATCGTCGTCATCCGGCCTGCCCAGTAGGACGGCAGCGCAAGGGTCCGCACCAGATCGGCGGCGCTGTCGACATCCCCGGCGGCCATGGAGTACTCCAGTGCCTCCTCGGGCAAGCCGTTTGCCAGGCACCAGGCGGCGGCGCGCCGCTGCAGGACGGGGATCAGGTCGGGTTCCCGGCGGCGAAGGTCTGCCAGGAGCATGTCGCGGAACAGGTGATGGTAGCGGTACCACTCGCCGCGCCGGTCCAGTGACACAAGGAGCAGATTCGACTGAGCCAGTTCGGCCAGGATGGCCGGCGCGCCGTAGAGGTCGGCTACGGCCTCGGTCAGCGGCCCGGACATGCGTCCCAGCACCGCGGTCCTGGTCAGGAACGTCCGCTGCCGCCCGGAGATCCGGGTCAGGAACTCTGACTCGATGTACTCGCTCACCATCTGGTCATCACCGCGGAAGGCGACCGCGGCGGTCGCCAGGGGACCGCCCTCCTTCAGGCAGAGCGCCGCGAGATACAGCCCGGCCGGCCACCCTTCGGTCCGCCGGTGCAGCGCCGCCACCTCGTCCTCACTCAGGTTCAGGCCCGCGCCGGCTAGCAGGGACTCGGTCTCGCTGAGAGTGAGCGACAGGTCACCGGACCCGATCGCGGCGATCCGGCCCTCGGCGCGCAGCCGGGCTATGCGCAGCGGCGGCTCGGCCCGGCCGGCCAGCACCAGCCGCGAGCCGGCCGGCACGTGGTCAGCCAGCACCGACAGTGCCGCCCGGCATTCGGAGTTGCGCAGCACGTGCACATCGTCCAAGACGAGCAGCACCGGGCGGGTCATCGCCGAGAACGCCGATCCGAGGCGTGGGACAACCGAGCCAGGCACCGAACTGACGGGCGAGGCCAGCGCGGCGAACACCCGTTGATCGAGCGGCTGGACCGCGTTCAGCGCTTCGGCGATGTAGGTCAGCAGGACCTTCGGGTCGTTGTCCTGCTCCTCAACCGATACCCAGGCCAGACCGCGGCCGTTGCGCTCGGCCCACTGCGACAGCAGCGTTGTCTTGCCGTATCCAGCCGGCGCGACCACTGAGACGACCGGCGCATCTGACTCCTCCAGCCGGCCGATCAGCGACGAGCGAGGCACCGTGCCAGCGCGCAGCATGGGACGGCGGAGCTTGGCGGTGTACAAGTCGGACACCGCGCCGTCGCGGCGGTCCGACTGGTCTGGAAGCTCACGAACGGCACAGTCAGTCATGGCAGACGGTTCCCCCCCAGGATCCTTGACTCCCAATTCACATTATGCCGGGCATCTTTACCATTTGTGCAGAATGTGCGCTGGGTTACCTGGGCGTGGCGTTGCTGCTTGTCTCAGGCGGGCGATCGCTGCCCGGCGTCCGCACGCCGGCGCCGGGCTTCTGCGGGGGTGTCCGCCGGAATCGCGGCGAGCAGCGTGCGGGTGTACTCGTGCTGCGGGTGCTCGTAGACCTGAACGGCCGGGCCGGTCTCGACGATGTGGCCGGACGTCATCACGGCGACGCGGTCGCTCATGTGCGCTATGGCAGCCAGGTCGTGCGCGATGAACAGGTACGTGAGCCCGAGTTCGTCCTGCAGTTGCCGCAACAGGTTCATGATCTGGGCCTGCACGGACACGTCGAGCGAGGCCAGCGGTTCGTCGAGCACGATCAGGTCCGGCTGGCCGGCCAGCGCGCGGGCGATGCCCACCCGCTGGCGCTGGCCGCCGGAGAGCTCGTGCGGGTGCCGGGCGGCGGCGTCGGCAGGCAACCCGACCTGCTCGAGCAGTTCGTGCACGCGTGCGCGCCGCGCGGCGGCGCCATCGCGCAGCCCGTGTACCCGGATCGGCTCTTCGATCGACCACCCGATGCTGTGCCTCGGGTCAAGCGACGACTGCGGGTCCTGGAACACCATCGCCACGCGGCGGCGCAGCGCCCGCAGCCTGCGGCGCGGCCACGAGGTCACGTCCTCGCCGAGGATGCGGACGGTTCCTGCGGACGGGTTGACCAGGCGCAGCAACGCCAGCCCGGTGGTCGTCTTGCCGCTGCCGGACTCGCCCACCAGGCCCAGCGTCTCGCCGCGCGCCACCTCGAACGAGACTCCGTCGACGGCGCGCACCTCGCGCTTGCCTGCCGACGTGCGCACTGGGAATTGGACCTGCAGGTCCTCGACCGCCGCGACCACGTCGCCGCCCGGCGCGCTCACGACATGCTCCCGCCGGGCACCGCGTCCGCGACGTCGGCGTAGAAGGTACGGGCGCGGTGCTCGTGTCCCACCGGGGCGAGCGGCGGCAGTTCTGTCGCGCAGCGCGCGTCGCCGCGCACCGGGCAGCGCGGGTAGAACGCGCATCCCGGCGGCAGCCGTAGCGGGTTGGGCGGCGAGCCGGGGATGGCGGCGAGCGGTGACCGGTCACCGATGCGCGGGCGGGCGCCGAGCAGCGCCTTGGTGTAGGGGTGAGCGGGGTGCTCGAAAAGCTCGTCAACCGGCGACTGTTCGACGATGCGGCCGCCGTACATGACGGCGACGTCGTCGGCCATGCCGGCGACAACGCTGAGATCGTGGGTGATCCAGATGACGGCTGTCCCCAGCTTCGCCTGCAACTCGGTGACGAGGTCGATCACCTGCGCCTCGATGGTGACGTCGAGCGCGGTCGTGGCCTCGTCCGCGATGATCAGCTCCGGTTCGCAGGCGAGCGCCATCGCGATCATCACGCGCTGCCGCATCCCGCCGGAGAACTGATGCGGGTAGGAGTCAACCCGCTGCTCCGCGTCCGGGATGCCGACCTGGCCGAGCAGCTCGACGGCGCGCCGCCTGGCGTCGGCCCGCGACCGCCCCTGCAGCAGCTGGTATGCCTCGCCGATCTGCCGGCCGACGGTCATCAGCGGGTTGAGCGACGAGAGCGGGTCCTGGAAGACGAAGCCGGCGTGCCGGCCGCGGAAGGACCGCAGTTTCCTAGCGCGCATGGTTCGCAGGTCGGTGCCGAGCAGCCGCGCCGAGCCGCTGACGCGCACCCCGGATGGCGTCAGGCCGGTCGCGGCCAGCATAGTCATGCTCTTGCCGCTGCCGGACTCGCCGACGACCGCGAGCGTGCGGCCGCGGTCGACGGTGAGGTCGACTCCGTTGACGATCGACGCGAGACCGCGCCGGGTGCGCACGCTGACCCGCAGGTCGCGCACTGCGAACACCGGTTCGCTCATGGCCGGCCCGCCGCTTCGAGCTGAGTGCGCCGCCGCGGATCGAGTACGTCCCGCAACGCGTCCCCGACGAGGTTGAACGACAGCACGGTCAGCACGATGGCGAGGCCAGGGAAGACCGCCATCCACCAGGCCTGCTCCACGAAGCCCCGGGCGTCGTACAGCATCGCGCCCCAGGACGGCTGCGGCGGCTGCACGCCCAGCCCGAGGAACGAGAGCGCGGCTTCGGTCAGGATGGCGAAACCGAGCGACAGCGAGGTCTGCACGATGATGGGACCCGCCACGTTCGGCAGGATGTGCCGGCCGATGATCTCGCGGTCGGGCACCCCGATCGACACCGCCGCGCGCACGTACACCTCCTCGCGGACGCTCAGCACGCTCGCCCTGGTGATGCGCGCGAAGATCGGCGTGTAGACGACCGCGATCGCGATCATCGCGCTGCTGATGCCCGCCCCGAGGACGGCGACGATCGCGATCGCGAGCAGCATGACGGGGAACGCGAACAGGACGTCCATGCAGCGCATGATGAACGAGTCGGCGAACCGTCCGTAGTAGCCGGCGAGCAGGCCGAGCAGCACGCCGGCCACGAGTGCGGCGCCGACGCTGACCACGGACACCTCCAGCGACGCGTGTGCGGCGATGATCACGCGGCTGAGCACGTCCCGGCCCAGCTCGTCAGTGCCGAACCAGTGCTTGGCGCTCGGCCCTGTCAGCATCTGGCTGACGTCCACGTCGTTCTCGCCGTTGGGCGCGATCTGCGTGCCGAACAGGGCCAGCACCACCATCAGGCAGATCACGAGCAAGCCGCCGAGCGCGAGCGGCCGGCGGACCAGCACCCGCGCGACGTCACGGGCCGAACCGGCGCTGGGCCTGCCCGCTGCCGCGTCGCCTGTCGCGGCCGTCGCCGGGTCGGCGACCGGTTCGGTGAATTGGGCGGAGGGAGTCGTCATCGCAGCGAGATCCTCGGGTCGATAACCGCGTAGAGCAGGTCCACGAGCAGGTTGACGACGAGGAAGATCGCCGCGATCAAGAGCACCGTTCCCTGCAGCACCGGGTAGTCACGCTCCTCGACCGCCTGGTAGGTGAGCAGGCCGAGGCCCGGCCAGGCGAACAGGACCTCGACCACGATGACGCCGCCGAGCAGCGTCGCAAGCTGGACGCCCACCACGGTGAGCACCGGCACGAAGGCGTTGCGCATCACGTGCCGGCGCAGCACTGTCGCGGCCGGGATGCCTTTGGCGTCCGCCGTGCGCACGTAGTCGCGGCCAAGTTCCTCTAGCACGGCGGTGCGGATGAACCGCGTCAGGATGGACGCCGACACCAACCCCACCGCCAGTGCGGGGAGCAACACGTGCCGCCCCCACTCGACGGGATCGGAGGTCAGCGACACGTAGCCGGACGGCGGCAGGCTGCCGGCTGTCCCCGTCAGCCCCAGGATCAGCAGGATGCCGATGAAGAAGTCGGGCACCGAGACACCCAGCTGGCTGATGACCCGCGCCCCGCTGTCGATCCATGTGTCGTGGCGCACTGCGGCGAGCACGCCGAGGGGGAATGCGATCAGCACCCCGATGATCAGCCCGGTGACCGCGAGCGACAGCGTCGCCGGCAGCCGCTGGAACAGGATCTGGGTCACCGGCTGCCCGGTCTGGAAGCTCACTCCCAGGTCGCCGGTGACCGCGTGGCCGAGATAGCTGAAGTACTGCACCACCAGTGGCTTGTCGAGGCCGGCCCGGTGCCGGAGCGCCAGGTAGGTGGCCTCGTTGAACCTGATGCCAAGGCCGACGCGTACCGGGTCGCCCGGCACCAGGTGGATCAGCGTGAAGACGACGAGGGTCACGCCGAGCAGTACGATCACCGACTGCGCGACGCGCCGCCTGATGAACCGCAGCATCAGCCGAGCCACGCTCCGGCGAACCGCACGGCCCGGTCCGCCCGCACGCTGTAACCGTGCAGGTTGTCGCTGTACCCCTGGATCACGTCGGGGTTGTACAGGTAGATGTAGCTCGCCTGGTCCACGATGACCTTCGCGGCCTGATCGTACAGACCCTGGCGCGTCGCCACGTCGGTCGTGGTCCGCGCCTGGTCGAGGAGCTTGTCGACCGTCGGGTTGCTGAACTTCTGGAAGTTGTAGCTCCCGCCCGTGTGCTGCTGCGCGTAGTAGTAATCGTCTGGGTCGATGTTGCCGAGCCAGCCGAGGATGAACGAGTCGAAGGTGCCCTTGCTTTCCTGATCGAGCCAGGTGCCGAAGTCGAGCGTGCGGATCTTCACTGTGATGCCGAGCGGTGCGAGTTCGGCGGCGATCACCTGGGCGGCGGTGACGGTCTGCGGGTACTCGTTCGTGACCATCATGTCCATGCTCAGGTTCTTCACGCCGGCCTGGGCTAGCAGGTTCTTCGCCTTGGCCAGGTTGGTGGTGTAGGGCGAGTAGTTGTAGTACCACTGGCTGGTCTTCGGGATGGCGGTCTCGTTGACCGCCGCGTTGCCGAAGGTTGCGGCCTTGACAATGGCGTTCCTGTCGATGGCGTAGGCGATCGCCTGCCGCACCCGGACGTCGTTGTAAGGCTTCCGCGCCTCGTTCAGGGTCATGTACCAGTAGTCGGTGCTCGGCACCGACTTCACCGTGAAGCCGTCCGCGGATTGCTCAAGCGACTGCACCTGCTGCGGCGGCAGGTTGTCGGTCCATTGCACTTCGCCGCCCTGCAGGTCCTGCAGCGCGACGGTGGGGTCGGAGACGAACATGTACTTGATCGTCGCGATCTTCGGCGCACCGCCCCAGTAGTGCGGGTTGGCAGCGAGCGTGATCGACGAGCCGTGGTTCCACGAGACCACGGAGTACGGGCCGGTACCCACTGGGTGCTGCGCGATCTGGCCCGACACAACGTTCTTCTTCTCTACGATCGCGACACCCTTGAAGCCGCCGATCTCGGCGAGCAGGTTCGGCGAGGGCTGGCTGAGGTTGATGACGACCTTGGAAGGACCGTCGGCCTTGACCGACTTGACCTCAGTGAACCGGTACGAGTTCGCGAGCTTCTGGTCGATGATCCGGTCGTAGGAGTAGACGACGTCGGCCGACGTGAACGGCGTGCCATCCTGCCAGGTCGTCTTGCGCAGCGTGAAGGTCCAGGCCAGCTGGTTCTTGCTGGTAGTCCAGCTGGTGGCCAGCGCGGGTTCCATCTGCAGGTTGGCGTTCGGCTGCACCAGCGTGTCGAAGACGTTCTCGAGGACCTCGAAGCTGTTGTAGTTCGAGGTCTTCTGCGGATCGAGCTGGTCGGGCTCGCCGCTGATCGCGACGGTGAGGGTGCTGTTCGCGCCGCCCGAACTTCCGCTGGCGGTGCTGCCGCCTGAGGCGCTGCTTGAGGAGCCGCCGACATTCACGGCGCCGCCACCGGAACAGGCGGCGAGGGCAACGATGAGAGTCCCGAGCCCGGCGATCCAGCGCATCCTCATGTGCTCACCCTCCGTGCTGACCTTCATTATATTGAAGCAGCATTATGTGCACATGAACGCACAAGACGTCAAGTCGCACGGTTGGCCCGAAAGACGGCTACCGCTTCCAGGCCGGTTAAAACGAGGGCGGGGTGACCGCGCCGATGATCACCGCGACAGCGGCAGCGGTGTTCAGCCAGTAATGCGGCACGGACGAGTCGTAGGTGACCGAGTCGCCCTCGGCCAGCTCGAACCGGCGCCCGCCGATGCCGACCTGCAACGCGCCGCTCAGCAGGTGCACGCACTCCTCGCCGGCGTGCTGGAACGGCCGGTCGCGATTGTCGAAGCCAGGCGGGATCTGGCTGCGAAGTACCTCGAGCGCGCCTCCGAGGTCGGGCGTCAGCAACTCGTATACCAAGCCGTTTTCCGTCGGCAGCCGCAAGTGTTTGCGCTGGTCGGCGCGCACCACCATCGGCCCGCTCTCCGGACCCTGCAGGAAGTGACCGAGCGGCACCTGAAGCGCGGCGGCGAGCCGCCGCAGCGTCAGGAACGACGGGTTGCCGCGGCCCCGCTCGAGCTGGCTGATCAGCCCGGCGCTCACGCCGGCCGTCGCGGCGAGCGCCTCGACGCTCAGCTGCGCGGCGACGCGGGTCTCGCGCAGCACCCGGCCGAGCACGACCACGTCATCACTGCCGGGGCCGAACGCGGACTGGGCCCCATCACTCATCGTCACCCCCACGTCGCAGCGACTCCGCCGTCTTCACCTTAATGAAGATAGAGCGTGAGTTTCAAGCTCGCCCAGACTAAGGGCTGAGCTGCCGTCGGTGCGAGTCACCCGTCGGCGGACGCCGCGGTGAGCGGTCGTCCGATATCCCACCTTATTTGAAATTATCTCATTAAATTGAAGCTTACCAAAAATGCGATCACATCCTTGTGTCCGGTTATTACGTGTTTTTCCTGCGTGCGGACGGGCCGTTAAAGTGAGCCACGCATCTGTATTATTGAGGCGGGCAGGAAAGCGGATTACCGTGACCCTGTGACCGCGAATAAAATGAGTTCAGCACCTGCAATCGTCTACCGGAGGAGGCCGATGACCTGGCATTTTTACCAGGCTTCGCTACTCAGGGCACGGGCGACGGTTCCGGGAGGCGGGCAATTGATAGCGAAAATTGCAGGCTAGGCCGTGGTGATCTTGATTGTCGTCTGGATTATCTCCGATCCAGCCGGGGCTGGCGCGGATGTACACGGGTGGGTATCGGACATGATCAGTTTCTTTACGCATCTTGACCACGGCTGAGCTGACGTAGAGACGGCGCGCCGATTCGAAATCAGCGGCCGCCGCGATTACGCGGTGGTGAGGTCGCCGGTCAGGCCGAGCCTGGCAGCCTGGGCGGCGGCGGCCCGGCGGTTAGACACGCCGAGCTTCCCGAGCACGGCGGAGACGTGGTGGCTGGCCGTCTTGGCCGAGATGAACAGCTCCGCGGCGATCTCGGAGTCGGTGCGCCCGGCGCAGATCAGCGCCAGTACCTCACGCTCGCGCCGGGTCAGGCCGGCCGGATCGCTGCGGGTGGCGGCCCGCTGCCCCGCCGGGATCGACCGGATGCCGAGGCGGCGCATGGTCCGGCGGACGACCCGGGCGGTGGCGACCGCGCCGAGGTCCTGGCAGATGTCCAGCGCCTGCCGCAGCGCTTCTTCTTCGCCGGAGTCGAGCAGCGCGAGCGCCGCGTCGTACGGGCACCCGAGGTCGTCGTGCGCCTTGGCCGCGCCGCGCCAGTCTCCGTCCAGTTCCATCCGGTACGGCGCCGCGACCTCTCCGGGCGGCAGCGGTGATGTGCCGGTGCGACGGATCCAGGCCGCTGCCTCGCCGCGCAGCCAGGGGTAGGCGCCATCCGCCGCCGCCAGGCCCGCGAGGACCGCGTCCCGGTGCGCGGCGGCGAGGTCGCCCGCTAGCCAGTGCGCCTCTGCCAGACTCAGCCGCATCGGCACGACGTACTGCGGATCGGCGGTGCCGTCGGCGGCCGCCATGGCCTCGTCCAGGTACTGCCACGCCGTGCCGGCCGCGCCGCGGCGTGCCAGAATCCGGCCGAGCGTGCCCTGCGGGATCATCCGGTTGATCGGCGAGGAGACGATCCGGGCCACCGCGGTCTCGGCGAGCTCGACCGCCTCGTCC
>Ga0335072_10009612_pt1 | contig 13943 bp, 11 predicted proteins | sample Lox_Sample_21_FD_206725 | JGI IMG/M metagenome (GOLD analysis project Ga0335072, IMG submission 206725) | Soil microbial communities from Loxahatchee National Wildlife Refuge, Florida, United States - Lox_Sample_2.1 | ecosystem: Environmental > Terrestrial > Soil > Wetlands | place: USA...
CATAAGAGGAATTTGCGATTACGCAGACTCTCACAAGAACAAACGATGGCAAGAATATGCAGCGGCCACAGCAGCGGCGTATGCGAAAGAGATACTTAGCATTATGCAGACAGACCGCTTGCCAGATCAATCCACAGTGGACAAAGTGACGCCGTATGGTAAGCCCACTACCTATGTCTGAGTCAAGAACCTCGGCTGATGCATCGATTTTCAGGGGTGCGGTCCACCTGGAATTCTCCAGAAGGGCAAAGTCAGTGAACTCTTCATTATTCATCACTACTTTCGTGCAACTCTAACTCTTTCTGAAAGAATGCCTAAAGTCTTTATACTTTACAGAAATGGATCTGCGACAACACGACATAGCCGCAGAGTGTAAGGGGACTTGTGCATGGCTGCTTGAACACCCGAAATACTGTACCTGGCTTAGGCAGTTCCCTGGATTACTGTGGGTTAAGGGAAAGCCTGGGGCCGGAAAATCAACCATCATGAAATATGCGCTGCGAGAAGAAATGAAGAAACAAGTTCGCGAATATACTGTGGCTTCATTCTTCTTCCACGGGAGGGGAGTGTCCATGCAGCAAACCGCTCTTGGACTATTCCGGTCACTTTTGCACCAAATATTGACGCAGATTCCTTCCTTACTCTCCGAGTTCCAACCGATTTTTCAGAAGAAGATTGAGACGCAAGGAGAACCAGAGAAGGACTGGAACTGGCATGAGAACGAGCTCAAAGAATTCTTCAAATCCAGTATCGCCGAAAAGAGATACCGAATACGAATCTTCATCGACGCTCTAGACGAATGTGGCGAAAATGTTGCCGAACAACTGGTCGACTATTTTCAAGAATTAACCGACCTCACTGAATCCGGTCTCAGTATATGTTTCTCCTGTCGTCACTATCCTCGTATCGGATTCAGTAACGTTCTAGAAGAGATCTGCGTTGAGCACCAAAACCAGGAGGATATCTCAACTTACATTCGATCGAGATTGAATATTGCATTCAAGGATGACAGAGACGCAGCTAAAATCCTTGCAGAAGAGATATTCAACAAAGCTTCTGGCGTTTTCCAATGGGTGAACATCGTTGTTTCGAAGACACTTACCCTAAAAAGGAAGGGTGAATCTATGGACACTGTCCAGGATATGTTGCGGGAGACGCCAGGAGCGCTAGACGAGCTCTATCGCACAATTCTCAATACTATCGACAAAAAGGACCTACCGCGCTCACTACACTTGATGCAATGGGTTTGCCTAGCCAGAAGACCTTTGTCATTGACGGAATTACGATTTGCGATGGCGTCTGATCGGTCGCATCAGTCGCATTCTGAATTAGTGGCGTCCAAAGAGCTGGTGAAGAGTGATGAGCAAATGGGAAATTTAGTGAGAGCCTTATCGGGTGGTCTGGTTGAAGTCAAACGCCACGAAAATAAGAGTACGGTGCAGTTGATTCATCAATCTGTCAATGACTTCCTTATTCAGGGCGGTCTGGAAATTCTTGACACCTCAAGTGCTAGTCCTGTCGGCCAAGGACATCATCGGCTTTCAAGATCTTGCATCAACTATTCCACCCTGGAAGATATGTGCGAAACGGCCTCGGAGAGAATATCAACACGACAATTTCCCTTTTTGAAATACGCCGTAACAACCTGGGTTTGGCACGCACGAAAAGCGGAATCTAAAAATATCCCTCAAACTGACCTGTCTATGCGATTTAAATGGCCATCTACTCACATTTTTCAGCGCTGGATTAATGCATACCGGGCGATTGGCCTTCTGTCTTCTGAATGCCCTGACATAAAAGCAACCTTACTCCATATCGTTTCAAGTTATGGCATTCTAAGTGCAGTTATGGAGCTACTGCTCGAGAAGGGCGCGGACCTAGATTCTCGAGACACTGAGGGTGGGACGCCGTTGTCGTTGGCGGCGGCGAACGGGCACGAGGCGGTGGTGAAGCTGCTACTCGAGAAGGGCACCGACGTGAATTGGCAAGATAAAGATAGTCATACGCTGCTATTGTTAGCCATGCTGAGAAATGACGAAGCGATAGTTAGGTTGCTACTCGAGAAGGGTGCCGACATGAATTGTCAAGATAAATGGGGTCAGACGCCGCTATCGCTAGCCATGCACAGAGAGGACCAAGTGACGGTTAGGTTGCTACTCGAGAAGGGCGCCGACGTGAATTACCAAGATAAAGAAGGTCAGACGCCGCTATCGTGGGCGGTGAAGAAGGGGCACGAGGCGGCGAAGAAGGGCAATGAGGCGATGATTGAGCTGCTACTCGAGAATGGCGCCGACGTGAATTATCAAGATAAAGAAGGTCAGACGCCGCTGTTATGGGTCGCGCGAAGAGGGAACGAGGCGATGATTAAACTACTAGTCGAGAAGGGCGCCAATGTGAATTGCCAAGATAAAGAAGGCCAGACGCCGCTGTTATGGGTTGCACAAGGAGAGCACGAGGCGATGATCAAACTACTACTCGAGAAGGGCGCCCATGTGAATTGTCAAGGTAAAGGGGGTCAGACGCCGCTATCGTGGATGGCGCAGAAAGGACACGAAGCGATGATCAAACTACTGCTCGAGAAGGGCGCCGATGTGAATCGTCAAGATAAAGGGGGTCAGACGCCGCTGTCGTGGGCCGCGCAGAGAGGGCACGAGGCAATGGTAAGATTGCTACTCGAGAAGGGCGCCGACGTGGGTTATCAAGATGGAAGGGGCCAGACGCCGCTGTCGTTGGCCGCGCAGGAAGGACATAAAGCGATAGTTAGGCTACTACTTGAGAAGGGCACCGACGTGAGTTATCAAGATAAATGGGGTCAGACGCCGCTGTCGTGGGCCGCCCAGAAAGGGCACAAGGCGATGGTTGAATTGCTACTCGAGGAGGGCGCCGACGTGAGTTACCAAGATGAATGGGGTCAGACGCCGCTATCATGGGCCGCCCAGAAAGGGTACGAGGCGATAGTTGAGCTGCTACTCGAAAAGGGCGCCGACGTAAGTCATCAAGATAAATGGGGTCAGACGCCGTTGTTGTGGGCGGCGGAGAGAGGGCATGAGGCGGTGGTTAAGCTGCTGCTCGAGAAGGGCGCCGACATGGATTGTCAAGATATGGTAGGAACACCGCTGTCGTGGGCGGCGAAGAACGGGCACGAGGCGGTGGTGAAGCTGCTGCTCGAGAAGGGCGCCGTCGCGGATTCTAAAGACGCCGAGGGTCGGATGCTGCTGTCGTGGGTGGCGGAGAAGGGGCACGAGGGCGTGGTAATGCTATTGCTCGAGAAGGGCGCCAACGTGGATTATCAAGATAAATGGGGTCAGACGCTGCTGTTGTGGGCGGCGAAGAGAGGGCATGAGGCGGTGGTGAAGCTGCTACTCGAGAAGGGCGCCGACGTGGATTCTAAAGACACCGAGGGTCGGACGCCATTGTCGTGGGGGGCGGAGAAGGGTCACGAGACGGTGGTGAAGATGCTGCTCGAGAATGACGCCGACGTGGATTCTAAAGACACTGAGGGTCGGACGCCATTGTCGTGGGCGGCGGAGAAGGGGCACGAGGCGGTGGTGAAGCCGCCGCCCGAGAAGGGCGCCGATATGGATTCTAAAGACGCCGAGGATCGGACGCCACTGCGGTGGGCCACGGGGCAGGGGCACGAGGCGGCAGTAAAGCTGCTGCTCGAGAAGGGCGCCGACGTGGATTATCAAGATAGAAGGGGTCGGACGCCGCTGTCGTGGGCGGCGGAGAAGGGGCATGAGGCGATAGTTATGCTGCTACTCGAGGAGGGCGCCGATATGGATTATCAAGATGGAAGAGGTCGGACGCCGCTGTCGTGGGCGGCGGAGGAGGGACACGAGGCGATAGCTAGGCTCCTACTCGAGGAGGGCGCCGACGTGGATTACCGAGATGGAAAGGGTCGGACACCGCTATTATGGGCTGCGAAGAAGGAACGCGAGGCGATGATTAGACTGCTACTCGAGGAAGGCGCCGATGTGGATTATCAAGATGGAAGAGGTCGGACGCCGCTGTCGTGGGCGGCGGAGATGGGGCACGAGGCGGTAGTGAAGCTACTACTCGAGAAGGGTGCCGACATGGATTCTAAAGACGCCGAGGGTCGAACGCCGCTATCGTGGGCGACGGAGAAGGGACACGAGGGGGTATTATGCCTGCTGAAATCGAAAACTTGAATGAATTCTACTAATAGAATTCTAGAATCAAGAACCAAGTAAAACTGATTTGAGAATGATTTCCACCGAGCGCTTGAACAGCTGGTCAGGAGCACCTCCAACAATTTTGATGTAGGCACTAGAAATCAGTGATCTTAGAGCTTGAACGATGCTGTTCTTCCAAGAGTGACTGGAAAGGAAGAGGATTTTCATGCTTAGGCAAGTTCGGCTGGGAAAAGAAAGCAGAGTTCTGCAACATCCAACCCGCAGCAAGCAACAGTTAAACTGTCAGATCCGAATGCAAAGATGGATAAAGACTTTGTGGTCTCTATAAATACCGTTGAAAACCAGGAACCAATCCAACGATCCAGGGCTCTTCTCTCGCCTTCCACTAAATACGGTCACCCGGCGTTGATGGTGACTATCAATTTGAGACCCAGCAGCAAGGCCAAGATTGCCATGTTTGACACTGCAAATATCTTAGGCAAACAGGGCCATTCGCATTCGGTTTGGTCTGTAGCCTTTTCGCCAGACGGCCGGCTGCTGGCCTCAGGGTCGCATGATGAGACCGTCCGGCTCTGGGATCTTGCAACTGGGATGGCGGGTCGAGATTGACGGGTGGTCGAGTTGATGGCGGGTGGTCGAGCTGACGGCGGGTGGTCGAGTTGATGACTGGTCGAGCTGATGGCGGGTGGTCGAGTTGATGACTGGTCGAGTTGATGGAGGGTGGTCGACTTCATGGTACGTGGTCGAGTTCAGGGAGTGTAGCCCGAGTTCGTGGCGGTGGCGCTAGTTGACCACCTGATGACGTGCACGTCGTCTAAGCGGTCCAAACAGAAGTGAAAGCCATGCAAGTCAGTTATGGCATCTGGCGCCGATGGAAATACTGAACCTAGACGACTATCTAGTTGATCTGTCAACAAAGGACGCAATCGACGTCCATACGTACAACAAGGAGTCGGACGACGAAGGTAACATAGGAGTGCTTTCCTTAGGCCCGGGGTCGAGGTTTTCGCCTACTCGGAAGGAGATGCTCATGCTGAAATTGGATGTTGGCGTTTGCGCTGTTGTTGCCAAGTCGTTTCCCCTGTTCCCATCGCAACATTCTACTAGGATTCATTGCGGTCTAGAGCTCAACGTCGTGCTTTGAGCACTTAACCATCAAGTCGCAGTCCCCCGGGCCTGCTTCTGCCATTTTCAAGCACCTCAGACAAATCCCTTTGATATTTTGTTGGACTTGGTCAACTTGCTGCTTTATGGCACGGCCGATGTCGAACTTGCACGCTGGACAATTCGAGGCGTAGTCACATGTCCAACTCCTGTCTTTGAACCCCGCCTCAGCGAGCTTTAAGAGACGCTCAGCAATATCCTGGACTGAGGATCGGTCAAGCTCCTGTCCTGATATTGGCCATAGACCAATACTATAGAGCGATGAAATACAGCCTCCCGTTCTCTTTATAGTGCCAATGCACACCTGTCGATCTGTATATTTTTGGCCGTCTCGCGTCGGAATCTTCGCCCAAGGATTGTTGTAGGACTCGCTTTTCTCTTTGATCAAACTCTCAACAACATTCTGGCCGATAGGGCTCATCTCTCCCATGGCCATGCTCTGACATTTCTCGAAGGTATCTGTCGGTAGCAGTTAGACAAACCGGAAGAGGGACAGAAAAGAAGATGCAAGTTACCAATGACAATTTCTGGCAATCTCTCGCCTGGTGCCTGCATCAAAAGCTCTCGGGTATCATTTCTTGGAACATGTCGTACAAAGCTCGCTGCGGCTCGATAGAATATCCTTGCATCGCCGAACAGATAAGAGAGGCCAATGACGCCTGAAAGGGTAAGTCCTCCTTGCGCAAGAGCACTATTGGCGACAACAACTCCTTCGGGTGTGAAACATTCGCTGAGTTGGGCACGGAACCATCCACTCAGAGCCTGATTGCAGGCATACTTGTCGCTGAGGACCGCTAAATTACAAAGGGCTTCAAAAGATACGGGGAATTGCGCGTCTTGAGCGTGATGGATGATCTTGCAATAACTTAGAACGGCATCGGGGTCGTCTTCCGGTAGGACAACTGATTGAGGATTCTCCCTACTGAAGGGAAGTTGACCTTCAGCAAATCGACCACCAAGCATGACTTTGAAGACAGGTGAAGACATTGCTAAAAGTTTGGTGGAAATTCGAATTTGTAAGGCACAGCCGCTGCCCTCATCACCATCCTTTTCACCCACTTTGAGGATGGCATCACCATCCGGGTCGAGAATTATCGGCTCCGGCGCCGTAGATACAGCCATACCGATAGTTGACGGGCAGCTAAGATAGTGTTTGTTAAGGAGCCAGTCTAGAGCGAATCATAGAGGTGTATGGTAACTAGGACATCAAATCTAAAAAAGAAAGATGAAGCAGCGCTACTGGATACAAAAGGCAAGCCTGTGTGCCAAGGCCGCACCGCCCAAGACTTGTCACGAGCCGTTGTCAAGTGGCCCACGAGTGAGTTGTTTGCAAGGGTGCACCCTAGCCCCCGTCCCAACGGCAGCAACTATTACCCCCCGCGGCGAGTACCTACAGGCGGCAGATTTTGGAGGCTGTACCCCAGGAGGAGCGCCCAAATAGGCCTGAGACTACATACCCCCGCGGCGCCGCCACAACAGGCTTCAGGGAGTGCCTAGGAGGCTCAGGCAGATACAGGCGCAGGCGCAAGCGCTAGGACAGTTGATGACAACCCGTAAGAGTGGCAGGGCTTGCAAGCCCAAGTGGCACAATTGAGGTGCGAACGGCACCTTGGAATAATCAGAATAGCGCAGTCAGTCACTCCCGTGACAGTCATTCATTCAACTGCAAGTGCTTAATCCTGAGCAGCTACCCTGCATCTCTTTGCCCGTGAATTGCCAGCATTTTTAGTGGTCCCGATGGCAATCGTGCTTGTCAGGATCGCCAACCGCAGCCCAGGGCAGACTTCTGAACTCTTGGGCATCCCAAAGCGATCCATATAGCGCAAACTTCGTATGCCTGATGGACCAACCTCTTCAACAACGTATCTAAGAACGCGTCAAATGGATCACTTTCCGGTCTTTGACGCATGCTATCCTCCTTTACGAGTCCCAAGCCTTTCCACTCCAGGGACTGATGACTTCTATGATAACCAGGGATTCTACGGCTACCCCCGACGAAGAGGCTGGGGTATAGGTGATGAAGTCTCATTACGTGGACGCGGCAAGGAAGAAACGAACATCTTCCTCCAATCATGGCTTTATTTTGGCTTTTTATCTGAGGCAATGTCGATCATAGATGTGCAGTTCCGGGTGGAAGAGTTCATCGACGAAGACCCCGCCGGATCATGTTGGATCTCAACGAGGCATCTTCCGAGACATCTCGAGACTTGGAGATATCAGGAGAAAAAAGGCGAATCCTTGGATCCACATGACTATGAACCGGCCAAACTTGCACGCCTTTCCAGCCTGAAACGATTGGTGGTGGAGGTTCGCAAGTGGGTTATGATCCTCTCCGGAACCGAAAGCTCGGAGCCTGATAACTTGGGACCTGAACGTCTTGCTACGACTGGGCCTTTATCCCCAGAGCTCGCCACAGTCATCATGGCGCTGGATTTTGCTCTCACTCGGGCAGCTATCTTGATCTGGTCTCTGCGGATGGCGGACATATCTGACCACGTTGGACAATCCGAGTACCTGCTCTCAGGCTTGCTTGAGAACGGCTGGTGTCCTCACGACGTCCACATGATTCGCAACCTGTTCTCGGTCGATACGGAATATTACTTCCGCTCTTTCCTACCCACACGATGCCAAAGAGATCATACAAACTGCTCCGAACTTCACTGCCGAGCTGAAAATATAGACGAGACAGCTTACCTTGTCCGACATGTTACTGAGGAGTGCGACTGTAAATTTGCTGGTCCTGACATCAACGCTGTCGTATCAAGTCTTCAATGTGATGGAATTCCTCTTGTTGTTCTGCCATCTACAGATCCAGGTGTGGTCCAGGTTATAGATTGGCAAACTGACAGCGAGATTGACTATATTGCTATTTCTCATGTCTGGGCGGATGGCCTCGGCAATCCTCGAACCAACAGTCTTCCGCTATGCCAATTGACTCGAATTCAACAGATGGCAAATTTAGCGCACGCTTTGGACAACGACGTTCCTACTTACCCCGTTGCTTTTTGGATGGACACTCTGTGTGTTCCCGTCGAACCCCAGCATAAAGAGCACCGCCAGATCGCGATTCGAAGAATGAGAGACACCTACGCACGTGCAAAGAAAGTACTGGTACTCGACTCCGAGATCCAGCGCGGCTCCCGGGAGGCACAATTCTTGGAATGTAGTGCTAGGATCTTCACTTCAAGCTGGCTACGTCGGCTGTGGACGTTACAAGAGGGCGTATTCGCAAGTGATATCTGTTTTCAGTTCCAAGATGGCCCTCGCAGTCTGTCATCGCTGCACGGTGCGTTCCTGGATGACTTAAGAGAAGGAGGATCTTTCTACACAGTTGTCGGAGCTTCTCTTCTGTCCAGCTTTTACGTTTGCCTGAGGTCCTTTGACCTTGACGCGACCCCCGAGCGACTTCTCATAAATATCTGTACTTCTCTTGAGTGGCGGACGACGAGCAATCCGTCCGACGAAACAATCTGCATAGCTACTCTCATGGGAATCGACCCAGTTACTCTGCTACAAACCGTGCCGCAAGACAGGATGCAAACACTTCTCTGTGCTATCAAGAGCCTCCCTCCGGGCATCATCTTCCTCAGCGGAGAGCGGCTCTCAGTGAAAGGCTTCCGGTGGGCTCCGAAATCGCTCCTGGGCAGGAAGAAGGATACTTGTCTATATCCACTGCAGATGTTCTACTCAAGGACACTCTGGGCATCAGCCACTCTCGCTACAATCGATGCGTCTGGAGGCCTTCGTGCCTTCTTTCCGGGATTTCTACTATCTCAACGGCCTGGCTCGCAGATTACACTTCCATTTGACCTTCTCTACGAGGGAGTCGGCACATTGCGTCGATGTGAGGTGCAGGCGTTTCAAGGAGAGCCGCTCAATCTGCTGGAGGAGAGCGACAGTATTGAGTACGCAATACTCCTGAGCGAGCAGGTGGCCATGCGCAGGAGGGTGGTAGGAGCTTTGGTCTCGTTCCAGAGAGAGACGACCTCGGAGTGTTTCGCAGCGAATTTCCTTTCTAGAGTCTGGGTCGATTTGGTGGATGAGCGAGCCGCGGATAGCAATCTCACCATCCAGATGGAGAAAAAAGGAGCGTGGTGCATTGTGGCAGGGACTTTTTTGAGTGACGAGCAGCAGTGGCTTATATTTTGACCTTTAGGAAATTACCATCTCAAGAACAAAGTCGCGCTAGTAGGGACGTGAGCGACTTTTCGATGAAACGTCGACAACGGCTGTTGCCAAAAATCGCACCCTATCTACGGACGGCGGAGACAAAGTATACGTCGTATTCCATCAATTCGACCGGTCCCACTGGCCGCGTCGCCGTTGCCCCGGTTCGAGGCTGATCTTATATTCGCCAGCTTTCAGAGTTTAGATATGACGCTGTCAATGCCGTAGCTTTTTCCGCCTGTGTAAGTTCAGGGTCAAACGGGTCGCCCACTCCTTCTCCCGATGTATCTCTCCGAGCACCCTTCACGTTAGTCAGTTCGTCTCGAAATTTCAGACTTATAGCCGGGTTTGAGTTGATCATCAGTCGATTCTCGGATGGCAACCTACCAAAGAATGTATACGAAGAGTGATTAGTGTAGAGGGAGATGTAAACTGAAAGTCGCCTCCCAACAGGCAGAGAGCATAGCGGGTAGAACATGGTAAAGAAGCATGTAGATTCTATCAGAATGGAAGGGGGCGCAGATTATCACCTACGTTAAGCGTACTAGGCAGCCCAAGGCGGACCACACTGGCGAAGCATTTCTACCTCCCCCACGTGCGATAAGATTATCGACTGGAGTGACGTCAAAATTACACCTGTGTGCAGGAGCGCCACAAGTGGCTGAATTTGCATCTTTCCAAAAACTGGGCAGCAGCACATGCCGTCACAGCACGCGACTTCTCCCGCTCTGCCTGATACCTCGAATGCACGGCGGCTCTTTTTTCAGATCCCCTGTAGTAGCTGCATTCTTACCTCTCAAACACAACTCCGATCAGTACTTCCTTCTATTCTGCCGCTGTCAATCAAAGCTCTAGAGTTTACGATGTCCTATGCAGATGTGGCGGCCAAGGGCCCAAAACAACCCCCAGAAGAGGTAAGTCTACAAGCATCTTTGCACCCGTCCAGAATGATTACTGACCGGTGATATCTAACAGGCGTGAGTTCTGATTCCGTGCCAATATCTTTTGTAGGCACTGGTCTAAGCTATTCTCCTACAGTCGAGCACCACCTGTGCCAGAAATAGAGAAGACAGAATCCGAAGCTACCTCCATGGTCGACGTCGACTCACCCCACATCTCATCCGTCAAGTCAGACTTCGAAGATCAAGCCACAAAGACTCAGACACAAGCTATCCGAAAGGAGCACGAAGCAGAGGATAAAGTTAGGGAATATGCCCAGAAAGCCTCTGATGCTGCAAGCGATGCGAAGAAGAAGGCAGGTGTCAAGGGTAAAGACGCCAAAGAGAAGGCAAAGGCTGGTAGTAAGAAACTGCAGGATAACCGAGATAATCCGGTAGTAATGGGCAATGTTGTGATCCTCACCGTTGGCACAATTGCACTAGCAGCTGGAGCATACCAGAAACATAAGGAAGGAAGGTTGGACTGGCAACTGGCTGGGACTGTCGCTGGCATTGTTGGCGTACTCGGCATGGCTGATTACTTTGCAAGCAAGTGAGTCAGAAGATAGACCTACGGGATAGAGCAACCTGTGTCCGGTATTTGTTTGTGCTAACATGCTATAGGTGGCTTATCGAGAACAAATATCCTACGAAATAGAGTATCTGAACAAAAAGGGATGTGATCTCTGATGATCACTGGTGCTGATGGAGCTCACTCATGGCTTTTTTCCCTCTCGACTCAATTCAGTTGGCTCTGGTGGTATGGGCATTTGATGGATTGCCTTGGATATTGGGCGTAACAGGGTCCTTATGCAACTCTCACTCAAATATGAGATACTTGATACCCATCAGGAGGCTACCTCGCTTGCAACAATTCTATTAGGGCCGCGCTATCCTACATCATCAACTCTACAGTGTGGCCTGCCAGCCATCAATCACACATTGAAAATTTCTTAGAGAAGCTTACGAGCTCATTCTTGTAAAGTGTCCACGCCAGTGATATCTTCCTCCCAAGTCAACATCATGTTCTTATCAAAGAGACGACCCCGTCGGGAGGAGGCGACCCTTGGCGACAGCCGCTTTATTGTGTAGCTGGCTCCAGTTCTTCTGGAGGGCTTGTCACGGAGTCCTCATCTCAGCCGTACCGAGCATTCATGTGAAGCCGTGATGCAATGTATATTCGAGAAGGGGCTTCGTGTGGTGGGCAGTCCTGCCGCTGTCGGAGGTCCACAACGGTGCGAAGACTGTGAAGCTGATGCGGGACCAATTGGTAAAAGTTGATGGTGAAGGGAAAGAAATCTTATTGCATATGTAAAGCAAAATCAGATGTTGCCCTTCCCAGAACATAAGACAGTAAAGGAATGGCTTCAGAAGCACACGGATACTAGCATTACGGGACGATGCAAATCAAGACCTGTCCTCATCTGCCAGAGCATGCTTGTCTTGTACAGCAACGGCCCCCTCGTTCGAGACTCTTGACGCTCCCTAGTTTGTCAGTGACCAGTACTAACTCAGACAATAGCAGAGCAATCCCAATTATTGATGCGGATCTCGTGGATGTGTGAGACTTGCTTCCATCATGCAGAAGGAAGACAACCGTCTATTTGTTTTCCACTGTTTCTCTTTCCTCGCTCCCGGATTGTTGGAATGGTCATGGTAAGTCTGACAATGCAAGCCTTTTGACCAGATCATGTATCAAATCCTGTCAATCCATCCCACTCGATATCAAAATACATGTTGTTGATCTCAAACGTTGGGCACCTCCTTGATGCGAGATGACAACTCTTCGAATCCCGGAACCCTTTCCCGCCTGCCCTCCCCCTGTAGGCGACTGCGTCATGGGTCGAATGTTTGTGTACACAGTATTTGACACTTAGCCTGTACTTCTAACTGCACTTTGAATTTCTTCTGTACACAGCTCGCCAAGTTAGGAGCTTCACGGTCAAATTACTCAAAAGCTGTAACCTCGATCGGCGGACTTTTTGTTCTGCGAAGCTCTCACTACTGCGCGATGGTATGTTTGTGAAATTCGCGCGGACCCAACGTACAGGCGTATTGCTTATAATTCTTGCCAGAAATCATTATTCAACGCTGCGTTAAAACAATCCAACAACATACGTCGCGACCTTGAGCTTTTTGCCGAGTCTCCTGCTACGGCCTCTCCTGCCCTCCAAGGTGAAATCACTCACAATCAATAGCCCCCTTTCCCCCCCTCAAAATCAGAAGGCTAACTGTCGCCAGGCCAGATCTCTACTACCTTAACTTCATTCTCTCGAACGCTCAATGATTACTCGACGGTGTCTCGCAACGAGGTCGACCCGGCCAAAAAGGAGAAAGAGCAGGAAAGACTAAAATCATTTCGCGACGATCTCTCGTCATTCCGCGGAGAGTTCGAGCGGCTGAAAAAGGAACGAGAGGATGCGGTCTCAATGAACAACAGGAGCGAGCTGCTTGGAAGAAGACCATACAATACTGCTACACCTGAGAACCCATATGCACAACCTTCAAATCCAAATACGAGTGCTTTTGCGCCAGCCGCAGCTCGTACTAGCGGAGATGGACTCTCTTTCGGCGCCGGGCAAGGCACTTATGCTCGAGAAGAGCATGCACTGAGAGAACAGAACTTCTTTACCACAGCCAATGCGCAGATCGATGAGTACCTTGACCGGGGCAGAGCTGTACTTGGAGATCTTGGTCAGCAGAGAGAGATCTTGAAGGGAACACAAAAGAAGCTCTACAGTGTTGCCAACACGTTGGGAGTAAGCGGAGATACCATACGTATGGTTGAAAGGAGAGCGAAGCAAGACAAGTGGATATTTTGGGGAGGGGTGGTTGTCTTCTTCCTTTTTTGCTGGCTTGTGATTCACTACCTGCGGTAAACGCAGCCTTTGATTTACGGATTTGTTTTCATTCTTCAAAGCATGGCGCTACGGAGTTTCACAACTGGTACGTCGACGAAGTAGAGGACAACTCCTCTGTCTACCTTCGATTCCAGAAGCTGTCTGGTTGGTTGGTGAGTAGTCCAGCTTGGTAGATGCTTCGCCCTCCAAGAAACCCATTTTCAAGCAGTCTTCTTCTACCTATCCGCAGGTCCAGGTATATTCCGTGCTATTCACCTATGTTTTCACAAATTAGTGTTGATGCTCTCCATGGTTGCCAAGGGCTTTCTCTCATGGCCTTTAGCCCGAGATCCGAAAACGTTTAACTTAAGAGCCTTTCCCCGCATTTAGGAATGCCTCCTCAGCAAAAACCATCCCGTGTCGGTCGCCTGAGCTCCCTCGGCCTGCTTTGTGCGAGACTTTAGCCAATTCTAAACTTGTTGCAAATGGATTCTCAAGCTTGTCTCGGGCAAATGGCCTGTGCACCACTCGAGATGGACCCTTGCGACGCTGGGCAATCTTCCATTCCTTTGTCTCCATTCTTGCCATCCTTCTCGAGCTCCCCAACCACAAGTCGCCTGCACAGAGGCACACTTCAACTGCCATCATGGCTGGAGACCGGCCATGGCCTCAAATACCCG
>Ga0335072_10009613_pt1 | contig 13943 bp, 14 predicted proteins | sample Lox_Sample_21_FD_206725 | JGI IMG/M metagenome (GOLD analysis project Ga0335072, IMG submission 206725) | Soil microbial communities from Loxahatchee National Wildlife Refuge, Florida, United States - Lox_Sample_2.1 | ecosystem: Environmental > Terrestrial > Soil > Wetlands | place: USA...
GGTATCCATACGTCATCGCGAGAGCGCGCAGCCAGCCGGAGGAATGAAATAAGGAAGCCCGGGGATGCCACTGGAGAAACTCGTCCCATCGCGGGTCTCGCAGCGGATCGACGACATAGACCTCTTTCGGTTTGCCGTTGCTCTCCGCCGGCGCTTCATTCAGTGGATCGGAGCGCGAGACATCGGGTTCGAGAAACAGCTGAGTCAACTCGCTTACGTCGGCAATGATTGGCGTGCCAATCTCCTGGTCAAAAATATTTGCGTCCATTTTCCCTTGCATGAAAAGAAGAATTTTTAGATTAATGTCATCCGTATTGCTCAAGATTCCGCAGATCGGGCATTCAACTTCGAGATCACGTGTTGCACGATCGCCGCTAGCGCAGGACGCGGTCGGCTGTCGGGCGCCATCGGTCTGTTCCAGCGCGCCAGTCGAATCTTCTCTTGGACGTCCTCAAGCTTCTCGATGAGCGTCAGGCGACCTTCTCGAACCAGATACTGATCGACAGCGCCAATCTTTCCACGAAAGACGCTATAGACGGGAACACCGAGGGCAGCTGCCTCACGGTTCATTGTTCCCCCACCACTTACCACCAGATCTGAGAACCACACCAGATTTAGACCGTTTAGAGGACGTCCTGGAATGATCATTCTTCCGGATTCGATTAGCGCACCCCATTGTGAACGCAGCCGCCGTCCCTGCCGCTCGTTACGCGGAAGCGTGACCGCGATAACATTCGACTGACTCCCGAGAAACCGGACCACTTCCGCAAATAACGTGTCACTTTCGGGATTGTGATAGTGCGCCTCATCGGCAGGTGGACGCAACACTGCGATAAGTTGATCCCCGGCAATCCTCAGTTCCCTGAGAATGCTCGCGTCGGGTCGAAAACGAGGCACATAAACATCTTCCTTCAAACCTGGATATCGCGTAACCCGGTCGGCATGCCTGGTCATGGCATTGACGGGAATGGTATCCGGCATCATGGTCCAGTCCGGCTCCAGAAAACCTGTCTTGGTCGTGAACTCGTAATCATGAATCACGGTGGTGGGAATATTGAATATCTTGCAGATCAATACCTGCGCACGCGAACCATGCGATACGCCGAGGTCCGGGCGCACCCGCGCGACAGTGGGTGCGAGCTGCAGGGCCCGAGCACAATTTACAAGCACTTTAAGAACTTTGTTCTTCCCGGTATGGCCACCAATCACTTTGCATGGAACTTTGTAAAACTCTAGCAACTCGCGAACCTGGTAGGCATCTCTTGCTGTCAGGGTAATATCGACGCCTTGTTTTTTCAGTTCATCGATGATCGGAAGAAAGAAAGGGACGTGTGGAGAGTTGTCAAGGTCAATCCAGACTCTCCTCCCATGCTCTTGTTTCGTCGCCACGCTGCTCCGGACTTCGGCAATCACCAAACCGGAAGATTTTCCAAGCATGGAGGCAGACACTTGACTCGAACTATCGGCGTCTGTCCTTACTTCTTCCCGTGTTCTTAATAAACTTCCCACGATGACATTTTCCTGAGGTGCTCCACTGCAAGCATTGTGGAGTCACATCCGTAAGCGAAATTGAACTAAGTCGAAGGTTCCTTCTGACGCTAAAACGCATCGTCTCCCAACAACACGGCCTTGGGAGTCTTCATGAGAATACGAATGTCCAGCCAAAGTGACCAATTTCTTAAATACTGCAGATCGAGTCGAACCATGTCGTCAAAACGCACGTGGCTTCTCCCCATCACCTGCCACAATCCCGTGATACCTGGCTTTGACTCAAGGACTCGGCGTCGATGCCATATTTCGTATTCCTCGTATTCGTAGACGAGCGGTGGTCTCGGACCAACCAACGACATCTCTCCCTTCAAGACATTGAAAAATTGAGGGAGTTCATCCAGGCTGGATCTTCGCAAGAATGCTCCAATCGGAGTTATGCGTGGGTCGTTGGTCATTTTGTAAACCGGCTTCCGGCCGTCCGGCGTGCTGTCGTGATGCTTCCCGGCGATCACGTTTTTCATGAACTCCTGGTGAATTTTGTGGTCACTGTCGCAGCGCATGGATCTGAACTTCAGGAGTTCGAATGTTTCGCCAAACTGGCCTAATCGCGGCTGACGATAGATGACCGGCCCCTTTGATGTCAGCTTGACGAGAACGGCAATCATCGCAAATACCGGAGATAACAGGAGCAATGCTGCGATGCTGCCGATGACATCCATCACTCTTTTTGCGAGCAACAGATTTCTCTGCTTCTGTTCCCGGTCGACAAGATCAGGGTAGAGCGTCGGATTTCCCGGCCCTTCCAAGGTCTGCCGATCCCAATCTTCCGGATACAAATGGAACGACATTCCAATGTGGCTGAATTGTTGCAAACTTAAATTATTCCGAAGGATTTCACTCACTCGCTCCATGATGGTCGCAGGAATCAACCTCTGCTCATCGACCGTGATTTCTGTGAACATGACGCCGATAACACTGTTCTCCCAGTACCAACCAGTGATGTCAGTTTCTCGCGTTGAATGCACCAGGGCCGACAGTAGTTGGTTGAGCACTTCTCCATTGCGGTCGCTTGGGATGCCAGGACCAACGTCTAACAACATCAGAAGAAATGGCGTATTGGAGCGCTCGGTACGTTTCCGTTCCCGGGTGATCATCCGGCGGAAGGAAATCTCATCGAGCACGTCCCGTTCCGCCGCGACGGGCGAAGGATCAGCTGCGATGTTTTCGTATGCTTCGTCAGCAAGTCGTCGCGAACTCATGAATCCACCTCGTTGTGTAGATTTCCTTGTTTGGCTGCTCTGTTATGGGTAGAACCGCCGAACCGGTCAACTCGTCAAACATACGGATTGAAATGATTCCGGAACTGAACGGAGTAAGTACCAACAAATTGAGGCATCCTCTTCGTGTGAACAGCATTTTCCGGCTGGACGCTTGATAAATATCGGAGGGGCTGAGCCTTACGCCGATGTCAAGAAACCTACTCAAGACTTTCGGGACAGAAACGGAACATCTACTCGGTCGGCGGACCCCATCCTAAAGACGCGACGCTAGCGGCATAGGTTAGGGGCAAACCAACGCGCATTTTTCCAACAGGATGGATTCGCCCTAATTCCTCTGGAAGCACGATGCACCATCCCTTGATTCGATTGAACTGTTCCGGGGTGAGTTTTGTCTTCAGGGTGGTGTTGATGCGGGAGAGGATCGTGCCGAGAATCAGGTCGTTGCCCACCGTGATTTCTGTAAATATCGCCCCCACTGTAGCGTTGGTTTCGTACCAGCCGATTTGATCTATCTCTCGCGTGTTGGCCTGAAGAACCGATAGGATATTCGGCAAAGGTCCGAGGTTGTTTACGACCGCCGGAAGTGCCTGCCCGGTATTCATGAGCATCAGGGCGAAAGGACGCTGCGTGCGTCTGCTGCGCTTTTCCTCCAGCCTAATCATCCGATGAAAATCTTTTTCAGACAGGATTGTTTTGGAATCCGGCGTTTCTTGCAATTGGGACTCCCGATTGGCGGAACGCTGTCTTTTCGCAGGTGAAGCCACCGATACATCTCCTCGCCCGCTACGCCTGACACGTAGCGCTTCATGCTTTCGCGGAAACATTATGAAGTTTTGAACGGGGGGAAGATTGCGTTGAAGGGGACGTTAAGTGTCGGAGGTAGACGAGGAAGGCTCCTCAGCTTTCTCCGGTTGGCCATATCGTGAGTAGTAATAACCCTGTTCGTTATTGTCGCAACTATTTATAACTACTCCTAGCATGGTGGAACGATCAATGAGTTCTAGTGTGCGCTCGAGTAGCTTCTTTTCGCATACTCCCTCACGAGTTACCAGCAGCACTCCGTCTGCCAGTTTCATCCAGAGTGGCGTATCCGCCAAAGGAACAACCGGGGGGGTGTCGATGATGATCCAATCGAACGATGCCTCGAGTTGTTCGAGCAATTGGGAAAGCCGGCCCGATTGCATGAGCTCAATAGGATTTTCCGGGATCACACCGGCAGGAACGAACCTGAGACCGGAACCGTCCACCTTATATATGACCTCAGACAATGGGCGCTCTCCACGAAGAACTTCACTGAGCCCAGCCAGGTCGCGACTAAAACCGAAACGGGTTGCTAGTTCCGGCCGCCTCAGATCACCGTCGATCAGCAAAGTCTTGAGAACCTTACTGCGCGATTGGTTGAGCGCCAGATTGGCTGCGATCAGACTCTTCCCTTCTGCCGGAAGGCTGCTGGTAATCGCGATACGTTTGAGCTTGCGCCGTTCGCGCAAGTTACGCAGTTTCAATCCCAGCACACGGAACTTTTCCGCTGCCAGGCTTCCCGGATCCGTGAGGCATACCAGCCGAGCATTGGCCGCCAATGATGGGGAGAGCATTTTCGCGGAGGCGTAATCGTCCTGGTTAGCAAGCTGTGGTTTAGTGGCCGGCAATTCGGAAACAGACTGCTTGCATCCGATTTCCTTTTCAACTTTTTGCAGTAAATCCGCGACCGAATCCGCATTGTTGGGCAGGCTTCCGCCCGACCGTTCCGCCTCAGCTCGTTGCAATGCTTCAAAGATATAACTCATCCCTAAAAATCCGTTTCTATTGCAAACGCCCTTTCGTCTGCGCTTGTTGTATGCGGTCACGCACTTCGAATAGCATCTTTACCGCTAGCATCAATTCCTTCTTTTCTTGTTCTTCCAAAAGCACGTTACCAGGGTTATTTCTCTCATCGGAGAACACCACGCCGAGTCTCAGGTCCTTGGCAACTGATTCGATGATTTCGGACGTAATTGTGCCCGCATGTTTGGCGTAGCCGGAAAGCAGTGCATTCTCGCAAATCGTGTTGATCAATCGCGGGATTCCGCGCGAGTATTGAAACACGGCCTCAATAGCGGGTCCGGAAAAAATCTCGCATACTCCTACGGCTCCGGCAGTCTTGAGACGACGGCTTATGTACTCCTTGGTTTCGTGCGGATTCAGCGGGTCGAGATGACAGCGAAGGGCGATTCTCTGCTTGAGCTGCCGTAGTTCGTGCGAATCGAGCTTCTGATCAAGTTCCGGCTGACCCGCCAGCACAATCTGCAGCAACTTTCGCTGCGACGTTTCCAGGTTGGTCAAAAGCCGGATCTCCTCTAGTACTTCCGCGGATAAGTGGTGCGCTTCATCCACGACCAGAATCGTGGTCAAGCCTGCTTGATGCCTCTGCAACAGGAAACCATTCAACTCATGGATCAACTCGTCCTTGGCCTTGCCCGCAACCGGCAACCCGAAGTCGCGCGCAATATACCTGATGAATTCCACCGGAGAAAGCGTGGGATTGAATATCAAAGCGAAGGCCATGTCGCGGCGCTGGAGCAATCCCAGCAACGAGCGCAGAATGAGCGTCTTTCCGGTCCCTACCTCACCCGTCAAAACGACACATCCCCGGTGTGCGGTTATCCCATAGTACAAGGAAGCGAGGGCTTCATTGTGCAAGGTCGTGGGAAACAAAAACAACGGATCGGGCGTGATCTCGAACGGGTTTCGCCGAAGGTTATAGAAGCTCTTGTACATGGTTCTAACCGTACAAATATGTTATCGCCGATCCTAACAATATGAAGCCTGTGAGCACCACTGCGGCCGCACCCGCGATCCAAGCCCCACGCCGACGAGATGACTGTTCCGCACTGCTTTCAATTGGCGGAATTTCGGCAATCACGTCAAAGGGAACCAGCCTCTTGATCTCACGTTCGCTGTAGATTATGCCGCTCAACTTTTCCAAGCCGAAAGAAAAGCCTCCACCAAGGACAATACCTACAGCTAATCCAGCCCCACATAACATCAAACGGTTCGGCTTGTAAGGTCTTACAGGAAGATCGGGTGGATCCAACATTCGAAAATGCTCAGCTTGTTGCGTTTTCTCCAAGTCGGTCGACATTTCCGACTGGTTCTTCTTGGCTAGGAGCGACTCATAATCCGCTTTTGACTGATCGTAGTCCCGCGTGATATCCGCGAACTGCTGTTCCATCACCGGGGCCATATTGAGCCGCGCTTGGTACTCGTTGATCTTCTCCTGCTTCTCTTTGATTTCCGCTTCCCGGTTTGCAATTTCGACGCGATTGGCCTTCAACTGACTTTCTAACTCCGCTGCTGGCCCGGTTTTCGGATCGACTGGCTTGGCCGCAGCCGGGGCCGTACTCTGGGCATTCGCCCGGGTGTTCATGTCGACGACGATCCGTTGACGCATCTGCTCGGTTCGGGCGATCTGCTGCTTGGTCTTGCGAACGTCCGGGTGGTTTTCAGTATAGTGAGAAGTCAAGTCTGCCAACTGAGCCCTGAGCTGGTCCAGTTTCTTGTCAATCTCTGCGAGATCCGCCGTCCCTTCCCCAACCGATTTGGAACCATTCTCCACGCGATATTGGTTGATCAGCGATTCCAGATAGGTTCCTTGCTGCTTGGCCTGATTCAGAGAGTCTTCGTTCGCTTGCACCTGATTCTGAAGACCAGCCAGGATCTGCAGATTGCTCTGGGTCTGGCTTGGCAACTCGCCCAGGTGCTGATCTTTGAAGGTGCGCAACTTCGCTTCTTGCGCCTCGAGTTTTGACCGCGCCTGATCGAGTTGATCTTCGAGGAACTTGGTCGTGTTCTCCGAGTGCTGCTGCCGCTGCTCCAGATTCTCCGTGATGAAAAGATTCGCGAGTTCGGCCGTGGCTGCCTGCGCCATCTTCGGATCTCGATTCGCGTAATAGATGTTGAAGGCAGAGAGTTTTCTGTCGTCGCCGCGCGACAGCTCAATCTCGATGTCCTTCCTCATCTTCTCGACGAGGTCGTCGGCGCTCCTGTGCTTCCTCTCCTCCGGGTAGAGACCAAGAGATTCGATGATACGGACAAGGCGGGTACGGCTCAAGATTTGCTGCGTGATGCTGTCCAGCTGTTGCTGAATATCAGTGTCGATGTTCGAGACAACATATTTCTCTGGCACCGAGGGCTGCTCAACCAGGATGAGTGTGCCCGACCGATAGGTCGAGGGAAGCAACCAGCTCGCTCCCCACACTAGCGCCCAACCGCAGAAAAAAGGCAGTAAGAATTGCCACCGCCGGCGGCGGACCAGACCCTTGATCTCGGTAAAACTTATCGGCGTAGCTGATTCCTGTCGTTCTTCTTCCATGCCTACATCCCTATGGGTTTCGCCCACTGATATGACAGCGTCACAAAGAATCGATCCCGACTCGCATCGAAGGTCTGGAGCGGGCTAGTCTGGGTCGAACCCGGCACGCCGAACTCCTGTTGGAAATCATGCGAGTAGCCCATTCTGAGGCCAAAGCTTCTTCCGACATTACGCTCCAGCGAGACTCCTACCGAGGTTAAGTTGGCGGAATTCGCGCTCGTCGCCGTGGGCACGATCATGGATTGGTTCGTTCCGTGGCTTACATTAAGACCGGCCGCCCATCCCGCAGTCAACTGGCGGCGGAGGTTAAAATAGACGGACTGCAGACGAACCGTACCCAAGACGCCCGCGCCATCGCTTGTGATTCGGGAGTATCCGGCAGACAAGCTGGTGTGTTGGTCTCGCCAACCGGCTTCTGTTCCGCCAGCAAGCGACCAGTCGTTCGATGTTGTAGGCTGCCCTGCAAGTGGAAGCAAACCCTGGTTTTCCGAATATTGTGGACCGATAAAACTAACCAACGTGAATCGCTTGGAGAAGCTCACGCTGTTAATTGCCAAAAAGCTATGAACCTGGGTTTCGCCCCCGCCGACGTTAAAAGTAATGCGGTCAAAACGGTAGCTTGCGCCACCCCAGTCCGGACCCACAATACGATGCAGCCAGAAGGCGGAACCTGTCGCGGTTTGGGAATTCGTCACCGAAGCTCCCCCAGGAACATTCGTGAAATGCAAATCGTAGAACGATCCGCTGGCTCCAACCAGATCGTTCAACGCAAACTGATAGTTAGCCTCAACCGTCGTGACGCTGGATCTCTGCGTAGACAATGGAGCAATCAGACTAAGGTTTGGTCCACCGGCGCCGGCGACGAATGCGGCGTCATTGCCCGGATCAAAGAATCCAGTTGTTATGGAAAAATTTTCCGCCACATGCAAATTCACGTGCGGACTTAGCCGATAGAGGGAATCGAAATTCAGATTGTGCGATCCCTGGTTCTGGTTCGTTATCTTCTGATTCACAGTTAGGCCGCCAGCGTACCCGAGCGCCAGGCGCATCCGCGACGAGGATTGTTCAAGCTTGATGTTGGGAAAAATTGACTCGCTGGTATTGCTCTCAGTGGCGCTCGAAAGCAGCAGTGGATTGGAATCATAGATCGCACCCACATTTACGCCCCCTCGGAGGTAATTCGATCTCTCCCCCTCGGAGGCGAATGCCAAAGAGATTCGATTTCCCCCAAGCAGGGCTGGTATGTGCGGCAGATCGCCGCCAGCGTCCTCTCCGCCGCTTTCGGTCTCGATTCCGGCCATGGCCGAAAGTGCGGTCGCTGGAGCTGCCCTTGAACTGTCTTCGGCGGAAGTCTGCGTCGGTGCGCTCTGCGTAGGCGGATTCTGCCCTGCTGAGAGGAGACGCAATCCCGCCAGCATCCAGGCAAAGATCAAGCAGCGTCGAATGCTTATCATCGCGACTACGGAACCACCACGGTATCGCCAGCTTGCAGGCGGATGTTTTGATCTTGGTTCTTACCTTTGATTACGTCCTTGTAGTTGAACGGGATCCGTTTCTGCGCTCCATCTGGAGCTTGCCGAAGAACGTAGATCGACTTCTGCTTCGCGAAGTCTTTGAAGCCGCCGGCCATCGCAATCGCATCGAGCACGGTGGTCGAAGTGGTCAACAAATATGCGCCGGGCTTCGCGACCATACCAAGGATGTTGATCTTCTGACTCTTGCTCTCGGTAACGATCACGGTGACGTCAGGTTCGGAAATATAGCTCTGCAGGCGTTTCCTGATCTCTTGCTCAAGTTGCAGCGGCGTTTCTCCGCTCGCCTGCAGCTCTCCAACCAGAGGCAAAGAGATTTTCCCATCGGAGCGAACCGGGACCGACCTTGAAATCTCCGGCTCTTTCCAGACGTTGACTGACAAGACGTCGTTGGCACCGATCACATATGTGTCGTCTGAGCGCCGCACCTGATTGTCATGTGTCGCACTGCCAGCAGCATTCTTGTCTGTTTTATCCGCCGGCGGGACTGTAGACTGCGCTCCAGCCACTCCCCAGACAATCAGGCTCAGTGCCAGCACCCCCCAAATGCGAAAGCTGGGGTTCTCCCCTCTCGCCATTCGCGATGCCCCAGGTTTCATTTCGTTAGCTCCCGTTCCCAAAACCATTTCGGATGCTGCGAATCGCGAAGCTTTCTTGCGGCACCAGTTGATACTCCTGGATCTTATATAGCAACGCCCGATAACTGATACTGAGAGCACGAGCCGCAGCCTTCCGATTCCAGTGCGTTTCTTCTAGCGCCTGTGCAATCGCACTGCGTTCAGCCTCTCCCTTTGCATGACGCACCAAAACCTTCAGCGACGCTTTCTCATCTGTTCCATGACCGCCATTGTGGGCGTGCCCGTTAGGATCGTCACTAGTCTGTTCGAGGGGCTGCGCCTTCAACTCTTCAATAGCCGCTACCTCATCGCCGAATACGAGGAAACGCTTCACGAAAATTTCCAGTTGCCGAAGGTTTCCAAACCACGAATGTTGCTTGCAAGTCTCCAAGAATGCACTCGAGTAAGCGGGAGCTACAACTCCATATCGACGTGTCAAGCGGTTCACAAAATGACCCACAAACAGAGGAATCTCTTCGCGTCGCTCGCGAAGCGCGGGAACACCCAGCTCGAAAGCGCTCAAATGGTAGTACAACTCGTCATTCAGTCTTCCCTCTGCGACCGCCTGCTCAAGGTCCTCTCGTGCGGTTGCCATGATTCGAATATCGGCACGGATGTGGCTCTGCCCACCAAAGCGAACGAACTCACGAGTCTGTAAGAACCTCAGCAATCGGCTCTGTACCGAAATCGGCATGGCATCAAAGTTCTGCAAAAGGATTGTTCCCTTGGCCGACTGTTCGACCTTGCCTGGCTTCGTCTCGATGCGACCGTTAATTGCCACGTGCTCGTACCCGAACAGTTCGCTTTCCAGCAGGTCCGCTGTGAGAGCCTTGCAGTTGACCTGCATGAAGGGGAAACTCGAGCGAATCGAGAGGGAGTGAATCAACCGCGCAGCGGTAGATTTTCCAGTGCCCGGCTCTCCGGTGATAAGGAGTGGGACATCAGTTTTTGAAAGCAACTCGGCCTGCGTGCGCAACCGGCGCGACGCCGGACTGGCAGCAATGAAGTACAGTTCTTCGCCGAACTGCTCAATTTCTATCTGATTCATGGGCTTACCTGTTTGGAAGCACAAACGGCGGTAAACAGAAGAACAAGTGAACGAACGAAAGGAGAAATCGAATCCTTAGACCGGTATGACGTCGTACCCGTCAATACGCACCGCCAGCGATCTTTGGATGGCATTAATGGAAATAATCAGACTTTGATCGCCATTTTCGGAGAGGAAAATGCCTTCGACTCCATCCATGGCGCCTCCGCGAACACGTACCTTCTGGCCTGTTTTTAGGAATGGATGGGTACGCCATGGGGCTGTTTGCGACAAAAGCATGCGCACATTCTCGATTTCGTCGTCCGGAATCGCCATTCCGGCGGCTCCGCCGCCGACAAAACCCAATACACTGTCGATGCGGAAAACGTGATTTCGATTGCTTGGGCTGAGTTCGCACTTCAGGAAGACATAGCAACTGAACAGCGGAACTTCTACCTTCTTCTTTCGGTCGCTCCACCGGTGCACCTCTTGCACCATCGGTAGGTACGTTTCTAAGCCACACTCGCGAAGTCGGTGTGCGACTACTCTCTCGTGCCGGGAGCGCGTGTGCAGCGCATACCAACGCGCGGTTTCGGACTCGACCGGAACCTTCGCGCTAGGATCAGGTTGAATGACTTGTCCGAAAGTGCTCATAGCTTCGCCCTCTGGGTCCCATCGTCCGGTTCCACCTGGACGCACAAATTGATTACTAGTTCGTAGGGGAAGAATTGCATCGGGGGGGACTGTCAATGATGCAATTTCGGTACGTAAGCGAGAGAGTAGAACCCTTTGCAATAACGTGCAAGTGGTACAAAGACCCGAGTCTGCTTAACCCTACGCATATTGAGCCTGAACTTCTCACAGGACCTGAAAGTTGACTCGGAGACGCACTTCTCTGGCTCGAACGGGTGGTTACCCGGTTGGCTTACTTCCAGCAACTTGGCACGAAGGTGGACTAAATGCCGTCGACGCACGCTATCTGGTTGATAACATTGGCACTACATTCGTGCGGCGTACACAGCAAGAAAGAGCAGGGCCGCCTGTTTTGTGTTGCATTTTCGTGCGACTCCCATGAGAGCAATCCAAACACGATCGCCTAGCTCCGGACTATGCATTTATTTTCATAGGTTGCACAGCTGTTCCTTGCTGGCTGCAGACTTCGATGATATTCTCTCTGTCGTGGGTGGGCATCAGAGACTCTTGCCAACCCGACCTCCCCTGTATTTCGAAGTATGAAGCTCCCAACATTTGTTGGCGTCTGAGCGTTTTCCCCAAGCGCTCGTTATAAGTTCCTTACTTCACGAACGAGGAGGCCCGATGCCATCTTTGGCGGATCAAGGCACGGACTTCATTAGTATCGCCGTTGCCGATAGCACACGTATTCACACCCAACTGCTCGCCGATGCCATGCGCAGTGATTCCGGAATCCAGGTTGTCGCGTCGACCTCGAGTTCCCGCGAGTTGCTCGCTGCGGTTGAGCGCGCCCCCATCGATGTTGCTGTCGTCAGCTTTGGTCTGGACGACCGCGCGGGTCGTGGCCCTGAACTCCTCCGCGAGATGCGGTCTCTGCGCCCTCAGATCAAAGGAGTGATCCTGCTCGAATCCTCAAGGCCCCAGGACGTTCTCGACTCTTTTCGCGCCGGGGCCAAAGGCATCTTCTCGAAACATGAGAAGGTCGAGAGCCTCTGTCGCTGCATTCGTTGCGTCCACGAGGGACAGATCTGGGCAAGTAGCGCTGAACTTGATCACGTTCTCGGCGCACTGGCCAATTCCCCACTGATGCGAGCTGCGAACCATAATGGACTTGATATGCTGTCGGCGCGCGAACGCCATGTGGTCCAACATCTCGCCGCGGGCATGACCAATCGCGAGATTGCGAAGGCACTCAAGCTCAGCCCGCATACTGTCAAGAACTATCTGTTCCGCATCTTCGACAAGCTCGGGGTCTCCAGCCGCACCGAACTGCTCTATCTCACAATGAACAATCCGCAGCCAGCAGCGTTTGCCGACGGGAACGCTGGGATCACCACTGCCGTCGATGCCGCCGAATCTGGCAGCGCTTCGGCGCAGCTGGTGTTGGCCGAACATTTCACTCAGGCCACGGAGTCCAACGGGCATCAGCAAGACGCCATCTCCGCCTACATGTGGTATCTGCTTGCCGAAAGAACGGCCGCGCCGTTGCTGGAACGTATCGAAAACGGAAAAAAGAATCTCATGCGATCCCTTTCGCTTGAGCAGATCGCTGAAGGCGAAAGCCGGGCCGACGAGTGGTTGAAGAACTCTAAAAAGAAACCCACCTTCGCGGAGAGTGCCGACGGAGAAACCAAGGCAATGGTGGCCCGCCCATAAGTTGCGTCGCTCCTCCACGGCAATCGACCGACATGCCAGGTCCTGGGCAAGTTTTCGATATCCCACCAACCTTCCCTGTGTTACGATCATCCGCTCTAGTCTTCCCTCTTCATCGAGGTAACCTGCCATGGCGAGCGAACTGCGTCCCTTAGGGCTCGGGGAGTTACTCGATCGCACTTTTTTTCTTTACCGGAACCATTTCTTGTTATTTGTCGGAATCCTCGCTTTGCCGAACTTGATACTTCTTGCCTTTCAGCTTGCCGGAGTTGCGCTTCACCCAGGACGCATAGCGACCTTTCCCCTCACCACGTTCATTTGGTCGATTGCCACCGCTATCGTTGGATTGGGAGTCGCCGCCGCCGCACAGGGTGGAACCGTGATAGCTGTGTCACATGTGCATCTGGGCCGCTCCACTTCTATCTCGGAAGCATTCGCCGGAATGAAAGGCAGAATCATCTATCTTGCACTGCTCCTGATCGGGACCTGGTTTCTCATTGCACTTATATTCGGGATTCCCACCCTGATCGGGTTCGCGTTTCGTGGATTTTGGGTCGCCGTATTCGCGATTCCCGGGATCGTTGCCGCAATTTATTTCGTTTTAAATTGGGCTTTAACAGTTCCCGTGGCTGTACTCGAGGACACGAGTTTTTTTGAATCGCTTCGGCGAAGCTCTGATCTGGTCAAGGGCTCTCGCGGACGCGTTTTTGTAATCTACTTCCTTTTCCTGGTTCTCTTTTACGCGGTCGTCATGGCTTGGGAGTTTCCCATTCTGTTTTTTCTCGGAACTGCTACGCAGCACCATCGCAACATAGAGACAATGTTGCTTTGGACCAGAGTCGCCATTCCGGTTTGCACTTTTCTTACCTCCATCCTGGTTGGCCCCCTCATGACGATCGGCCTCTCTCTTCTTTACTACGATCTGCGAGTACGCAAGGAGGCATTCGACATCCAGCATATGATGGCCACTCTCGACGGCTCAGACCACCCAGTCCCATCGCCGATCTAAATGTGCATGCGCCGTCTTCTCCCAGGGCTGCTGCTTGCCGTCTCTATCGTTTCCGCGCCATCGTCTGCTCAGGAAAAAGCGAGCGAAGACCATCTCTCCCTTCCTCAGTACATCCAGGTTCTCGACGACACTGCTGCGAAAGTTTCTGTCATGAAGCAACACCCGGAAATCGTTACCGAGCTGCGCGACAGTCTGCCAGCATCGTGGAAGGTCCAGGCAGATGGCAAAGACTTCGAAATCCCCACTGACTTCGTCCGCCGCCAAATCGGGTCGTGGCAGCGGCACCATAA
>Ga0335072_10009614_pt1 | contig 13941 bp, 14 predicted proteins | sample Lox_Sample_21_FD_206725 | JGI IMG/M metagenome (GOLD analysis project Ga0335072, IMG submission 206725) | Soil microbial communities from Loxahatchee National Wildlife Refuge, Florida, United States - Lox_Sample_2.1 | ecosystem: Environmental > Terrestrial > Soil > Wetlands | place: USA...
CCCCATTGCCGTTGGGGCTGGCCGTGGTGTCGTGGCCGGCCACGACAAGCTGGAACAGGGTCGACAGCAACTCCTGGGTGGTGAGCGCGTCGTCGCCGGCGGCGACCAGCACGCTGACCAGGTCCTCGGCCGGGTTCCGCCGCTTGGTGTCGACGAGCTCGCGCAGGTAGGCCACGATCTTGCCGGATGCCTCGACCGCCTCGGCTGGCGGCTCGCCCGCCCATCCGGTCAGCAGCACCTGGAACCAGGCGTGCAGGTCCAGGCGGTCGGCCGGGGGGATGCCCAGCAGCTCCCCGATGACTCTGAAAGGCAGCGGATAGGCGTAGCCTTCGACGAGATCGACCGTAGCGCCCGGACCGGCGTCGTCGAGCTCATCGAGGAGGGCGTCCGCGATATCCCGCACAGCCTGCTCGAGCGCGGCGACCCGGGATGGCACAAAGGCCCGGGAGACCAGCCGCCGCAGCCGGGTGTGGTCGGGCGGGTCCACGTTGAGCATGTGCCGGGAGAACTCCGGCCCCGGCAGGCCCTCGGCCACGACATCGCCATTGTCTTCGAGCGCGGCGAGCATGTCTTTGGAGATGCGGGGGTCGGCCAGCGCCTGGCGGCCTGCGTCGTAGCCGAGCACGACCCAGGCCGGGTGACCGTCAGCGAGGCGTACCCGCTGCACCGGGCACCGGGCCCGGGCCTCGGCGAACAGGCCGAACGGGTCGTCGCGGATCGCCGGCTCCCAGCCGCCCCAGGTGCCCAGGGTGTCAGTCATCGTTGCCCTCGGGCCGGTAGCCGGTGCAGAGCAGGTCGATCTGGGCGATGCGGCCGGCGTCGTCAGTGTCGGCGTAGGCCTGCTGTTCGACGGTGAACCAGCCGGTTCCGAGCCGCTCTGCCCGCAGCCGCAGCCGCCAGTGCAGGTGCAGCCGGCCGCCGACCTCGCCGACGGTGGCCTCGACGAGGTCAAAGTCCTGAGTGTCGCCGAACCAGCCTTTGAACCGGTCGGCGATCACCTGAGCGCCGGTCCACTCCCGCAGGCCCGGGGGCAACAGGGCGCGGAGCCGCGCGTCGGCGGCGAGCGCGCCGCCGAGCTGAGCGAAGTCCTGGGCGGCAAGGCCCTCAAGCAGCGAACCGGCCCGGGCGAACTGCGGCACCACGCTGGCCGCGCTGTGGCCGTGGGTTGTGGTCATGAATCCGTTGTACGGGCCGGCCAGCGGCGGCGAATCGGGTAACTGCCCGATCTTTCTGTCAGGTTCCGGGCTCGCCCGCTGTCCCGGTCAGGCCGTGGCGCATGGCGAACAGGGCAGCCCCGGTCCGCGTCTTGACACCCAGCTTGGCGTAGATGTGCTCGAGGTGGGAGGAGACCGTCTTGCGGCTGACGTGCAGTTCGGCGGCGATCTCCGGGTTGGACCGGCCCTGGCCGAGCCGCACCAGCACCTCCACCTCGCGGGCGGTGAGCCCCGACGGCAGCCCCGGCCGGCGCCGGACACGGTGGCCGGCTGCTTCGAGCACCGCGTGGGCGCACTCGCCGTCCAGCCTCCCGGCGCGCACCTCTTCGCGCAGCACCCGCTCGGCCTCACCGGCACCGAGCGCCAGACGGTGCGGACGAGGCTGACGCAGCGCCTGGTACACGTCGGCGGCACCGAGGATCCGCACCGGCAGCGAGATGGCATCGCCACGCAGCCCGTGCGGGTAGCCAGACCCGTCAAGCCGTTCATGGTGCAGCGACGCGCATCGCCCGACCTCGGCCAGCAATGGGACCCGGGCCAGCATCCGTTCGGTCAGGTACGGATGGGTGCGCGCCCGCTCGCGCTGGGCGAGGCTCCATTCGCCGGGCTCGTCCCAGACACCGCTCGGGATCCCGATCATGCCGAAGTCCTTGACCAGCGCCGCCCGGCGCAGCATGACGAGCTCAGCTGCCGGGAGCCCGAGCTTCGTGCCGGCCTGGGCGGCGAGCTCGGCCACGCCGCGGGACTGCCCAAGGCGCAGCGGAGACTTCAGATCACTGAAATCAGCGAAGGCAGCCAGCGCCCGTTCCAGGTTGTCCTCGCTCAATCCCGCGCCCAGCCGGGGATCAAGCGCGATCACTTCCTCCCAGGCCGCGATTCCGCCGAGACGCTCCAGGATCTCGGCGGGCTGGGCGCAGAAGCAGTCGACCAGCTCCGGGTCGAACTGCGTGCCCCGCCGTTCCCGGGCCACATGCAGTGCGGCCCCAGCGCCGCCAGTGTGATGGAACGCCTCGATGGCGTCGGCCAGGTGAACCAGGCGGATGGCCGGGGCAAGATCACCGGCGCCGACCGACCCTGGCACCCCTTTCCCGTCCCACCGCTCGAACGTCTGCAGCAGCGGCTCGCACACCGCCGGGCCGAGCCCCAGCCGCTCGGCAAGATCGCTCGTCACCCGGCAGTGCGACTCCATGACTTGCTGCACCGAGCGGCCCGCGGTCGCCAGGAACTTCCCGACCAGCCCGATCCGCCGGAAACCGGCCTGACCGCGGCCAAGATGGCGGGCGACGAAAACCGCCAGCGTGACACGCTCGAGGTCCTCATCGCGGGTATCGGCGTACAGCCCGATCTCATCACCGAACAGCGCCGCCAGCTCAGTGGTGTCCACGGCGCAGCCCACCCACGCCAGCAGAGACGTGTAGTACGCAGACGTGCAGGCCGCCTGATCCATCCCGGCCGCCGCCCCGAGCCGCATCGCAACAACGGTCTGACGCAACACCCGCTCCATCGGCCGCCCCATACCAAGATCGGCGACAAGCGACAGCGTCGCCACCAACTCGGCAAGAGTCACCCGCTTCAGCGAATCGGCAGCCACCACCTCAGTCTCCCCCTCATGCTGCGCCGGGCGGTCCGCAGATCATAAGCAGCACGCCTGGTCACGCGCGAGTGCCCCCGAATCTGGTCAAACACCGCCGCCAAAGGCCCAACCCCGGCCGGTCCATGACGCGCAGCCACTGGGAGCCGCCGATGACCATCAGTGGCAGCCAGGCTGTGTGTACTGCGCGAACACGCGTTCACGCGCACTGCCAGGGGAGAAGCAGCCCACCGTGCCCGGCGTGCAATAAGGCGGTGTGGCGTGCGGGAGAGTCCGGGCCTGGCTGCAGGGTGTGATCGCCTGGCCTTGCTGGGGGCTACTTCACGCGGGTTAGCTGAGCCGCCGGGTGGCACGCAGGGCGCGTGCGTCCCCAGCCCGCGGGTTATCGGCAGTGCCGATCCGCGGCAAAAGGATTAGGGCCTGCAGGGTGGCGGTTCAGCGTGGTCCCGGCAGCCGCATCGGCGGCAGCGTCGCTGCGCCTGGGCCGGTTGGCCGCGGCCAGTGACCGTGATCTCGGTACGCGGTGGTGCATGCGGGCAGGCACATGCGCGCGTACGCCGGGGGGCCAGCGCACCGGCGCTGGGGCTGAAGGTCGGGCGGAGGGAATGGATCACCCGCGTAGGTCACCGTCGCCGCGGGGATTGACTGGGTATGAGCACCGCGCAATCTCCAGCCACGCCAGCGTCCCGGCGGCGGGCAAGGGAGTCCACGCGGTGACGCTGCCGCAGGGTTTGACCTACATGCCCGGCTTCCTGGCCGAGGCCGGGGAACGCGATGTGCTGGCGGTGGCAGCGACGTTCGAGCTGCATCCGTACGTGCTGCACGGCACGCCATCGCGGCGGCTGGTGCGAAGCTTCGGCCTCGCCCAGGTCACCGGCTCGTACGACGCCGGACCGGCGGCGCCGATCCCCGCCGGGCTGCAGTGGCTGCGGGAGCGCTGCGCCGCTGTGACGGGACGCGAGCCTGAGGAACCGGTGGATCTGCTCGTGACGCGCTACCCGCCGGGCGCATGGATCGGCTGGCACCGCGACGCGCCAGCGTTCGGCGATGGAAGCGGCATCTCGCTGCTGACCGCGTGCTGGATGCGGTTTCGCCGCGGCCGGCTCCGAGACCGTGAGCGAGGGCGGTGCGCGAGAGAATCCTGGGGTGACCGAACCCGACGCCGCTACATCATGAAATAACGAGGTCGCTAACAGCGGCTGTCCACCTATACCTCTGGGAAGGTAACCGCCTCAGCCACCCTCATGCTCCGGATCCGCCACGCAGCCGACCGGCAATCGGGCGATGAGTGACAAGCGCTGATTGCTTATGACGGGGGTTCTCGATTGTGTCCATGCGTGGCCAGGTGGATGAGCCCAGCTGCGGTGGGGCGGAAGCCGCAGGCATCGAAGTAGAACCTGGCGAGATGCTCTTCGAAGTCCACGTGCAGCCACTCGCACCCGGCTGCCTTGGCGTGCCGGGCAGCATGGCCGACTAGCGCCGTGGCGATCCCTTGCCGCTGATTCTCCGTGGCGACCTTGGTGTCGAGGAGGAAGGCGTGATCACCGCCGTCCCAGGCCACGTTGACAAAGCCGACCAGGGCGCCGTCCGGCTGGTGGGCAGTGACCCAGCCAAGGCTGTGCGGCCGGATCTGGTCCCACCATCCGGCCACAGCCCGGCCGCCGTGAGCTTCTACGAGTGCCACCATCTGTGCGTCGGTGACCGGCCCACGCCAGCGATACTCAATCGGTTGGGACACATCCCGGATCGTTCAGCAGGCCGCTGGCGAGGTCAACTGATATGCGCCGGGCTGGCACCCGTGAAGGGGCCGCGATCATGGAAACGCTCAGCTGCGGGACAGGGCCGCTAGCTGAGCCGCGGACAGATGAGCCTTCGCGAGCGCGGCTATCTGCGTCGCCTTCAGGCCCTCTTGGAGCAGTGCCGTGCGCTCGGCCGGCGTCAAGTAGCGGGCCAGATAGCCCGCAGCGATCCGGGCGGTCGTGAGCGCGTTCTTATCCTGCTGCGTGAGGTGAGCCGTGGCGGCTGCCAGCGCGCTGATCTGGGCCGTGGTGAAGCCGGACTTGGCCAGCGCGGCCACCGTGGCCTTCGCCACATGCGCCTTCGCCAGCACCGTGGTCTGGTAGGCGGTCAGTTGCGCGGACGAAGTGGAGGACGCCGGTGCCCGGGCGGTATCCGGGCCAGTCACGCCGGGGTGATCCGGGCCAGTCACGCCGGGGTGCGCGATGCCGACAACGCCGCCGGCGGCGGCTACTACGCCCACGCCGAGCAGGGCCGCGCCACCGCGGCGGCGCCGGCCACGCCGGGTGCCATGCTGGCGCACTGCCGCGGGTGTGTCGAGGCGTGCGTTGACGCTCGCGTAGTCGGCGAGCTCGGACAGTTGAGTGCCAAGTGAGTCATGCATGTGCGATCGTCTCCGTGCTTTGCTCGGTCAGGTGGATACGGAGGCTGGGCGGCTCATCGAAGTCGGAGACCAGCGGCGCGAGCGCTTTGCGCCCGCGGGCGAGCCGCGCCTTGACGGTCCCGGCCGGCGCGCCGGTCTCGGCCGCGATCTCGTTGATCGACAAGCCCACTAGGTGATGCAGAACGATCACCCGCCGCTGTGGCTCCGGGATCTTCCGCAGCGCGCTGACCAGCGTCAGCAAGTCCGGGGATATCTCCGGCTGCTGGGCGTGGCGGCTCGCCCGGTGGTGGGCGGTCAGCCTGTTCCTGGCCTTTGACCAGGCGTTCACGCTGATGCGGTAGGCGACTGTGCGGATCCAGGCCTCCCGGTCGTGGTATCCCTGGATGCGCGGCCAGCGCTGCCACGCCCGGATGTAGGCCTCCTGTACTGCGTCCTGGGCCTCGTGCAGGTCACCGGTCATCGCGAATAGCTGGCCGACAAGCCTGCGTGAGGTCGTGGCATAGAACTGGTCGAAGTCGTCTGCTTTCGGCATGCCACCTCCGTATCTGAACTTATGTGCGTGCCTGGCGGTCACCGCCGTCATGAGAAGCACCGGTGGGCCTGCCCGGTGGTTGCACCGTCAGCGGAACGACACGGGCCAGACATGGCCGCTACCCGACACGCGGCTGACGCGATTGCCGCGCTATGACGCCCTACCAGGGACTCGGCGTGATCGGGCACTGTGTCCAGCGTGAGGTGCTGATCACCACGCGTCGTATCAGGTGCCTCCCTTGCCGCCGGCCGGACACGCCGGGCATCGTGGGAGAGATCAGGAAACGGTTACCTGCGATCACCGGGATGGCCCTGCCGTGCCAGCCTGACCGGTTCTGCCGCCGGGATCTGACGGCAGCGGGCCAACCGCAAGCACGCGACACCAGCAGCCCGATCGGGCTGTTATAGCTGCGCGAGGTGCTCTTCGATCGTGCCGACGACAGCCGGATCACCGGGATCGGCGAGAAGACCAAGCGCGTGCCGGAGGCGAAAAGCGGTCTCCAGCGGGCCGGAGCCGACGTCCAGCCCCCGTGCCTGGGCATACGCGCGCCACCCCCGCGCCCATAGGGCGCTGAAGTCGCGGCGGCGGCGCCGCCACAGCCCGGTACCCCACTCGCCAAGGTCGAAATCCCAGAACGGGTGGTCGACCCGGGCCGTCTCCCAGTCGATGATGCCGGTCAACCGGCCGCCGTCGGCAAGCAACTGGTCTTCGTGAATGTCGCCGTGGACCAGCACCGGCGTGAGCTGGGCGGCGCTGGCCAGCAGGTCCGCCCACGCCGAGGCGCGTCCGGGCCGGCCCAGGCGATCCGCGGCCTCAGCGGCCGCCCCGGCGCTCGTTGCCGGGTCCAGAGCCCTGCGCAGCCAGCGATGATGAGCGGCGTCGTGGTGACGAGGAGGGCGCGCCCGGGCAAGCTCAGGAGGCTCGAGCTCATGCCAGCAGGCAATGACCTCGCCCAGTTGCTCGATGAGGGCCTCGGGCTCGGCCGGCACCTCGCCGCGCAGGCGGGTGACGGCCGCGAACGGGAACGGGTAGATTTCCGGATCCTCCCAGCAGCCCAGCAGGCGCGGCACGACGCCCAGCTGCGTGTTGGCTAGAGCCCGGTAGGCGGCCAGTTCTCGCTCGAACCACTCCACGCCGATAGCCGAACGCGGAAACAGGAACACCCGATCGGAGTCGAGCAGGACCAGCTTGTTCCACCCGGTCACGTTCAGCACCAGCCGGCCCAGGTCCACGCCGGCGACCCCCGCGAATCGCTCCGCCTGCGGGGGCGCCAGCACGGCGTTGACCGCCTGCCCCACGACCTCGCCGCTCATGCCCAAAGTATCGCCACCCACGCGGCCCGTCGCGCAACAGCCACCAACCGCTGCGGCATACGTCAATCACGGCCCACATGACACGGGCTCAGGGACTCGTAGGCAGCCGTCAGCTTCGCCACTTACAAGTTTCCGGAGAGGCTCTTAGGGCTCGGGCGTGTGCGGCGGCGTGTGATAGTAGACCTCCTCGCGGACGATGGCCGCATTGGCGACGGTGCAAAGCGAGATTTTCACGGTCGTCTCGCGCTTGCCGGTCGCCTGATGGCTCTGGTCGAACGCGAACCGGATGGCGAACTGGTCGCCGCGCACGAACGGGTCGCCGACGTCGACCGCGTGGATCTGGTAGCCGGCGTTGAGCCGGCCGCTGTTCTCCATGATTTCCGGCGCGCCGCGCAGCTCGCCCGGCCCCTCGGCGGTCTCCAGCGGCGCGACGCGCACCACGTCGGCCGACAGCAGTCGCAGGGCCGCATCCAGGTCACCGGCCCGGAACGCGGACACGTACCGGTCGGCGATGTCCGCTACCGACGGCGGCCGGAAGTCGCTGACGTGGTCGCCGGCCCACTGCCGGAAGGTACGGGCCGGAACGCCGGTGACCTGTTCGACGGTCGCGGTGACCTGCTCCGGCTCGGTGACCAGTCTGGCCCAGGTGGTGAGCGCGCTGTCGACGAAGGCGGGGTCACCCCAGGCGGCGAGCAGCTGCTGGCGGGCCTCTTCGGGCGCGAGCTCGTCCCAGTGCACGGGCCGGCCGATGGCCTCGCCGATCAAGCGGACCTGCTCGGCCTGGGTGATGGCCTCGGGCCCGGTCAGCACGTACTTCTGGCCGGCATGCCGGCCATCGGTCAGCGCCGCGACCGCGGCCGCGGCTATGTCCCGCTCGTGGATCAGCGACCGGGCCGCCGCCCCGTAGGACCACCGGACGACCCCCGTCTTGCGGATCTGCTCCGCCCACATCAGCGTGTTGGCCGCGAAACCGGTCGGCCGCAGGAACGTCCAGGCCGCCCCGGACTGCTCGATCAGCCGCTCGATCGTGGCCCAGAACGAGCCCGGCCGGCCGGCGGCGGCTTCGGCGGACAGGTACACGATCCGCGGCACGTGCCGGGCCAGCACCTGCACCACCTGCGAGCCCTGGCTGGCGGCCTGCTCAGGCGAGGTGAACGGCCACACCAGGAACACCGAGTCCGCTCCGGCCAGATGCGGCTCCAGCGACGCCGGATCCGACAGGTCCCCCCGCACCACCTCCACGCCGGCTGGCATCCCGGTCGAGCCGGGGTCACGGGCGACCGCGCGCACCGGCTCGCCGCGCTCCCTCAGCTGCATCACGACCTGCCGGCCGACTTTCCCGGTCGCCCCGGTTACCACGATCACGACGATCTCCTTTGCTCGGCCCCGTGCCCGACTCGACGGGAAGGTTCACCACGCCGACGCTAGAACCTCAACTAATGTTGAAGTCAAGCGCGAGACGCCGAGGACTGGAGGCAGGCCATGGAGACGGGATCGTTCGACTGGCATGAAGCCGGGCTTACGGTGGGCCAGGTCGCCGAGCGCAGCGGTGTCGCCCCGTCCGCGCTGCGGTTCTACGAACGGCAAGGACTGATCGGCAGCGACCGTACCTCCGGCAACCAGCGCCGCTACCACGGCGATGTCATGTGCCGCGTCGCCATGATCCGCGCCTGCCAGCGGGTGGGCCTGTCCATCGCCGACATCCGCACCGCCCTGGCCGAGCTGCCCGAGGGGCAGGTCCCCGGGCCCGAGGACTGGGATCGCCTGTCCCAGCGGCTCCAGAGCGAACTGCACGACCGGATCGACGACCTCAATCGTGCCCTGCACGCGCTCACCCAGCAGAGCCCGGCTGAGGCCCTCGGGGAATGAGCCCCGCACTGGCGGCAGCGCGACACGGAACGCGGAGCTGAGCCCTGGTTAGCGGGGTCAGGTGGCTGCCGCGGAAACGAGGGCCCGGGTCAGCGCAGCCGAGGAAATGTTGGCGCCGCATGACACGATCACCATTGCCTGGCCGCCGTGGCTGCGGGCCGTCCTCAGTCCTGCCGCGATGGCCACCGCGGCTGCCCCCTCGATCAGCTGGTGCTCTGTATCGATCATGAACCGGAGTGCGGAGTGGATCTCGCTCTCGGTGACCAGAACCCATTCATCGACCAGTTCGGTGCACAGCGGCAGCGTGATTGATCCTTCTTCCACTCCGCCGGCCGTCCCGTCGCTGATCGTCGGCCGGGCGTCGATCTGGACGACTTGGCCGGCCTGGACCGAGGCGGCCATGGCGGCGTCATTCACCGGGGACGCACCGATGATCCGCACCCCGGGGAGTGCCGATTTGATAACCGCACCGACTCCGGAGATAAGCCCGCCCCCAACCCCGGCAGGCCCGGTCACGAGCGCGTGCTGGTGACCGCGGCGAGGAGCGTGGCGATAGCGGCGCGCAGGTCGGCACCGGTCAGCTCACGGCTCCCGGCCCCGGCGATGCCTGTGTGAGCGGCCGCCGCTGCGGACCTACAGCTCCGGCCGGGTGGTGCTGGCCAGGAACGCCGCCCACGCCATGGCCCCCAATCTCGGGCGGGGAGCCTGCCAGGCCCTCGAAGACGCTGTCGTGCTCGGAACCGTCATGGCCAGCGGGGACGGGCTGACCGCTTACGACCGGCAGCGGCGGCCGCGGACCCAGATGATCGTTCGCCGGTCGCGCCAGATCGGCGTCGCGGCCCAATGGGCGTCCCCGGTAGCCGTGAGTCTGCGCAACGCCGCGCTGCGGCTGCTGCCGTCCTCATCATTCGCGCGGACCCTCGCCCCGGTCCTGGACTGGGCCGCCTGAGTCGAGCCGGGCGGCGGAGCAGAGCGCACGAAGTACCGAGTGTGCACGCTCATTGGCGCGGTCGTCGTCGCGCAGCAGGTTGGTCACGTAGGAGAAGGCGATGCGCTGCTCCGGCCAGGCGCCGTGCAGTGAGCCTCCCGCGCCCCCATGGCCGAAGGCCTCGGAAGCTGGGCCGAACCGGTCGCCGACTTGCAACTGGAAGCCGACGCTGAAGCGCATCTTCTCGCCGGTCAGCGCGGAGATACCGGTTGCCAGTGGCGTCCGCGCGACGCGGAGAGCCTGCGGGGAGAGCATCTCTGGCAGGTGTGCATAGAACTGTGCCATTGACTGGGCGCTGACGATGCCACCGGCGCTCGGTATCCCGGCCGCATGGTAAAGGCTGGAGTTCCATGGGAAGTGCTTGCGGTCGAAAACAGGCGGGTTCGCGTTAATTGCCCGCCACAGTGGATCGTGAGACTGAGGGCTTGCCTCAGCATCGGCAGGCCACGACGGATGAAGTTCGAGTCGGCAGACCCGTTGTTCGAGGTCGGCTGGAAGGCCGATCCAGATGTCCAGGGACATGGCGCTGGCGAATTCGCCGGCGAAAAACTCGCCTGCGCTTCGCCCGTCGACTCTCCTTATGAGTTCGTCGCAGATCCAGCCGAAAGTCAGCGGGTGGTAGGCCAGGGCGGCCCGGGGGTCGCTGCTCGGTGCCTGTCCCGCTAGCAGGTGTGCCATGTGGGCGCTGTCGGTGATCTCCGTGACGGTGACTGGCTGCGTGATCCCCGGCAGGCGGGCTGTGTGCGACAGGCAATCGCGGACCCGGATAGCGCTCTTGCCGTTGACCGCGAATTGTGGCCAGTACCGGCAGACCGGGGCCTCGATGTCGAGCAGCCCGCGGTCAATCAGCAGCAGTACACACGCGGCGAGCAGGCCCTTGGTGCCGGAGAAGATCACCGCCAGCGTGTCTTCCGTCCACCGCCTGCCCTGGGGATCGTCGGCTAGGCCTCCCCAGCAGCTGACGATCTCCTCGCCGTCCCTTATCGCGGTGAATGCCGCGCCAGTCTCGCTGCCGCTGGCCAGGTTGCGCTCGAAGGCCTCGAAAACACTCTCATACCTGGGCCGGGCGAATCCGCTAACAGTCATGTGCGGACCTGATGATGGACGATCCCGTGATCACCGGCAGCGGGATTTCGCCTAGCAGTCCGGGCACCGTTGTCCGGCGGGCTTCCGGGGGAACAGAGAACGCCTTGGCATAATCCGTCCCGCTTTCGGCACCCCGTACCACGGCGAGCGCCTCGTAGTAGCGCAGGTAGGGAAAGGCTGACAGCCCGCCCCTGAAGAGCTCATAGCATCGCAGCGCCTGAAGCCACGTGGCGTGGCCACGGGATGTGTCGATGTAGAGGTCGGGGGCGAAGTTCCGTTTGTCCTCCCAGTTCTCGGCAAAGTAGACAGCCCTGGCAATGTGCCGACGGCGGCTGGGCCACAGATCAGCCAGGCCCGCGTAGAAGACTGCCTCCGAAACGATCTCATGGCATGCTGCGTGGTCGCGGTGGAAGCTGCCTCCGCCGTGCGTGATCACGACGTCGGGCCGCTCGTCGACAATGATCTGCGCCACTGCGTGCTTCGCTTCCTGACTCGCGGCCAGCTCGCCGTCGCGATATTCACCGATCCTGACGTCAGCCCCGAGAACCGCCGCGGCCGCCTGTGCCTCATCGTGCTTCTGCAGGCCATACTGAGGGCCAGGCAAGGATGGATGGCCGCGCTCGCCCAGTGTCAGGTGCAGCAGGGTGGCCATTCCGCCACCAGCAACATGCTGTGCGACGAGTGACCCCGCCATCACCTCGCCGTCGCCAGCGTGCGCACCCACGACCATCAGCTTCGGGACTTCGGGCCTTGCGGCCATTCCTGCACCTCCTCGAACAGCGCACATGCCGCCCCGACCAGTGCCGCGTCCGGGCCAAGCGCGGCGGTTTCGATCACGACCCGGTGACGACTGGTGGGCTGTGCGAATGCCGCGACGGCTGCTCTGACCGGAGCGAGGAAGATTCCCGTGCTGCCCAGCCCCCCGCCGATGATGACCTTCTCTGGGTTCAGCAGGCTGACGATTCCGGTCACGGCGTGGGCAAGGAACCGGCTGGCCTCGCTGAGCACCTCCTGAGCATGCTGGTCGCCCGCCCGCGCTGCCGCCAGGACGTCTTCGGCACTGGTGTGGCTACCGCCGATACCCGCCGACCCGTGGCTAGCGGCAATCGCCGGGCCGGCCGAGACGTTCTCGAGATTGCCCACCGAGCGCGAGCCCGCAGCGTCCACCGTTGCCGGGTCTGCGACCATCCATCCCGCTGCGCCTGCCAGGTTGTCGCTGCCGCGGTACAGCCGGCCGTCAAGAATCAGCCCACCGCCGATTCCGGTCCCCACGGTCAGTAGCACCATGTTCCGGCAGCCGCGGCCTGCGCCCATCCGGTGCTCGCCGAGCGCGGTGAGATGCCCATCGAACCCGACGAGGACCGGAAGGCCAACCGCCTCACTGAGCAGGCGCCGCAGCGGAAACTCATGCAAAGCCGGAATGTTGGGTGCGTAGTGCACATCGCCGTGGTCCGGATCGACGGCGCCAGCGACCGCGACGCCGACTCCGGCCGGGTGCCCGCCTGCTGCCTCGCACACGCCGCGGACCAGGCTCACGACAGCATCCAAAAGCGCACGCGCGTCGTTCCTGGGGGTCGGGATGGAGACGCTGTGGGTGAGCTGGCCGTTCTTCGCTACCCCACCGGCAGCGATCTTCGTTCCTCCGATATCCACCGCTACCACGAAGTCCGGCAGAGTTATCCCAGGAGTGCCGGGACGACCCTGCCACGACTGCTCGCTCATTAGGGTTCCGAAGCCTCCTGTGTCCCGCCGGACGTCGCGGCCGGCTCGTCGAGCACTCTCGTCGCCTTGTCCAGCCAGCCGGTCTTGCCCGTCCGCACCAGGTAGACGGTGGACACGATCCCGACCACCACCCAGCCTCCGGCCAGGGGCAGGGCGATGTTGATCGGGTACGCCGGCACCGGTATCACGTTGTGGTAGAGGACGAATCCTACGGTCACGGCGGCGACCAGCGGGATCACCAGATGCAGGATCGGGTTGAAGGCCCGCCGCTTCTCCGTCAGGAAGAACTTGACGACACCCAGGCAGGAGAGAATGTAGAGCAGGGCCAGGCCGACGGTGATGGCCACGCCGATCATCAGGAACTCGTTGAACGGGCCCATCGCGAAACCGAGCCCGAGGCCGAGGCCCGCCGTAAGTATGGTCTGGGCGATGATGGCATTCCGCGGCGTGCCGAATCGCCGGTCGATCTGCCCCAACCACCGTGGCAGCGCGCCGTTGCGGCCCATCGCGTACATGACCCTGGTCGATGACGTGCTCGTGGCGATCGAGACGGACAGCAGGGAGTTCACGATCGCGAGCAGGAGCAGCACCCAGGCCGGCCCCCAGAGCCGGTGCGCGACATCGAACACCGGGTTGCCGCTGTAGGTGATCATGCTGGAAAGGTGCGAGGTGCCCCAGCCGATCATCATCGCCCAGAGGCAGAAGATGACGAACGCGCCGACAATCCCGAGCGATATCAGCATGGCCCTGGGCACGTTGCGGCGTGGGTTAGCGGTCTCCTCGGCCAGCGGTGCGGTCGACTCGAAGCCGGTAAACGTGAACACGGCCAGGATGACCGCGACGAACAGGTCGCTCCCCTTGGTTGCGTTGGCCGGATTGAACGGGGCTCCGGTGACCCCGCCGGTACCGGGGCTGATCAGCGCCTGCACCGAGACCGCCAGCAGGATCAAGATCTCGAGACCGCCCAGGACCACCTGCGTCCGGCCGGTGATCTCAATTCCCCGGTAGATGACCAGTGTCACAATGGCGCCCGCGATAAGGAACGTGGCCCACCACGGGAAGTTGACATGATAGTTCGCGGAGAGCGCCGCGTTGAAAACATAGCCAAGCGCGGCCAGGTCAATGGCCGTGCCAAACGGGTCATAGAGCAGATTCATCCAGCCGCCGAACCAGCCCACACGCGCATCCAGGGCGCGGCTGATATAGGTGTACAAGCCGCCGGCCG
>Ga0335072_10009615_pt1 | contig 13941 bp, 6 predicted proteins | sample Lox_Sample_21_FD_206725 | JGI IMG/M metagenome (GOLD analysis project Ga0335072, IMG submission 206725) | Soil microbial communities from Loxahatchee National Wildlife Refuge, Florida, United States - Lox_Sample_2.1 | ecosystem: Environmental > Terrestrial > Soil > Wetlands | place: USA: Florida...
CCTGCAGCATGGCTGTGGTCATCTTCTCTTCATTGTTGACCACAGAAATGTCCCCGAAAAAGGGAGCAATATGGCGAAAATGAGCGACATCTGTCAGGAACCGGCCAATCTCAACGTCGGGGTTCTCGCCAGGCTGAAGCCTCCTGAAAAGCTTCAGAATCAGTTCGCGGTCGTAAATGATTGAAGTGTTCGATTGCTCCGCGGAGCCAATGCGCGATGACAAGGATTGCAGGTGTTCCCCATTCAAAGTCGTGCCGGAAGAGCGGGCGACCAATTGGCTGGTAACCCTTTCTCTTTCGCCGGCATAGGGCGACTCTCTCGGTTCCAGATGGTGCCCGGCAGCAGAATGACCGGACGCAGGATCAGTCCGCTGCGCCGAGGCCGATTCCCCTGGCTGGGCGTGAAGGGATGCGGGCCTGATTGCGTGAACACTTTCCTGAAGCGTCGCTGGTGGATCAATCGACTCCTGCCCAGAGGCCAGGTGCGCCGGCGGCAAGCCGCGTTGAACAAGCGAAAGCGCCAGCGCGCCATTTCGTTGAATCAGGGCAAGCATCAATTTCCTGAAAGTTTCGCGCACCGTCGCATCGTGCAGAGCCACGGGGCCGCCGGCTGTGGGAAAAGTAACCAGGACATGTCTGGGCTGATTGACCAACAACTCCTCCGCCTCAGCACCAGTGCTGAAGGCAAGAGGAACTTGATAAATGTCGACCGGTCCATCGCTATAAGCCACTTCAACAAAGAAAACTGCGGCGAAGGAGGGCTCGCAATCCCTGGGGGTCCCATCGGTCGCATCCGGAACTTTAGTCGGCAGTTCCGCCCATTCAATGACGCGAGCGCCTTCAATCTTCCGCGATTTGGCGCCAAACCATCGTTGTTGCGGCATCCAGACTGGCAACGCGGATTCCAATAGAGCCAGCCCGTGGCCGTTCATCAAACCCGCCCATCCTTTGCCGGTCAGTTCGAGCGCGGCATTCTCGGACGCCGTTGTTTGCGCCGCGAGTTCCTCTTGCGATTCAAACGACGGTTCAGGAGTTATGGCAGCTGGCTGGAGTTCGAACCAGAGGAACGAATAGGGAGCAAGACTCAAGTCGTACGGCTCGTGTGAAATCACCGGAAAAGGAACGTAACCCAACATCTCGATCGGTTCCTGACCAGCGTATTCCGAGAGATCAAGCGAGACGGGCTGGGCAAAGCGGCTCATGTTGGCCACGCACAGCACGGTTTCATGGGATCCGTCTTCACGAACTAGGTCGCGAATGTAAGCCAGCACCTTTCTGTTTGCAGGATTCAAGAAGTTCAGGCTCCCGCGCCCGAACACCTGGAATAGCTTACGCAGTGCGATCATGTTGCGGGTCCAATGCAGCAAGCTCGATTGATCGCTGAGTTGCGCCTCTACGTTCACAACCTGGTAGCCGTAAATGGGATCCATGATGACCGGAAAATAGAGGCGTGCAGGGTCGCACCGGGAGAAACCCGCGTTGCGGTCTGAGGTCCATTGCATGGGCGTGCGTACGCCATTCCGGTCGCCAAGATAGATGTTGTCGCCCATCCCGATCTCGTCTCCGTAGTACAAAATGGGCGTTCCGGGAAAACTGAGCAGAAGCGAGTTGAGCAGTTCGATCCGATGGCGATTGTTGTCGACCAGCGGCGCTAACCTGCGCCGGATTCCCACGTTCACGCGCATGCGCGGGTCGGCCGAATAGGCGAAATACATGTAGTCGCGCTCGTCGTCCGTCACCATCTCCAGGGTTAGCTCGTCATGATTCCGCAGGAAAAGACCCCACTGGCAATTCTCCGGAATCGGCGGCGTCTGGGCCATGATGTCGGTGATCGGCAAACGGTCCTCCCGCCGCAGCGACATGTAAATCCGCGGCATCAACGGGAAATGGAAGGCCATGTGACATTCATCGCCCTGCCCAAAATAAGGACGGACATCGGCCGGCCATTGGTTGGCCTCCGCAAGAATCAGCCGGTTCGCATATTCGGCGTCAATCGTCGCTCGGAGCGTCTTGATCACAGCATGCGTTTCAGACAAATTCTCGCAGTTTGTTCCGTCGCGCTCCACCAAGTAGGGAATCGCGTCCATCCGTAGCGCATCGACTCCCATATCCAGCCAGAAGCGCATTGCCGTCAGAATCTCTTCGAGTACCCGTGGGTTGTCGTAATTGAGGTCGGGCTGGTGCGAGAAGAAACGATGCCAATAGTAGGCCTTGGCTGCCTCATCCCAGGTCCAGTTTGATTTCTCCGTGTCGGTAAAGATAATGCGCGCGTCTTTGTAGAGCTGGTCAGTCGTCGACCACACGTACATGTCGCGCTCCGGAGATCCGGGTGGCGCGAGGCGGGCTGCTTTGAACCAGGGATGCTGATCGCTTGTATGGTTGATCACCAGCTCGATCATCACCTGCATGTTGCGCTGATGTGCGGCATCCAGGAACGTCTTGAAATCGTTCAGCGTTCCGTAGGAGGGGTTCACGTCAACATAGTTGGCAATGTCATACCCGTCGTCGCGCAAGGGGGAAGGAAAAAATGGGAGCAGCCAGATGCATGTAACGCCGAGGTCTTGAAGATAGTCCAGCCGCGAGATCAATCCAGGAAAGTCACCGATGCCATCCCCATTCGAGTCAGAAAAGGCGCGAACGTGCAGCTCATAGATGATGGCGTCCTTGTACCACAAGGGATCAACGGCGCTTGCCAGCTTCTTCACTCTCGGATTCTCCGCACAATTGCTCCGTACTCTTGCATGAGCGCTTTTTCCATTTTGTTGTCACGGCCCTGAAGTCGCCCTGTTCGCAAAGAATACCGCTCATGGGCGCGGGAGCCCCATCTCCAGCTCTTGCGATGTTCGATGCATCGCATTGGGCGCCGCTGAGATCCTTTGCCTGCGGGTTCCGATCGAGCAATGCGGAGAGGCGGGACCCGATCACCTCCATCCGGCTCAGGCTAGCAGAGCATCGGCAAACCATTCAAGCTGCGAATCACTCCCGAAGCCGCTGCCAGATCGCCTTCGGGCCAAGTTAGAGAAGAATGGGCGCTCCGGAGCATCTAAGATGAGAGAGCGGCGGCCATCCGCCGGAAAGTATGCGGAGAATCCCCTCGTCGACATACCGTCTGCAGCTCCACGCCGGCTTCACATTCGAGGACGCCGCGGCCATTGCAGATTACCTGAAGTTCCTCGGCATCTCTCATGTCTACAGCTCGCCTTATCTTCAGGCTGTCTCCGGCAGCAAGCACGGTTACGACGTAGTCGACCACCAGGCGCTGAATCAAGAGCTGGGCGGCGACGAGGGCCATCAGCGATTCTGTCGCCGGCTCCGGGAATTGGATATGGGTCAGGTGCTGGATATCGTACCGAACCACATGGCGCTGGGTCCGCAAAACCTTTACTGGTGGGACGTGCTTGAGAACGGGCCTTCAAGCCGCTATGCCGGCTGGTTCGACATCGACTGGCACTCGACCGAAGTCAAATTGCAGAACAAGGTTTTGATTCCGGTGCTTGGCGATCAGTATGGGCGAGTTTTAAGCGCAGGACAAATCAGGCTGGAGCACACAAGCGACTCCTTCAGGGTTCGCTACATGGATGAGCTTTTTCCCGTGGCTCCCCGTTCCCTGAGTGTCGTGATCTCGAAGGCTGCGGAATACGCACACAATGATCTGCTGAACTTCGTCGCGGACAGCTTCGCGCAGCTTCCTTCATCCGAGTCAACCGATCGCGAGGTGGCCAGGACCAGGCACCGTGACAAGACCGTCATCTACGGGCTTCTTAACCGGCTCTCGCAGGAGGACCCGGAGGCAAATGCGGCGATTGGCCGCGCCGTCGACGACCTGAATCGCGATATCGACGCGCTCGACGACTTTCTTAACCGGCAGCAATACCGATTGGCGTATTGGCGTACTGCCGACCAGGAGTTGGGATACCGGCGGTTCTTTGATGTCAATTCGCTGATTGGCTTGCGGATGGAACGTGCCTACGTCTTCGAGGAGACGCACCGCAGAATTGTGGAATGGCTGCAACAGGGCGTCCTTGACGGTGTCCGGGTCGATCATCCCGATGGATTACGCGACCCTCAACAATACTTCGACCGACTTCGGAAGCAAGCGCCCGACGCATGGATTATCGGCGAAAAGATCCTCGAACCAGGCGAGCGGATCCGTGACGATTGGCCCATCGAGGGAACCACCGGATACGACTTTCTGAACGTCTGCAACAATCTGCTGGTCAATGGTCCTGGACTCCAGGAATTGACTGCTATTTACAGCGAATTCACCCACGAATCCGTTGACTTTGAGACTGTGGCCCACGATAAGAAAATAGCTGTGGAACAGGAAGCCCTGGGAAGCGATATCAACCGGCTGACCAGTCTGTTTGTCGAGATCTGCGAGAGCAATCGCGACCGCCGTGACTATACCCGCGCCGAGATCAGGCGCGCTGTCCGCGAGGTCGCCGCCTGCTTTTCGGTGTATCGGACCTACGTCGTTCCAGATCGCGATCAGATCCAGGATGAAGACCGGGTTCAAATCGAGAACGCGGTCGCGAAAGCCAAGGAACGTCGCCAGGACCTCGACCCGAGTCTGATCGAGTTCATCGGCGCCGTGCTCGCCCTGCGCGTCCGCGGCGCGCCAGAGAGTGAATTTGTGCTCCGCTTTCAACAGTTCACCTCGCCTGTGATGGCCAAGGGCGTGGAAGATACGGCGTTCTATTGCTTCAACCGGATGATCGGCTTGAATGAAGTGGGTGGAGCGCCAGCCGGCAATGGAATGACCATCGAAGAGTTCCACGCCTGCTGCGCCCGCAAGCAGTGGGGTCACCCTGGCACCATGACAACGCTTTCCACCCACGATACCAAGCGTTCTGAAGACGTTCGCGCACGGCTGGCCGTGATCACCGAAATACCTGCGCAATGGAAAACGACCATCGGCAGGTGGTCGCGGATGAATGCTCCTTTTCGTACACAGGGTTACCCCGATCGAAACACCGAATGCTATCTCTACCAGACATTGGTTGGGGCGTGGCCCATTTCGAAGGAGCGCGTCACTGCGCATATGGAAAAAGCCACACGCGAAGCCAAGCAGATGACGAGCTGGACTCAACAGAACAAGGACTTCGAAGATGTCCTCCGGCGATTCATCGATAGAATCCTTGATTCCGAGGGTTTTGTTTCCGAACTCGATCGTTTTGTGGAGCGCATCCTGAAACCGGGCCGCTTTAACAGCCTTGCGCAGACATTGCTCAAGTTCACCGCTCCGGGGGTGCCCGACACCTATCAGGGCTGTGAACTCTGGGATCTGAGCCTTGTTGACCCCGACAACCGGAGGCCCGTCGACTTCGCTGAGCGACGCCAGTTGCTGGACGAATTGACCAGCGGAATGGACCCGGAGGAAATCTCGAGTAGATCCGACAGCGGCATGCCGAAACTATGGGTGACTCATCAGGCGCTTTGCCTGCGTCGCGATCACCCGGAATGGTTCGGTGCCCACGCTGCATATTCTCCGCTGTTCGCAGAGGGCCAACGAGCCGATCACCTTATCGGTTTTCTGCGCGGAGATTCGGTCGCCGTATTCGTCCCCAGGTGGCCCCTGAAACTAGCCGGAAGATGGGGAAACACCAGCGTTGATTTGCCATCGGGCAATTGGAGCAACCTTCTTACGCGGGATTCGATTGAGGGAGGTCCAATACGAGCGCAGGCGCTGTTGCAGCACTTTCCCGTAGCCTTGCTGGTCCGGGAGGCATCCTGACGATGCATCGTTTCGAGGTGTGGGCGCCGCTGCCCGGCAAACTTGCCGTGCGTATAAACGATGCGGCCCTGCCAATGCACGGCCCCGATGATCAGGGATATTGGCGGCTGGATGTGGAACAAGCCGGACCGGGGACCGATTACTGCTTCCTGATCGACGAAGATTCGAAGTGTTATCCCGATCCACGTTCGCAAAGTCAGCCGCACGGTGTACATCAGAGTTCGCGCCTCTACGATCAGAATTCATTTCCATGGACCGACCAGGGTTTCAGTGGAAACGAGCTCACACGGGGCGTGATCTACGAGCTACACATCGGCACCTTCACTCCGCAAGGCACTCTGGACTCCGCGATCGACAAGCTCGATTATCTGGCCGCTCTCGGCATCACCCACATCGAGCTGATGCCCGTTGCGTCATTTGCTGGCCGGCACGGGTGGGGATACGACGGCGTTTCTCTATTCGCAGTACACGAGCCTTACGGCGGTCCCGACGCCCTGAAACGGTTTGTCGATGCAGCACATGCGAAAGGTCTGTCCGTACTGCTTGATGTGGTCTACAACCACTTCGGCCCCGTCGGCAATTACACCGGAAAGTTCGGGCCCTACCTCGTCGATTCCCATCGCACGCCGTGGGGCGGCGCCGTCAATCTCGAGGCCGAATGGGCGCATCAGGTTCGTCGCTTCTTTTGCGACAACGCGCTGATGTGGCTGCGCGACTTTCATATTGATGGCCTGCGCCTCGACGCCGTCCATGCCTTTGTCGACCGATCGGCAATCCATTTCCTCGAACAGCTTTCGACCGAAGTCGACCAGCTCAGGGCAGCCATCACCCGCCCTTTGCATCTGATTGCCGAAAGCGACTTGAACGACCCGCGTATCGTCATTCCACGCGCGGCCGGCGGGTTGGGAATGGATGCGCAATGGAGCGATGACTTCCATCATGCGCTGTTTACGGTTCTGAACCCGAAGCACGAAGGAGGTTACTATGCCGATTTCGGCAACCTGAGCGACCTGGCAAAATCCCTGGAACGCAATTATGTGTTCGACGGCATCTACTCCCGATACCGGAAACGCAATCACGGCCGCCCAGCAAAAGATCTGTCGCACCACAAATTCCTGGGTTACATCCAGAATCATGATCAGATCGGCAATCGTGCCTTCGGTGATCGCCTCCGAGAAGTGGCCGGTCTGGCCCGAGCAAAAATCGCCGCAGCCGTGGTTCTGCTCGGGCCCTTCATCCCGCTGGTCTTTCAAGGCGAAGAATGGGCCGCATCTTCCCCGTTTCAATACTTCGCCGATCACGATGACCCGGAGTTGGCACGCCTCGTTTCAGAGGGAAGAAAAAGAGAGTTTGCCGCGTTCGGATGGGATCCCGATTCGATTCCCGACCCCGAGGATGCCAGAACGTACCAACGCTCCAAGTTGCGTTGGGATGAAATAAATATTGCCGAGCACGCCGGAATTCTTACATGGTATCGCGATCTTATTCGCCTCAGGAAAGCGACCCCGGCATTGAATGATGGATCGCCGGAACACACCCGCGCATCGTTCGACGAGGAGCAGCGGTGGTTCAGCATGGAACGCGGTAACGTCACGTTGATTTTCAACCTGAGCGACCAGGCAGGGCGATTTCCGTTGCCGGGGAGCAGCCGGATGATTCTGAGTTCTCCCGCCGAGGTGCATACAGAGACTGCTTCGGTTTTCCTGCCGCCGGATTCCGTTGCGGTGCTCAAGCTGACGTCGTAATCGAATGGCGCGTTGAATCCACCCGGATGATCATGCGGCTATACAGTTGCCTTAGTTGCCCCCGTTGAAACCCCGCCGTCCACCAATAGCGTCTGCCCGGTAATGTAGCGGCTTGATTCCGACGCCAGAAAAACTACTGCCCCGTCCAGGTCGTCAGGCAGGCCAGTCCGCTTTACCGGAATGCGATCTGTAATGTATTCAACCCACGGCTTGTTTTCGTAGAGCACGCGGTTCTGCTGGGTCTTGAACCATCCCGGCGCCAGGCAATTCACGGTCACGCCCCGGCTGCCCCAATCGTCGGCAAGGCTCATCGTGAGCTGCCGTATGCCTCCGCGGCTCGCACCATACGGCGCAAGCCCGGCAAATCCGGCCACGCTGGTCACCGACCCAATATTGATGATCCGACCATATTCACGCCGTACCATTCCTCTGCCGACAGCCTGCGCAACGAAAAACGAGCCACGCAAATTCGTATCAAGAATCGTGTTCCAGTCGTCCCATGTCACATCGAGAGCCGGTTTGCGAATGTTGCACCCGGCATTGTTCACCAGAATATCGACTTTGCCGAAATGGTTCTCAACTTCAGCCGCGGCGCGTTGGATGCTGTCGTAATCGCGAACGTCGAGTTCCGCAGGGAACACTCTTTGGCCAATATCCTGCAACTCTCGTGTAATCTCTGTCAGCGCCTTCTTGTCCCGGCTGGTGATCGCGATGTCGGCTCCCGCTCGCGCGAGCGCCCGCGCAAAATACTGACCCAGTCCGCGGCTCGCGCCGGTCACCAGTGCAACTCTGCCAGAAAGATCAAACAAAGAATTCCTCATTACATTCAACTCCACTGGACATCAGGGCTCTAGCACAACCTTCAAAAGTCCCGGCTCTCGCCCATACAAACGATGGAACCAGGAAGCTCCGTCTTCAAGCGGCGCCACTGCCGAAATCAGCGGATCCACGCGAAGGGCGCCGCGCGACATCAGAGAAATACATGCAGGGTATTCGCCTGAAGATGCACAGGAACCCTGCACCCGGATTTGACGAGTCACCGCCGATTGCAGGCCGAATTCAATCGTCGGCGCAACGTTGCCCACCAGTGTTACGGCGCCGCCCTTTCGTACGCTTTCCAGTGCCAGCTTGATCGGAGCCGTCGCGCCAACGCACTCCATCGCTGCATCCGCGCCTCGTCCTTCGCTCAAATCTAGAATCTGCAAAATGGCATTGGAGGTTCCGGAATTAATGGTGTGTGTCGCGCCGAGCTTTCGCGCAAGCTCCAGCCGAGTGTCGTCCAGGTCAACCGAAATCACTCGCCCCGCGCCCGCCAGCAACGCTGCCTGCAGCGCAAGCAGTCCGATCATCCCCGCGCCAACCACAACAACTGTATCTTCAAGAACAATTGGAGTCAGCGATACTGCGTGCACCGCAACCGATGCGGCCTCGATCAGCGCCGCGTGAGAGAAGGGCATGTTTTCAGGCAGAGGATAGACGATCCGGGCCGGCACGGTTACATACTCTGCGAACGCGCCCATGCGCCGGAACGTCGGCGTCGACACTCCAACCACCTCGCGGTGATCACAGAGGTTGATCTGCCCTCGCCGGCAGAAGAAGCATTTGCCGCAATACACCGTCGAGTCGAAGGTGACGCGATCACCCGGCTTGAAGCCTGAAACCTCGCTGCCAACTGACTCAACGGTGCCTGCCGCCTCGTGGCCCATCACGATCGGCGGAATCCGCCGCCCCGTGCTGCCGTCATAACCATGCACATCGCTCCCGCAAATTCCGCACGCTTTAATGCGAATCAGCAACTCATCCTCTGCCGGACAAGGCGCGAGCATGTCTTGAATCTCAAGATGTTTGTATTCTGAAAGCACAAGCGCTTTCATACCTTCTCCGTTTGTTTCCAGGCAACCGAAATTGCCGCGCGTGAGGAAAATCTGACAGTTGATTCTTGCCGCGAAGCTTCCCGAACAACGATCATACAGCGACGGAATACGACAGGCGCTCGCCCTCAATCCGTTTGAAGAAGAAACTTGCTTGTCAGGGATGCCCGCGAGGACCCGCCCACCCAGATCGTGTACGTTCCGGGCTCAACCGCCCATCGGTTTTCCGCATTCCATACAGCAAGTTGCTCTTGCGGAAGGTCAAACGCAACCGTCTTCGTCTCCCGCGGCCGCAGGTGGATTCGGGAAAAACCTGCCAACGAGCGCTCCGGAGTTTCCACGCTTCCCACATCCTCGCGCACGTAAAGCTGCGCCACCTCGTCGCCTTCTCGATTGCCGGTGTTCGTCACATCCACGGTGACTTGAATATCTGCCGTGCTGCCTGCTGACGGCGCTTTTACTGTCAGATGAGCGTAGCTGAAAGTCGTGTAGCTTAATCCAAAACCGAAGGGAAAGAGCGGTTGTCCGTCGTCGTCCACATACTTGTGCACCCTTGAAGGGTCGAAGTTGTAAAAGTCTGGCAATTGTCCCGTGCTGCGTGGAAACGTGATCGTCAGCCGCCCGGCCGGATCGTTTTCTCCGAAAAGCGTTTCCGCAATGGCTTGTCCGCCAAACTCGCCCGGGTACCAGGCCTCGAGGATCGCGGGGATGTGCTCCTTCGCCCATCCGATGGTCAGCGGTCGCCCGTTCTGCAGAACCAGCACCACCGGCTTGCCGGTTGCAGCCACCGCTTCGAGCAACTGTTCCTGTTTTCCGGGCAAGTCGAGATTCGACCGGTCGAATCCCTCACCCGAGATCCCTTGCCATTCACCGAGCCCTAGAATCGCGACGTCAGCTTCTTTCGCTGCGCCAACCGCGGCAGCGATATCGTTACCGTCATCGAATATGATCGATGCCTTCGGCGCCAGCTTCCGGATTCCCTCCAACATGCTGATGTGAACACCGTTTGTCTCCTTCTCGTAATCTCCATATCGTGCCACGTTCGCGTTGGGCCCGATCACCGCGATGCGCCGAATGCCGGGCGACAGTGGCAGAAGATTTCTATCATTCTTCAGGAGCGTCATTGATTCCCGCGCCGACTCAAGCGAGAGCGACAGATGCTGCGGAGAACGATGCGCCTTCGCGTTCAATTCCGGATCCACATAGGGACGATCAAATAATCCCAGTTCAAACTTGACCCGGAGTATCGATCCCGCCGCGCGATCCAGATCCGCTTGCGAGAGCGTGCCCTCACGGACGCAGTCCACGATCGCTTTCTGGTACACATCATGGTCGAAATCGTAAAACTGCATATCAACACCGGATCGAATGGCCATGCACACGGCATCCTTCGGTGTTGCGGCAACGTGATGGACATCGTATAGGCGTTCAATCGCACCCAGATCAGAAAGCACAAACCCCTTAAACCCCCATTCCTGCCGAAGAACCTTCTTTAGCAGGAAGGGATCGGCGGTAATGGGAATCCCATCAATCTCGTGGTACGCGGCCATTACGCCCATCGCATGACCTCCGCGGATGGCAGGCTCAAATCCTCGCAACATCACCATGCGCAATTCGCGCTCGCCCATATGCACCGGAGAGGTGTTCGTTCCGCCTTCGGGAGATCCATGCCCGGCAAAGTGCTTCGGCTCTGCGACCAGCGTGTGATCGGAGTCGAGACTTTCCCCCTGCGCTCCGCGTACATAGGCCAGACCCAGTTGGCCGGTCAAATATGTATCCTCGCCAAAATCCTCTTCCACACGTCCCCAGCGCGGCTCGCGGGCCAGATCGAGCACGGGCGCAAGAATCATGTCCACGCCGGTTGCGCGCGCTTCAGAGGCAATAGCCGCTCCAGTCTGCTGCGCAATCTCCGGATTCCAGGTTGCCGCAAGATTGATCGGCGCCGGAAACACTGTTCCCGTATCGAAGCCGTGCAGGCCCTCCTCGATAAACATCGCCGGAATACCAAGGCGATCGTGCGCGATCACCCACTTCTGGATGGTGTTCGACTGTTGAGGAGTTGGATAGAGATCGTGAATGCCCCCAACTCCGAGAGTGCCAAAGAGCTTCTCCGCTTTCTCTGGCAAGAATACCGCGTCCCGAGTCGCGTGTGTGTCATCGTAGTGTTTGTCCACCAGCGCCGTCGCCCCGGAATAGAGATCGAGCTGCCGCGCCTTTTCTTCGACGGTCATGTGTTTCAGCAGATCGGCAACGCGCAACTCAATGGGTGCGCTTTTCTTCCGATAAACTTCGGGGTCCCCGGAACTTGAATGTTTCTCTGTCTGCGCAGTGCTGACTTGGCAACAAAAAAGCAAGCCGACGACGCACAGGCCAAAGAACCAAGCCCGACCAAGTGCCGGAAGAATCATGCATGCGCGAATGCCAGACTTTAATGAGATGGCGGACCTCCAAGTGTCAACGGGTTGGGCGTGGCCGGAGATGAATGGGTGCTGTTGAGCCTTGAGCATATGTCGAACTCATGCTGCGCGCGATCGTGCAGCCCTTCCTTGCGATAGATCTGACCAAGTTTGAAATGCAGCGCCGAAATGTCGGGAGCCAGAGCAACCGCCTTCTCCAACTCCGCTTGCGCTTTCCGCAAATCCTGTTGAAGCAGATATGCCTGCCCAAGCTCTTCATGGATCCTGGGATTGTTCGGCGCAAGCATCGCGGCTTTGGTGAGATACGGAATTGCCTTGTCGATCTCGCCTTCTCCCGAGAGTAGAGTACCGAGATTCAGGAAGGGCTGTTCATCCGCCGGTGCATCGCCTTGCCATTCGATCGCAGTTTGAAACGCGGACTGGGCTTTTGCAGGATTATTCAACTCTTTCCATGACAGCCCGATGTTGTTCTCCGCTTCAACATATTTCGGATGGAGGGTCAACGCCCGCTCGAAGTCGGATTTCGCTTCTTCGAAGCTATTCTCATTGAACTTCGTCCGTCCCAGCAGATACCAGGCTTCTGCTTCATCCGGCTTTTCCGCGACAACTTCGGTGAACCACCTATCCGCGTCACCAAAGTCGCCTAGGAGAACATAATCAGAAGCAACAACTTTCAACTCATCGGCGACAGGGCGTCGGTACTTTGCGCCGGCAGTAAACTCGGCCAGCGACTCTTTTGCTTTCTTCTCGCGAAAAAGCACATAGCCCAGGAGAAAGTGAACTTCCGGCGAAGCAGGAGACTGAACAAGATCCTTGCGCAACGCCGCTTCAGACTCCGCAAGCTTGCCGTCATTCAAAAGCGTACGTGCTTCAGCAAGTGAATCGGGAGATTGTTGCGCCAAACTCGGCACTGCCCAAAACAGAGCGATTGCAAACGCCCACCTGGCCGATATGATCCGATCCATTCTCATTTTGCTTCATTGCCCGATGTTTCGCCGCAGGCACTCATTTGCGACTCCAGTTGCCGCAAATCCGTCAGATTGGGAGAATAGATGAGCGCGGTTTGAAGCGTAGTTTGCGCCGCTTGCCCTTCGTTGGCCATACATTCCACACGCGCCAGGTTCATCGCCAGTCCTGGCACATCCTGGTTACGGTCAAACGCCTTGCGCAACAGTGGAATCGCCTCATTAAGCTTTCCCTCTTTCGCACGCAAGATTCCGAGATTCGACAGCGCCGTCAGATCATTGGGATCGATTTTGAGAACTTGCTGGAATGTTTGCTCAGCGATCTGATTTTCGCCCCGCTCTGCTCTGAGATTTCCCAGCGCATCTAACGCCGGCTTGTCGTCTGCGATTGTATTGCCCAGTTGATTCAGCTTGTTCCATGCGAGCGTTTCAAACGAGCGATCCCCCTCAAGGAGCAACTGGTAGTAAGCCATTGCAAGATCGCGGTCGGTTGCTTCCGGAGAAAAAATCGGCACGAGATGGTCGCCAGTCGATGAATCAGCCACCGCTGTTGAATGATCCGGCACTCTGAGAATGCGGTGGTCGGTCCAAGCCACGTGAAGGATGTTCCTGGCGACGGCGCGCGGCATGTGGCAGCTTGTGCAGTCCTGGTTCTCGGGGTGGTGGGTGACGGCAAATTGCGGCTGGTTATGACAGACAAGGCATTTGCTGCGGAAGAACGCTACACGATGCTGCGCATCTGGCGTGTAATGCGGATCATGACAGCTTGTGCATGACATCTTGTCGCCACTCATGCGCTTGCACGTGCTGTGGCTCAACTGCTCCACCTCGCTTACCCCGCGTGCCGTAAGATTGGCGCTGGCGCGGACATAGTATGCCAGGTAATCTGATATCGAATCTCCAGGCCTGTAATTCAATGCGTCATGGCCGGCGCGCTCTACTGAAACGTCACCCTCCAGATGGCAGCTGATACAAATCGAATCCCGCTTGTCTGCGTCCAGCCTCGCCGGGTTCACGATCGCTGCCTTGCCGCCCGTCGTGACATGCTGGCGCGAATCCCCATGGCAAGCCTCACACGTTATTCCTCCGTGCAAAAAAGGCGATCCTTCAAAGCGATTCATGGTCCCTGGATCGGCCGGCTGCACTGAGCTCATGTGGCATCGCATGCATCCGCTTTCCATGGGAAGCGGCGGAGGAATTTGGCGCATTT
>Ga0335072_10009616_pt1 | contig 13941 bp, 12 predicted proteins | sample Lox_Sample_21_FD_206725 | JGI IMG/M metagenome (GOLD analysis project Ga0335072, IMG submission 206725) | Soil microbial communities from Loxahatchee National Wildlife Refuge, Florida, United States - Lox_Sample_2.1 | ecosystem: Environmental > Terrestrial > Soil > Wetlands | place: USA...
GTCGAATATACGTCGCTTTGTGACCGCTGGCCCGCACCGTTTCAACGGTTGCGCGGCAGATGTCGTCGATCGATTGGGTGATCTGCAAGCCGTACTCCGCGGCCGAGCTGAAAAGACGCTCGATGTGCTCCCGCAGCCGGAAGATCGCAGAACCATTCGCCGTCTCGTAGGAGCGAATGCCCTCGAAGACGCCGCTGCCGTAGTGCAGCGCGTGTGCGTACGGATCGATGACGATCTCGCCTTGCCGGACGAGGCGCCCATCGTACCAATACGTTGTGTCGGTCGATTCGATCGAGGGAGGAGCGAGCGGGGAAGTCATAATGAGAACGTATGCGTGGCGCAACCTGCGTCGTCCTCGCAGCCGGGGCCGGCACACGAATGGGCGGTGGCAAACTGGAGCGACCGTTTCGTGGCGGGTCGATTTTGGATTCCGTGCTCGACGCATGCCGTGACTTCCCCACCGTTGTCGTGGCATCGGGTGGGTTGATCAAGGCGGTCCCTCGACTACGCGCTGCGCGCTACGCTCGGGATGACAACGCGTGCGACGCTCGGGATGACAACGCGTGCGACGCTCGGGATGACAACGCGTGCGACGCTCGGGATGACAACGCGTGCGTGCGTCTCGTCGTGAACGACGAGCAAGAGCGAGGGATGGCGCACTCGTTGCGGCTTGCGAACGCCGCCATCGATCCGGATCATGCAATCGCGGTCCTGCTCGGCGACAAGCCGCTGGTAAGCGCCGGGCTCGTCGAGCGCATGGTCGGCGAGCTCGGAGAGAACGACGTCGTTTATCCGGTGCGCGGAGGGACGCCGGGACATCCGGTTGTCTTCTCGCCGTTCGCGCGTGCGTTGATCGTGGCGTTGCGCGACGGCGACACGATTCACATGGTGCGCGATCACGATATGCTCGCGCGCCGAAGAATCGATGTCGACGACGAAGGCGCGTACGCCGATGTCGATACGGAAGACGATTATCGGCGATTGTCACCGTGACCGCTGTCCCTCGACTACGCGCTTCGTTTCACTACGCGCTACGCTCGGGATGACATGCGGGCACGCTCGGGATGACATGCGGGCTACGCTCGGGATGACGAAAGAGACGACAAACGTGTGCTCGCAAGAGATAGCAAGTACACGGCGACGCTGAGCGAAACGATCCAGAAGCTGCTGGGCCAATCGGTGTAATAGGCGAGCGTGATTCCGAGCCAGGCTTCAAAGAGCGCAAGGAAAGCCGAGACCGCTACGCCGGCCACGATCGACGTGGTCAGGCGCTGGGCTGCAGCTGCCGGTCCGACCATCAGCGCGAAGACCAGCAGCACGCCGACGATCTGCGCGGATTCGGCGGTCGTGAGGGCGACGACGGCGAGAAACAACACGCCGTAAAGGCGAAGCGAAACCCCTTTCGCTTCCGCAAGGTCGGGCTGCAAGCTCGTGAACAGCAGCGGTCGCGCGATGACGCCCATGATCGCCAGGCTGAGGAGTCCGAGCGCGAGCAGCGTCCAAACCGTCCGAACGTCGACCGCCAGAACGTTTCCGAACAAAAGCGTTGTGGCTTGCGACGCGTACGCGGTAAAGAACGACAGGAACAGCAAGCCGAGCCCGAGCGCAAACGCGAGCACCATGCCGATCGCGACGTCGCGCTGCGCCAGCTTCTCGCCGAGAATTCCCATTCCGATGCCGGCCAGGACCGTCACGACGACCAGCCCCCACAGCGGCGGCACGCCGATCAGCACCGCGCCGGTCGCGCCGGTGAAGCCTACGTGCGAGAGTGCGTGGCCTGCAAACGTTTGTCCGCGCAGCACGAGAAAGTAGCCGACGGTTCCGGCGAGGAGCGCAACGATCGTCGCGGCCGCAAAGGCGTGCCGCATGAAGTCGTAGTCAAGCATGCGGATGTGAATGCGGCCCAGTGTGGTGCTCTTCCAGATGGTGACCGCCCGACATGACGAACACGCGGCCGTCGACGCGAACGACGTCGATCTCCGAGCCGTACAGGCGAGAGAGAACCGGAGTCGTTATGACGTCGTCGACCGTACCCAGCTCGGCATGACCGGCGCCGAGATACAGGACGCGGTCCATCGTCCCGACCAGTGGATTCAATTCGTGCGCGCTGAAGAGCACCGTGATTCCGAGCTGCTGCTGTAAGGTCTTGACGAGCTGCACGACCTCATCTTGATGGCGCGGATCGAGGCTCACCAGCGGCTCGTCGAGGAGCAGCAGGCGGGGGTTTCCGATCAGTGATTGGGCCAGCAATAGACGCTGGCGCTCTCCGCCCGAGATCTCGAGCAGCGGACGTTTTGCGAGCGTTCTGGCCGAGACGAGGTCGAGCACGCGATCGATTTCGATACGATCGTCGCGGCTTGTTATCGGTAGACCGAGACGTCCGCCGCCGACGGCGCTCGCGACGAAATCCCAACCGCGCAAGCGCGTACCGGAAAACGTGCGATGCACTTGCGGCATGTATCCGATGGCCGGATTGCCGCGTGTTGCCGGCGCGCCGAGCACGGTAATCTCTCCGCGCATGGGGATGACGAGTCCGAGAACGGATCGCAGCAGCGTCGTCTTGCCCGCTCCGTTCGGGCCGAGAAGTCCGACGAACTCGTTCGGCCCAATCGCAATGTTGACGCCGTCGAGAATCGTCCGACTCCCGAGGACAAGCCGTACGTCGCGGAACTCGAGAACATTTACGAGAGGGTTTATTTCGACAGCGCTCCTTGCACCGCATCGAGCTCGCGGTTCATCCAAGCCTGATACGTCATGCCGGCGGGCTCGGTCTCGGTTGCGCCCACGACCGGAATCCCCGCGCCTTTGGCGATGCCGAGCATGCGTTGCGCGATGGGGTCCGAGGCCTGGCTATTGTAGACGAGCATCTTGACTTGGCGGGTCTTCAAGTCGTTTTCGAAATCCGCGACCTCGCGCGCACCCGGTTCGGTGTTGTTCATCACGGCGATTTGAAAGCGCATGTTGCGATCTTGCAAACCGAGTGCATCGAGCATGTAGCCGAAGACCGGCTCTGTCGCGGTTACGGGCGTCCCGGCGAATCTGTGGTGCAGCGTCGCGATCCGTGTTTCGATCGGCTGCAGGGATTGACGAAATGCCTGCAACCGGCGTGCGTAGTCGGCACGATTTGCGGGATCGACGCGCGTGAGATCCAGGCTCAGCTGCGCTGCCAGGGCAAGCATCGTATGCGGATCGTACCAGATGTGCGGGTTGTCGCCGGGTTCCTTTCCGACTGCTTGCCCGACGTCGATCGTGATGCGAGCCGTGTTCGGAGCTGCGCTCAAGAGCTTGTCGACCCACGGATCGTAGTCAATGCCGTTGTAGATGACGATCTGCGCTCCGGAAACGGCGCGCGCGACCGAGGGGCTTGCTTCAAAGAGATGGGGATCCTCATCCGGATTGTTGAGGACGGTCGTCACCGCGACGTGCGGACCGCCGATCTGCCGGGCGACGTCGCCGTAGAAATTCTCAGCGGCGAGGATTCCCACGCTGAGCGCAAGGGCAAGCATTATTTGCAACCCATATGCAAGTTTTCTTGGCATGGAGCGCTGGGCGCTCCTCCCGTCGCAAGGTCCGCGAGGGTCCACGCCCCGAAAATTGCGAGCGTGTACCAAAAGCTGGCGCGGACCTCCCGGACCACCTACAGCACCTCCTCGCGGCGCGCGATCATGAGTCTGTTGCAGTCGGAGCGGCGGTATCTGACTGCGGCTGAAATCCACGGGTCGCTCCGGAAGCGCCGCCGGCGGCTGGCGCTTACGACGGTATATCGAACGCTGCAGCACCTCACGAAGCTGGGTGCCGTGTCGAGTCGCGCGACCCCAAACGGGGAAGTCGGCTACCTTTTCTGCGCGAACGACCAGCACCATCATCACGCGATCTGCACCGGTTGCGGTCACGTCGAAGAAGTCAACTGCCGAATAATCGACGAGTTCAAGAAGCTGCTCGTTACCCGTCAGGGATTCGCGCTCGACGATCACGCGGTCGAGCTCTACGGCCGCTGTGCGGCCTGCCGGTAGGACCGAAGAGGGATAATGGCACTCGCTCGCGGAAAAGCTAATTTGCAGGTGAATTGCAAATTTAGTGCTCGCCGTCTCGCGGCCCTGGCCTTCGTCTCAGCGGCGGTTCCTTTCGGCATAGCCGGGCATCTGCTCGGCGACGCTGCCGCACTCGACCCTGGACGTCTCTTAGCGCACGTCCTCGCTCCGCGGCATCTCTATTTGCTTGCGCTGGGGTTGGCGGCGCTCATAACCCTGTTTCTGATTAGCCGTCGCGCGCGCTGTGCGCACGGGGCGGCGCATGCCGAGGAATTGATTCGCGCGCTTCCCTTCGGCGGCCAAGGCGCGCGATTTGCCGCCCTGAGCTTCGCCTTCCAAATTGCATTCTTCGGCGCGACGCAAGCGGTCGAAGGCTGCCCAATCGAGAGAGGCGATCTCCTCGCCGGGCTTTTCACGGCGCTGGCCGCTGCGCTCCTCGGAGCGCTGCTCCTCGCACTCTTCCAACGGCGTTTCGTTGCCTTCGCCTTGCTGATGGCTTGGACGAATTCGAAGCAATACGACGCCAAACGCGAACGTCCGCACCGTCCTCCCTTTTCGCGGTTCGCCCAGCGGCGCGGCGCATTTTTGTTCTCCATCGCGAGCCGGCCGCCGCCGGTTCCGGCTGTCTTTCCTAACCGTTAGCAGTCACGGCGCGTAAGCGTCGGTTCATCGCGATTGGAGATCCTGTGGCTCAGTATATTCGGCGTTTTATCGCCGCGGCGTTACTTATTATTTCCGTGCAATTCTGCTGCGCAACACCGTCGTATGCCGTAAATGCGACGTCGTTTCTCAGCGGAACGGTCACGAATAACGGCGCGCCGGTCGCCGACATCGGGGTAAAGGCTTCCGGGAACGACCTCACCGTAGAAGCCAAGACGGATGCGAAGGGACACTTCTCGTTTCCGCCGCTTCCCGTCGGCACGTACTCCGTTACTGCTGAGAACGGCGGCCTGTATGGGCGACTGCGGGTCGATCTCGGGAGCGGGGGAGCCGTCGTAGCCATTACGCTGCAGCCGCTTTCGGAGATTGGGCACGTCGTCGTCAATGACGTGCAAGCTGCGCTCACCCACGGAAGCGGCAGCGACGTTGTCTTGAACTCGACGGCCTTGACCGAGATGCCGTTCAACAACAGCTTCTCCGAGATGGAGATTCAAATGCCCGGCGCCGTGCGCGGGGCGAACGGCGTCGTGCATATGAACGGCGACCACGGCGTCATAAACTACATGATCGACGGGGTGCCATTGCCGCAGGAGCTCAACCGCGATATCGGCGGCGAAATCAACATCAACAACCTTTCCCTCGTGGATCTGATCGAGGGAGCGTATCCGGCCCAATACGGTTTGAAATTCGGTTCCGTCTTTAACATGGCGACTCGAGCCGGGACCGGCCCGGCCGGTTTCAGCGGCTACCTGTCCGGCGGCTCGTACACGAACGCTCAAGGGCAAATCGGATACCACGCACCGATTTCGGGCGGAGGGGGATTTGACATTGCCTTTTCAGGCTACCAAACGACCCGCGGTCTCGATCCGCCCAATTTCGGCTCGCCCCACAACGATGCAAGCTCGCTTGGACAATTCATGCGCTTCACGCTGCCTGCGGGCGGCAACGATTTCACCAGCGTTACGTTCATCAACAGCCACGGCACCTTTCAAATTCCGAACGACGTCGACGGCGGTGAGCCGGCCAATACCAATGACGACGAGACCCAAGCCGATACTTTTCTTTCCGCGCAATTTCATCACGAGATCGGGGATACGGGCGAAGTGACGTTCGGGCCGTCGTATAAGGTGTCACGGATTCAAGACTTCGGCGATCCCACGAACGACTTTATCTATGGCGAAAACGTAAATCTCGCAAGCGGCGGTTCGGCGACGGACTGCGCGAACGCGCTCGCCGATCCCGCCGTGTTTGGTCTTACGACATGCGGCTATTCACTTGCCGACACGCGCACTGCAATCGACTACTTGATGCAGGCAGACTACAATCAGCGGTTCGGACGGCATACGATCGCAGCCGGCGCCGGCTACGATCTCTCGCGCGTCCTGAAGTATTACGCGGTCACGCTGCAGCCGGGCAATTTCCTCGCGCCGATCGAAACACCGACGACGCCTGGCGCCGCAACAACCGTCGTCGACAACAGTCCGAACCTCGGGAATACGTACACGTCGTACCTTCAAGACAGTTGGCGCATGAGCAGTCTGTGGGAAGCCGACTACGGCTTGCGCTACGATTTCTTCAGCATCAAATCAACGGAGTTCGCGCAGGGTTTCGGCGCGTTCAGTCCCAGGCTGAAGATCACGCGGTACTTCGGGGATCGCGCGAGCATTTATGGGTACATCGGGCGCTTCTTCGAGCCGTTCTCGTTCGAGAACGTCGGCCCGCACGCGGCATACCTGCTCAACCTTCCCTTGCAGCCGACTGAGGCGCAATTCGATTTGAAGCCGGAACGCGATACGCAGCTGGAGCTTGGCGGGCACATTCCGGTCGGCGACGGAGATCTCGGTTTTCGCGTGTGGCAAAAGAACGCGAACAACTTGATCGACGATACGCAAGTCGGCGTTACGCTGCTGCATCAAGACATCAACTACGTGCTCGGCCGGCTTTCACAGGAAGCGCTCAACTACAGCCGGCCCGTGACGGGCAACGGGCGCGCTTACTTCTCGATTGCGCACGTCGTGTCGCTCAATAGCGGCTGCGAAACGCAATTGCTCGCGCCATGCTTCGGGCAGCCCAACGGATACACGCCGGCAGATCACGAGCAAAACTGGAGCATCGCGAGCGGCGTGCTCTTGAACAATCCACGTGGCGGGTGGTTTTCGGCCGACGGCGAGTATGGCAGCGGTCTTTCTTCCGGACTGAACCCTAATGGCGGAATCACCTGCGCTGGACCGATGCTCGAAGCACCGATCGGCGGACCGTGTAAGAGAACGCCGCACACGACCTTTAACGTCGAGGAAGGCGTCGCGCTCAACGCAAAAACGGCGATCACGTTCGGGATTCAGAACATCCTCAACGATCGCTACTTCGTGACATATCTCAACGCGCAGGGCAATCACTACGCGCCGCCTCGCATGTTCACGGTCGGCGTACGGGTCAAACCTTAGGGAGGGGCGTTTACGCCGGTGAGGCGGCGCGGGCAAGAAGCATTTCGCGGACGGCGGCGACGACGCGCTCGACCGGCGCCTTTCGATACGCCCAGCGCTCGTCTTCGTCGGGCTGCACGATCACCATCGTCGCATTCGTCTCGAAGACGACGACTTTCCCGTCCGCAGTCAGAGCAAAGTCGATGCCGGCGTAGTCGAGGCCGAGCGCGGTCGCGATGTTTTGGAGCGCCGCGAGCGCGTCCTCTCCGAGCGCACCTGACATATCGGTCAGGAAGCGCTCGTCTTCGGCGCGATGTTCGGGATTGTTGCTCATGTCCGCTGAAAAGTAATGCACCTTCCAATCGTTCGAGATCGCAAGATGCAGCGGATAGAGCTTCCCGTCGACGAACATGACGCGGTACTTGCGCACCTTGCCGTCCGCTCCGCGAACGTCGATAAATTCGATCGCGTAGAGCTGGTCGCCCGGCAGTGCCGCGACCGCGATGCGGAGCTCCTCTGGGTGCTGAACCAGGTTGAAGTTGTGTCCTGTGTGTTGTCCCGGCGAGCGCAGCAGCAAGGGAAACGTGAAGCCATGTTCTTTAAGGAGCGCCGCGCCGTCCGGCGCACCCAGCGCGAGGCGCGCGAAAAGCTGCGTGCGCGGCGTGACGACGCCGGAAATCGAGCGCAGGCGCACTGCGTTTTCTCCACGTGTCGTGCGTAGAACGTTCTCGGGTGGATTCAGAATGGCACGCTTGCGTTTGCCGGCGGTGATGCGCTGGGCCAGCATGAGCGCTTCGGCGCCGCTATCGGCATCCCCGATCGCGTTGAAGATCATGTCGAACGGCGGTAGCCGGGCGTTCTTGAAGAGCTCGACGACGAGTTTCGTGGTTTCGAATACACGATCGTCGAGAAGCTTTTCGAGATGCAAATTTCCGCTGCCCAGCGATACGAGCAACGTTACCGAGACGGGCCTACGCGCGCCGCGATACGGCAGAACGGTGATTGCGCTGTCGGCGCCGGCGATCTCGCGCAACTCGGACGCGCTCGCGTTGCCGAGCTGTGCCATGACTGCCGCCAGGCCGCGCTTTGCATCGGCGTGCGTCGGCTCGAGGCGCAAGGCATTTTCATACTCGGTCTTGGCTTCGTCGAGCGCTCCGGCGCGCAAAAACACGAAAGCGAGGTTCGAGTGCGCGGTCGCGTTTGACGGAAACAGTTCCGCGTTCTCGAGAAACAGCGCGAATGCTTCCTTGCGTTTGCCTTCGTTCCAGAGCTTGAGTCCAAGGTCGTTGCGGGTCGCGAAATCGGAAGGGTTCAAAACGTCCCGGGGTAGGCGCCTCCGTCGATCAAAAGATTTTGGCCCGTGATATACGAGGCTTGCGCGGAACAAAGGTAAGCACACAGCTCGCCGAATTCCGGCGGCTCTCCAAAACGTCCGGCCGGAACGGTCGCAGCACGTGCGGCCGAAGCCTCTTCGAACGAGGTCCCGCGCGCGCTCGCTTGCGCGCGAAGCGTCGATAACAACCGGTCCGTGGCGAACGAACCTGGAAGCAAGTTATTGATGGTGACGTTGTGCTTGACGGTCGTGCGCGCGATGCCGGCGACGAACCCGGTCAACCCGGAGCGTGCGCCGTTCGAGAGCCCGAGCACGTCGATCGGCGCCTTGACGGCACTCGACGTGATGTTGACGATGCGTCCGAATTTGCGCGCAATCATCCCGTCGACGACCGCTTTGATCAGCTCGATCGGTGTGAGCATGTTCGCATCGACTGCGCGAATCCACGTGTCGCGGTCCCAATCGCGAAAATCGCCGGGTGGCGGTCCGCCGGCGTTGTTGACGAGAATGTCCGGTTCAGGACAAGCTTCCAGGGCCGCCTTCCGACCTTCGGGAGTCGTGATGTCGACTGCGAGGGCCGTTACGTCGACGCCCGTTACGTCCCGGATTTCCTTGGCGGTGGCCTCGAGCGGCTCGCGCGTGCGTGCCAGGATGACGAGATCGACCCCTTCGCGGGCCAGCGATACGGCGCAAGCTTTTCCCAGCCCCTTACTCGAGGCGCAGACGATTGCGCGCTTTCCTTTTATTCCAAGATCCATGCGCGGGCGTTCGCTCTCACCATAGCGTGCACCGCTGGGCTCGCGTCCGGTACATCGGGTCCCGCCGCCGGCAACCGAACGCCTGCGCGAATTGGGGCATGTTTACGAGCGTCCCCAGGACGCGGTCGCGACCGTCGGGATGCGGATCGATGATCTCGTCGAGGCGCAGGCGTTCGGGCCTATCGAACGTCGCATGCGCTTGCGCAAACGCGAGGAAAAAGCGTTGTTCGGGCGTCCAGCCGTCGATTTTCGTGCGCGGCTTTCCGGCGAGCGTGCGTTCCAACGCGTCGTAAGCGATCTCCACGCCGCCCAGATCTGCGAGCGCCTCGCCGATGATCAGCTTGTCGTTCTCGTGCAGGTCGCCGTATTCGCGTGCAACGCAATCGGCGCGCGCCGACCAGGCTGCGGCGTCGGTTGGTTGCCACCAATCACGCAGGTCGCCCTGCGCATCGCTCCTGCGGCCTTCGTCATCGAAGGCGTGCGTCAGCTCGTGTCCGACGATAACGCCGAGCGCTCCGAAATTGGTCGCGTCGTCAAAGCGCGCCGAGAAGAAGGGTGGCTGCAGGAGGCCGGCCGGAAACGTGATGTCGTTGTACGCGGCGCTATACGATGCGTTGACGGTCGGCGCCGACATCGACCAAAAATCGCGGTTCATGTATCGTCCCAGGTGCGTGAACGTGTTACGCGCGCGATACAAAGAAACACGCAGCGAGTTCTCGATGAACGTTCCGCGGTCGATGTTGAGCGTATCGTAATTCCTCCACGTCTCGGGGTAGCCGATATGATCGGTGATTGCATCGAGCTTTGCGAGCGCTTCACGGCGAGTCGGCTCGCTCATCCACGATATCGTGCTCAGGTCGTCGCGCAACGTCGATTGGATCGTTACGATCAACCGGCGAGCAGCCGCACGCGTTTCGGGGGAAAAATCGCGTTGCACGTAGAGCTGGCCGAGCGCATCGCCCAAATCTGCGTCGACGGAGCGGACGCAACGGTACCAGAGCGGCTGTTGCTCGATGCGGCCTACCAGCGAAGCATCGAAAAAGTCGGCCTCGTCGGTAAAGGGCGTCGAGAGCGCAGGTGCGGCGCGCTCGACCAGGCGGTAGAGCAAGTATGCCCGCAGATCGGTGATCGGCGTATCGCGAAGAACGGCCTCTAGATTCCGAAAATAATCCGGCTGGGAAACGTCGAGGACGTCGAGGCTGGGTGCGAAGCGGTCGCGGAAGAATTGCGCAAGGTCGAAGCTCGGCGTGAGCGTTTGGGCCTCGGCGAGCGTCATCTTGTGGTAGTTGGCGACGCGATCCCGCAACGCTGCGCGTGTCTTGGAGCCGCGCGCGAGCTCGATCTCGACAGTCATGACGGCGTGCGCCTCGGCCGAGCTGGTTGCGAGATCGTCGCCGAGCAGGTGAAAATCGCGTGCCACGTGCGCGACATAACTGCTTCGGATCACGTCTGCGCGCGCGTCGGCGGCGAAGTAGAGATCACGATCGGGTAACCCCAAGCCGCCTTGCGCAATGAACGCAATCGTGCGCTGCTCGTCGCGCGGATCACCTTCGGAACCGGCGAAAAAGAACGGACGCGCACCCAGATTCTGGAGAGCCGCGGTCTGTATGCGCACGTCGTTGAGATCCTTGATCGCGCGAATGTTGTGCAGGTAAACCTGCACCGGCGCGAGTCCCGCGGCGTCCCGCTCGCGCACGTTCATGCACGACGCATAGTAGTCGCCGGCTTTCTGAGCAGGCGAACCGTGAGGCCAGGCTTCGCGGGAGACGTTCTCGAGGAGATCGTGCAGCGAAGCGCGATTCTGCGCGCGGAGCTGATCGAGGACGGACCAACGGCTGGCAGTCGCCGGAATCGGATTGTTTACGTGCCATCCGCCCATCGCATAACGGAAAAAATCTTGGCACGGCTTGCAGGTCGGATCGATGTTCGCGACGTTGAATCCGTGCGCCGCGGACGCGATTGCGGCCGGAGAACCGGGCGCAACGAACAGCGGAGAACCCTGGGCGCCAAGCGCCGAACTCGCAAGCAGTATTAGGCCGGCGAGCAAACCGGCCAGACGAAGTGGGCTCCCCCTCACCCCGTCGTTTTCGCGGCGAGTCGCTCCAGTGCTTGCAGATACGAATCCAGGCCGAGTCCGGAGATTTGCGCGATGCAGACGTCGGCGATGACGGAGACGGCACGAAACGGTTCGCGGTGCTGGATGTCGGAGAGATGGACTTCGATCGTCGGCTTGGCGATCGCCGAGACGGCGTCGCGGATCGCATAGGAATAGTGCGTAAATGCTCCAGGATTGATCACGACGCCGTCTGCCCACGTCCGCATGCGGTGCAAGTAATCGATCAGACGCCCTTCGTGGTTCGATTGATAGAAGCGAACGTCGATACCGAGGGTCTTCGCACGCTCGCGAATGTGCTGCTCGAGCTGGTCGAGCGTCAAGTCGCCGTAGACGCCCGGTTCGCGCTCCCCAAGGAGGTTAAGATTTGGTCCATTGACGACGACGACGTTCACGCCGAAAAACCCGTGCGCCGCAAGACGGAGAGGAACGTTTTTTGCGGCACGCCGTCGTCGCTCAGCGTGCGGCCGATGTTCGAAAGCAGCACGAACCGGATTCCTTTTGCGCTGCGCTTCTTGTCGCGCTGCGCCGCGGCGGCGATCTTGCGGGCGGAAAACCGTTGCCAGCCATCCGGGACCGGCAGTGAGGCCAGAAACTCCTCGATGGGGCCGGCATCGGATTCGCGCATGTGGCCGCGTGCCGCGGAGAGCGCGAGGGCGGCACGCATCCCCACGATCACCGCCTCGCCATGCCGCAGCGTCCCGTAACCCGCGACGTTTTCGAGCGCATGCGCCACCGTGTGGCCGAAATTGAGCTGCTCGCGGATCCCGGTGCGCTCGCGTTCGTCGGCGGCGACGACGCGCGCTTTGATCGCGACGCAGCGCGCGATGACGCGCGAAGTCACGGGTTCGCGGAGCGCAACGACGTCTCTCCATGACGTCAGCAAGGCCTTATACATTCGTGCATCGGCGATCAATGCGGATTTGACGATCTCGCCGAGTCCGGAGATTCGGTCGCGCCGGTCGAGCCCGTGCAAGATGCTCGGGTCGATGACGACCAGATCCGGCTGTGCGACGACGCCGATGAGGTTCTTGCCCAGATCGTGATTCAATCCGGTCTTCCCACCGATCGAGGAGTCGACGTCGGCCAGCAGCGTCGTCGGCACCGAGATGAATCGGACGCCGCGCAGGTAGGTGGCTGCGACGAAGCCGATCGCGTCGCCGATCGTCCCGCCGCCGACGCCGACGATCGTCGAACGCCGGTCGAGTCCGCCGCGCAGGAGTTTTCCGTAGAGCGGCTCGATGCTGCGCAGCGATTTCAGCCGCTCGTTCGCGGCAACTGCGATCGTCATGGATGGATTTCCGTACGCTTCGAACGCCGCTGCGAACTTCGTTAGCTTCTCCGCGAGCCGGCGATCGCCGACGACGGCAACGCGCGTTCCGCGCGGCGCGCCGACGAGACGAGCCAGATCCCGCAGCACGCCTTCGCGGATGACGACGTCGTAGGCGCGCTCTTTGAGTGGGACCGTGACGTTCACGATTGCCGCAGTCGCTCGACTTCGCTCGGAATGACGTGCGGGGCGATCTCTTCGGGCGTGAGCGTGCTCGTGTCGATGCGGAGAACTGCGCGTGCGAAGCGAGCCATGCGTCGCTCCCGCATCGACTCGAGCGCACCGGGTTGCGCAAGCATCGGGCGAATCGCACCGTTTCCACGCTCGAGGCGCGACGCGAGAACGCCGTCGGGTGCGTCGAGAAAAACCAGCGTTCCGGCAGCACTCACGGCTTCGAACGAATCGTCGCGTTCGAGCGCGCCGCCGCCGAGCGCGACGACCGCGCGCGGATACGCGCAGGCTTGCTTGACGGCGCGCGCCTCGCGCTCGCGAAAGCCGGCTTCGCCTTCGCGCGCGAAGATCTCGGCGATCGTCATGCCGGCTTCGGCGACGATCATGGCGTCGGTGTCGAGCGCCTTACATCCGAGGATACGTGCAACGAGCGGCGCGAGCGTCGATTTTCCGCTACCCGAAAGACCGCACAGAAAAATGCTATCGCGCACGCGCGGTTGCGTCCCAGGCGCGCACGCGCTCGATTACCTCGGCGATCGTGTCGCCGCCGAACTTTTCCAGCACGGCCGAAGCCAGAACGAGCGCAAGCAGCGATTCGCCGATCACGGCCGCGGCGGGCACGGCGCAGACGTCGCTGCGCTCGATGTGCGCTTGCGTCGCTTCTCCGGTGCGCAGATCGACGGAGTCGAGCGGCTTCATCAAGGTCGCAAGCGGTTTCATCGCCGCGCGCACGACGATCGGCTGTCCCGTGGTCATTCCGCCATCGATTCCCCCGGAACGGTTGGTGCGGTACGACGTTCGCGAACCGTCTCCGTTCGGCGGGTAGAACGCGTCGTGCGCGGAGGTGCCGGGCCGGCGTGCCAGCTCGAAGCCGAGGCCGACCTCGACGCCCTTGATCGCATTGAGCGAAAGAAATGCTTTGCCGATCTCGGCTTCGAGGCGCCGATCCCATTGGACGTACGAGCCCAGACCGATCGGAATGCCGCGCGCCACGACTTCGATCACGCCGCCGAGCGTGTCACCGGCCTTCTTTGCTCTTTCGATCGTGTCGATCATGCGCTGCGCTGCGCTCGAGTCGAGCGCGCGCACCGGTGAAGCGTCGATCGTCTCGTTCGCGGTTTC
>Ga0335072_10009618_pt1 | contig 13939 bp, 10 predicted proteins | sample Lox_Sample_21_FD_206725 | JGI IMG/M metagenome (GOLD analysis project Ga0335072, IMG submission 206725) | Soil microbial communities from Loxahatchee National Wildlife Refuge, Florida, United States - Lox_Sample_2.1 | ecosystem: Environmental > Terrestrial > Soil > Wetlands | place: USA...
GAACTTTGCTTTGCCTCGCATTGGCATTGCCTATAAACTTGCGCTGGCTGTGATGCGTTTACTGCTTGCTGCGGTCTGTCAGGACACTTTCGAGGAATGCTCGCACGTTCTCAAAGACGGCGGTGATGTTAGAGTCGAGTCCACATTCTTCAGCGAGTGCCTTAAATGATGTTTGCCAATCCTCCGGCGGCGCGCTCAAACTCGGAGGCAGCGCGTGTGTTGTCCTTCGAGCAAATGTCAGATGCAACGCATCTGCAACTCTTTGGCGGTCAAGTCGGCCGTCGCCAATGAGCAGCGCCAAATCAACCAGGTCCTTCACTCGGGTATTTTGGGATCCTCGTGGCAATGTGTAGGCGTGAACTTTCTCGGCGAATTGCTGTTCCCCCGAAATCATCCACACACGTGGCTTCTCGATTCCGGCAAAGCCAAGCCAGTCGCGGCACTCCGCGGTCTCAAGCGGTTGGATGACCACGTCGCCGACACCCGCATCGAGATGAAACCGGGCGAAGATTCTTCCGTCCATTCGCGCCTCGATCGAATAGCGGGCGCCACCATACGGCGCTGCGGTTAGGTCCATCATCGGAGGTCCGATCAGGAACTCGAACCAATCGTCGAGCGATACGCTTGCTCGCTCCTGCAACATTTCGCGTACTTGAGTGGCCGATACGCCGCCTTCGGTCGCTCGCGTGACGCTGTTGACTGTCAGGTCGATATCGATCGTGGATCGAGCAGACTTAAAGCGAAGCTCCAGCGCATAGCCACCCTTCAATGCCCAGGGTGCTGCATCGTCACGGAACACCCTTGCCAATAGCCGGTCAAAGGATACTTGCCGCCTGAGGCGATTGAGATCGACCTTTTCAGCCTGGGCGATGCGTTTGAGCCGCTCTTCCAAGGCTCTCCGAAAGGCACCCGCAGTTGCGTATGTTTTGTATGGTGACACTATGCAGCCCTTCGAAGTGCGTCTCCGGTAATCTTTCGCGCGATTTCGCTCATCTTCGCATTCCGAAGTTGTTGTCGCGTGATCAGACCGCGGTCAACGGCCTGCCGAAGCGCCTGGCGAATGAACGTCCGCTCAACGGTGCCAGCTTCGATTAGATCAAGAATCGTGCGGAGAGGCCTGGTGTACTTGTAGCCTGGCCCAATCACTACATCAGTCGTAGGCAGGTCAGCGTAATGAAGCACCACCATTTCCGGCATCTCGCTATTGCGCCGGAAGTGCGTCGGAACAGTCATGTGAAGCTTTGCCGGATTGAGATCCGAAAGCTCATGCAGGCTTAGCGCCGTTTGATGACTGTAGACCCCCTCGATCTCTTCCTTCCGATTCCGTGACCAGAGCGACCAGAGAACAAGATCGGGCCGATCCTGCGACGGAAAAAGTGCAAGGCGATAGATTCCGCGATGCTCGCGAATCCAGTTCCCTGTCTGCACGTGATACGGATGCGTGTTCTCGGCGAATCCGGCAGCCTTGGCCTGCTTCGTGGTGAAGAAGCCTTGCTGCTGCTCGGCGACTTCGAACAGTCGTCGCGACGCTTCTCGATGCGACTGGGCCATAACACAATACTACAATATTTTTGTATATTTGTGCGATACAAGATCAACCTATATGCCGGTGCTCAGCTGCTCGCGTTTTTCAGTGGCCGGATCGTCGAAAGCTTCACCACCCTTGGTCAAAATTGGCCTGGTTTCTTACTATCCATTTTTACTATCCACATGCTCAAAATCACCAAACATGGTGCAAATCTGGCCACACCTGCGCACTGCTGAAAAGGGTGTTTTGACCGCATGTAGATCTATGATTTTTATCGATTTATTTCGATTCAAAGAGGGTTAACTGAAGAGAGACTGCAGGAATCAAGGGTGAAGCTGACGTTCTGCCACTGAACTACTCCCGCTCTTCCTGGATCAGCCCTCAAAAGTATCTCGCAGTCGGCGGACAATGGCAATTTTAATCCCGCTTGAGGGCCAACCGCACGCGCGACCCGATGCCGTGACTCGCGTTGAGATAAGCCGGACCAAAAGCCGATTCTCTGCTCTTGTGCTGCTTAAGGGCTTGCAGCGTTTCTCGGGCAAGCGTAAGGGAAAGGCGCAAAGCCGTTCGGACACAGTTGTCTCATATGCAAGGCTGTGAACTTTCCTCTCTGGATTTCGCTCTCCGTCACACTGTTCTTCGCGGACGGTCGACAAGGGCACAGCCGGCCCGCTCCAGAACCCTGGTAACGGTACCGTTCCCGCGCTAACAATCCGCACGCTGCCGCCGAGATCGATGGCGACTCCGATTGGTGGGGACATCGATGGTCACTCGCGCTGCTGTTGGTGACCCATCACACCGCAGGTCCATGTAATTGTTGAGGAAAGTAGTGCCGATGCAGCTTCCGATCTTTAAACGGACGGACCCCTGTATTTCAACTACGCCAGCCGTTGAGATCGTGACGCGCCTCTCCTGGCTATTGACTCATCGCCTGTCCTCGGTGCCGCGGGTATATTATTTGCCTCCAGGCTGATGATACCAAGGCTTCGCCGAGTTATTTCCACGCACTTGGCGATGTTCCACCCTGCCTCGCTACTGGAGTCAGATTTCTGAAGGGACGCGAGGCATCAGAGATTTTCCGTCCACCACTGGCGCGATGGTTCGATCCGCTTCTCCAAACGGTGGATCTGAAAGTGCAGTGCACCCCGCCGCAAACGATTCCTGTGAGATGGCGTGAACCATTTGAATATGGCACTGAGGTAACCAGTTGCGCGTGGCATTTCTCTATCTGACCGATGTATACGCTGCCTAAGAGGTTGGGGTGCAGTCCTCTCGAGTTTCCATCCAGTTTTGCGAAAAAAGAAACGGTTGGGGATTTGCAACCACTACTCCTGTGAGAAGAGGTTTTTGATGACGTTTCGCTGTTTCGAAAAGATCAGATGCGAGCCAGACAGACAGTAGGGCTGACAAACGGGCCGCATTGTTTCGGTGAGAAATTCCTTGACAATGCCGAAGAAAATGCAAGATACTTCGCGCTCTCTTCTCTTTGACCATTTCGCGGGCTAGCCGGAAGAACGGAACTTGTCCGCGGTCAAACGCTGTGGATCGTAATGCACCGGTATTTTGGGTGTTGTCCGGCGGCCGGTAATTCCTCAAATGATTACATCAGGAAGAGGCACAACCTATGGGCAAACGCATCGTGTTTTGTGCCGACGGCACGTGGGACGGCACAGCCAACAACACCAACGTCCTCAAGATCTTCAATGCGACTCTGGTGAGCTCGGAACAGATGCCATTTTATGACAATGGGGTAGGCGCCGACGGAACCCCAATTGAGAAGTTGGCTGGCGGCGCCTTTGGGCTGGGCCTGTTCCAGAAAATCAAGGACGGATACACCAAGATCTCCCAGGTTTACGAGGCTGAAGACGAGCTTTTTGTGTTTGGGTTCAGTCGCGGCGCGTACACGGCACGCAGCCTGGCAGGCATGATCGCGATCTGCGGCCTGCCTACCGCCAACTTCGACGACTCGATGGTGGACACAGCATTTCAGGCATATCGGAATAAGGACCAGCGACAAGCCTTGCTGGCAAGCCTGGGCAAATACAACCTGTACAACGCGAAAATCACCATGGTGGGCGTGTGGGACACTGTGGGTTCGTTAGGGATTCCCTCAGTCATCGGCGGAGTCAGTCCTATCCTCTATGGATTTCTCGATACCAGCCTTCATCCGGATGTGTTGAACGCGATTCAGGCCCTGGCCATCGACGAGCGGCGGGTTGAATTCCCTCCTACGCTCTGGGATGAAAGTCCTGCCCCGGGACAGGTGCTGCAGCAGGTTTGGTTTTGCGGATGCCATAGCGACGTTGGCGGCGGGACCTCACCCGCTGCACAGGACGCGGGCACAGCGCTCTCGGATATCACACTGGCATGGATGATGAGCAAGGCTGCGGCGCTGGGGGTACAGTTTGCGCCGTCGGCAGTCGCCAAATATACGATTCCAGCCGCAGCGAAATACGCGCTCGACGAGATCCATGAGTCGTGGAGTCCTTTGTGGGGATTTCCCGTACCTCGGGTGATTGCGAACAAGGTCTCGCTATCGAACAGCGTCGCCCTGCGTTGTCAGAACGACAATTCGTATCGGCCCTCTAATCTGACTATCGTTAATGCCGCGCCCGGTCCAGACTATCCGATCGTGAACACGGTGGGTTGAAAGAAAAGCGTCGCGGTCTGTCCGATGGGGATCGCGATGGGGGAGCACCATCGAGAAAGCACGGTACGCGTCATGAACCAACAGCGGGGGCGAATCGGGCGGATTTTCGCGCCGTGCCTAACGATGGTTTGCTTTCTGAACGTGGGTTGCCCGCCCTCCCGGCAACAACAGACGTCAGCGTATCCGGATCCGAAGACCCGTTTCGCCAACTATAAGGGCACCTGCGACGGCATCCCTGGGGAGTTACCGAATCACTATGGTTATTCTCTGACCCCGAATCAGCTCCAAGGCGCGTGCACGTGGTATCTGTGGCCGGGCGGCGACCCATTGCGCGCGACGGGAGGCCCCGAAAATGCGCGCGGCAATCCGCGTTTTTGGCGGATGGCAGAAAAGCGGCTGTGGACGCTGAGCAATCTGCTTGAACTGCCCATCGACGTGAACATGATGGACTACATTACCAGCACGCCGCACGACCAACGGTTTGCAAAGCTTGGCGTCATCAATGATCCAGGCTGCACGAAAGCTGTGAAGCCGGACGCGTATGGGCTGATGCTCGACGTCTGCGAGGATCCATATTCCAGCGGAATTATGGGTCTTCGTCTTTATCCGAACCCCGATTTCGATTCGAAGACCTGGAATGCGAAGAAATATCTTAACCATGACTCCCGCATTGAGCCGCCCTATTTGACTGGATTGACATGCGGTCTCTGCCATATCGCTTTCAACCCGGATAATCCGCCTGCTGATCCCGAGAATCCGACATGGGATAACCTTGCGCCGGCGTTCGGCAACCAGTATCTGCGCGAAGGCGAGATGTTCAAGGGCAGGCTCACACCCGGCACGTTCCTCTACTGGGTCTATGAGACGCAGCCGCCGGGCACGTCCGATACGAGTCGCATCAGCACCGATTTTATCGACAACCCAAATGCAATTAATTCCATCTGGTACATCCTTTCGGCTCGGCCTAAACATGCCGAGGTATTGAACGATGGGACTACACAGGAGGTACCGCACATCCTCAAGGATGGATCGGACTCAATCGGTCCTGCCTATGCGGCGCTCCGCGTGTACATCAATATAGGAAGCTGTCCGGATTACCGCTACAGCCTCGAGGACAGTTTCACAGGAATCCTGCGACCGCTGCCGTTACTGCCAATGCCGGACGTGCCGACCACACAGCATCCATTCGACATCGATAAGGCGCAACGGGATTGCGTCGATTGGCAATTAACCTCCGCTCGCATGGCCAATGCGGCCAGTTTTCTCGATGCGGTGCAGCCATATCCGCTCAGCAAGGCGCCGGGCGGGGCGGCGTATCTGACCGCGAGTCAGGCAGTCCTTGATACCGGCAAACGTGCATTTGCGGAGAATTGTGCGCGCTGCCATTCGAGCAAGGTCCCACCCGAGGTGGCGAACGGGCTGGACAAGCATTCCGACGCGGCCAAGGACGCCTGGGTAAAGCTGGTGATGTCGGCCGACTTCCTCGATAAGAATTTTCTTTCCGACGACGACCGTTACCCCTTGGTATCCTCGGATCCGCGTTTTGCGATTGGAACTAATGCCAACCGCGCTTTGGGCTCGAATCCCGTCGAAGGACATCTCTGGCAAAACTTTGCCTCACGCACCTTCAAGCAACTGCCGTCACCGGGGAAGATGATGATGCCCAATCCCTTCGATTCAGGGTCGCCAATCCCCTTCACGATTCCACACGGCGGCTACTATCGCACGCCTTCCCTCATCAACATCTGGGCGACAGCGCCGTTTTTCGAGAACAACCTGCTGGGCACCTTCACGGGCGATCCTTCGGTAAAGGGCAGACTGACGGCCTACGAAGACGCGGCCGAGAAGCTGTTATGGCCGGACAAACGCCTGGGGCCGAAGACAGTTAAGGTCACAGGTGCAGATTCCACGTTGCAAATCGGCGCCATTCAAATACGCATCCCAGCCGGCACGCCTGTGGAACTGCTGGCAAATATCAATCTTTTCAGGGCGGCTCAGGCCCCAGAGGTGATTGCAGAGTTCAACTACCTGGTGAGCCATCCCGACCTGCTGCCGCGACTGGTGCAGGCGCTTCAGAACAACGGCCAGTATGACGATGAACTGAGAAACCTGGTTCCAGCTTTGTTGAAGCTAAGCCAGTCGCCCGACCTGATCGAGGATCATGGCCACACCTTTGGAGCGGGTCTGCCCGACGATCAGAAACGCGCGCTCATCGAGTACATGAAGACCTTTTAGAGAGGACGGTCTTCACATGCAGAACGACATCATCTTCGAGCCTCTGCAGTTCAGGAACCTGCGGGTGAAGAATCGCCTCTTCCGTTCGAATATCTCCGGGCGATTCGATAATTACAATGGAACCGGCACGCAGACACGAATCAACTGGGAGGAGTCATTCGCAAAGGGAGGCGTGGGCGCGATCCTGTCATCGTATGTTCCCGTGCATCTGCGCGGCCGCATCATGCCCAATTACGCCATGATCGACAGCGATGACAAGATTCCGTTCTGGCGTGCAGTGGGCGACGCTGTGCATCGGCACGACTGCAGATACATCCTCCAGCTAAGTCATTCCGGAAGGCAGCGCGATAACCCAGGCGTTGAAAATTTTAAGTTCAAGGCCCTTTCTTCAACGAACAAGATGGACACTTTTCACGGACTGCTTTGCGAGGCGATGACCCTCAAACAGATCCGCGAAACTATCCAGCATTTCGCAGATGGTGCGCGGCGCGCCCGCCAGGCTGGTCTCGATGGCGTAGAGCTGCATGCTTCGCACGGTTATCTCATCACGCAGTTTCTCAGCTCGGCGATCAACGACAGGAAGGATGAGTACGGAGGCAGTTTGCGGAATCGCGCGGCGTTTCTGCTCGAGATCATTGCGGCGATCCGCAGAGAGGTCGGGACCGATTTCCATCTTCAGGCGAAATTAAACGCCGTGGACTTCGCGAATGCTATCTATCCGTGGGAAAAAAAGGGAAATACGCTTGGCGAAGGCGTTCAGATTGCGAAGTGGGCACAGGAAGCGGGAGTGGATGCGATTCATGTCTCTATCGGCAGTATTTTTCCGCACCCTCTGCTGCCGCCCGGCGGCTTTCCTCCCGACGAACTGAACTGGTGGTACGGCACCATGATATCGAGTGGAGTGCGAGGCTACTTTAACTACACCATGTTCCATTTTCGATTGCTGCGCCCGATCTTTTCGGCGTTCTGGGAACGAACCAAGAAGGATCACCCCGTCGAAGCAGTGAGCTCGGAATATTGCCGGATCATGAAGAAAAATCTAACCGTGCCGGTGATCAATACCGGAGGCTACCAGGACGCTGGCGTCATCCGCCGAGTACTCGAGCAAGGATATACGGATGCGGTTTCCATCGCGCGTCCGCTGATCGCGAACCGCGATCTGCCGCACATTCTGCGCGCAGGCCACGATCTGCCCGAACGGCCCTGCAGTTTCTGTAATCGCTGCCTCGTAAATGCTATCGCTAATCCTCTCGGTTGCTACGATCTGCGCCGCTTTGATGGCGATCAGAGCGCAATGGTGGCAAAGATTATGGAGGTCTTCCATCCCCAAGAAGCCGTGACGGCCGCTGCGGCTGGAGAGGAGATGCGCTGATGAGCGATGAGGTCATCATTCAAACCGAGCAGGGCGAATTGGCTGACCACGTCTACGCGAGTCCGGTCGATCGGTGGCAGCACCGTTTCCGGACGATCGCTTTCCTCCTCCTCGTTCTGATTGGTGTTTTTCTGGGAATATATCTGCTGCGTTACTTTCTCCTGGATCGCGCCGTGACATACACAGATATCCGCGAACACTACAAGTATGGATCGATCGGAAGCGAGACGGGAGGCAGCGTGTTTACCCCTGTGGGAGGTGTGCTTCCGCCTTATCTGATCTTTAAATCGCTGCCGTCGATCTGCCCCGAGAAGCTGCCCGGTGGTTACGCCTCGCTCGGCCTACTCTTCGAGCCGGGACACGATCTGCCTATCGGCATCTCGCGCCGCAGGCGGCTTGGGCTCGACCAAGTCGGCGTGAACTGCGCCGCCTGTCACACGGGAACGGTGCGCACATCGGCCGACGCTCCCGAGCAGATTATTCTGGGAATGCCTGCGCACCAGCTGAACCTAGAGGCTCTCTTCCAGTTCGTTCAGGCCTGCTCGCTCGACGACCGGCTTACAGCGGGCAACGTCGTGGCTAAGGCGGAGCAATCGGGAACGCACGTCAGTCTTTTCCAGCATCTTTTGCTTTCGCTGTTCGTCATCCAGCGCACCAAACTGGAGACCCTTTCGCTGCGGAATCGGATCGGTCCCCTTCTGAATGATCCCACGCTTCCGGCATGGGGCCGCGGCCGTGTCGATACGTTCAACCCGTACAAGGCCATACAGTTCAACTGGGATCTCACTCAGCTACCACGCTCCGAACTCATTGGCGCCGCAGATTTTCCCTCACTCTGGAACCAGCAGTCGCGGGAAGGAATGCACCTGCACTGGGACGGCAACAACACCTCGCTGGACGAGCGCAATCTGAGCGCGGCGCTTGGGGCCGGAGTCACGCCAGTTACCGTGGACTATGCGAGCATCCAGCGTGTCCATGACTGGATTCTGACGCTCCCCCCGCCCAGGTTCCCGTTTCCAGTAGACCCCGGGCGCAGCGCGCGGGGAAAAAAAATCTTCGACGGTGAATGTGCCCGATGCCACAGTCTTGCCGGCAGCCGAACGGGAACTGTGGAAGACATCGCTTCCGTTGGAACCGACCCTTACCGACTCAATTCTTATACCTACACTTTGGCTACGAGCCAGGCTTCGCTGTTTCCGGACGATGTCCATCGTTTCCAGCACTTCGCCAAGACTTCCGGCTACGCGAACGTGCCCCTGGATGGCATCTGGGCACGCGCTCCGTATCTGCATAACGGCTCAGTCCCCACACTGGCCGACCTGCTCGAACCACCAGCCGACCGGCCGAGGATCTTCGCACGCGGCTATGACGTTTATGACCAGCACAGGGTTGGCTTCGTGTCCGACTCCCCGGAGGCGCGCGCTGGTGGTTCCATCTACGACACGACAACTCCGGGAAATGGAAACGGCGGCCATCTTTACGGCACTAACCTCTCAGGCGATCAGAAACAGGATCTGCTTGAGTACCTGAAAACTCTTTAGTCGCTTCCGCTCACGGTGCAGACAGGACAAATGCCTTGAACAGGTACGAAGTGTGGTTCAGTCGCGTGGTGTGGATCGGCATTGTTGCCAATTGCCTGTTGGCGCTGCCGACGCTGCTGATCCCCGGGCCGATAATGACGCTATTCACGCTGCCTCAGGCGTGGCCTCTGATGTGGCCCAGTTTTGCTGCACTCCTGCTGCTTCTGCTGAGCGCCTTCTACGTGCCGGCTGCGCTTCACCCGCTGCGTTACCTTTCCATATCATGGCTCGCGGTTCTCGCGCGGCTGGTCGGGGCGATCTTCTTCTGCGGCTTCAATCGCGACTACGTTCAATTAGGCCTTTTCGACCTCACATTTTTCCTTCCGGAAGCTGCGCTGCTATCCCTTGCGGTGCGCGAACAGAAGAGACATCCGGGGCCGGAGCTGATTCCTACAAGTTTACGCCGCGTGCGTTTCGGACTGTTAGCCGTTGCGGCGCTGATCGTCACCTTCGCGGCTCTGTTGGGCTATGAGCAGTTCTTCCACGAAACTCCGCCGCCGTACTTCGCCAGTGCTGAGGAACATTTTCTCTATGGCTCAATCGGGACCGAAAGCACGAGCGGTGTGCCTTATTGGATCTGGCTGGTGCTTCCACGTGTCTTTCCTGACAAGTTGCCCAGGCCGGGTGGCTATGCGTCGCTTGGCATTGTTAGCCAGGAGGGCCATGAGCTCCCCATCGGTTTTTCGAAGCAGCGTGTGGGTTTCGATAGGGTCGGGATCAATTGCGCTTTCTGCCATACGACCACCTATCGCAGGACTGCCAATGACACGCCAGTGATCGTCCCAGCCGGTCCTGCGAACACAACCAGCCCACAGGATTACCTGCGCTTTCTCTTTGCATGTGCGGACGATCCCCGATTCAATGGCACAACCCTGATGGCGGAAATCGAGCGTAACTACCAGTTGTCGCTTGTGGAAAAGCTCACCTATCGGCTCGTGCTCATTCCGTTCACGCGGGCTACGCTGCGTCAGCAGGAGAGCGAGCTCCACCAATATGGCTGGATGCGTCCTTTGCCGCCGTGGGGCAACGGCCGAATTGATCCATTCAATCCGGTGAAGTACCGTTTATTAAATCAGCCGATTGACGGCAGCATCGGTAATTCCGACATGATGCCGGTGTGGAACCTCGCTGCGCATCGTGGGTACTCGTTCCACTGGGACGGCCTCAACGACAGACTGCAGGATGTAGTGCTGAGTTCCGCCATTGGTGATGGCACCCCAGTTTCGTGGATTGATCGCGACTGGAAAAAGCCCGACTCGGAATCCAGTCTGAAGCGAATCCGAGATTACATGCTGGCGGTCAAGCCGCCGCCTTTTCCCTTTCCCATCGACACAGAGCTGGCAAAGAAGGGCGAAGTCATCTTCGATCGGAACTGCGCCCTGTGCCACGCCATTGGCGGCGCACGCACCGGACAAGTGGAACCGCTCACCAACCCGATGCTGGGTACCGACAGGCATCGTATCGACATGTGGACTCAGGCATCGGCGTCGGCCTACAACGACTACGCGAAGGGATACAGTTGGAGGCTCTCCCACTTCACCAAGCAGGTGGGATACGTCAACGTTTCGCTTGAGGGTCTCTGGCTGCGTGCTCCGTATCTGCACAACGGCTCGGTGCCCACACTCGCCGACCTGCTCAAACCGCCGACAAATCGCGCGCGCGTTTTCTATCGAGGATATGACGTTCTCGATCCAGCCGGGGTGGGCTTCGTTTCTTCGGGAGCCGAAGCAGAGCGCGCCGGATTTCGGTTTGACACGCAGGTCGCTGGGAACAGCAACCAGGGCCACCTCTGGGGAACGACGCTTCTCCCCGAAGAGAAGGAAGCCCTGCTCGAATACCTGAAGACGATGTGAACAGACTGAACAAGACTGCTCGGTCCTCAAGAGATGAATGCATGGTCGTACAGCAGGGCGGAAAGGAAGCTTAATGCTGAGATTCGTTTCATCGCTAACACTTGTTGTCTCGATTGCGTTTGCAATTACTACACAAGAACAACCGATTCCGGTGAGATTTCCACCGGAGGTTCACGTCTGTCCAGGTGCTTTCCCGACCGACTTAATGCAGACGATTGACTGCAGGTATACGGCCCAACAGCGTCTTCTCACCTTCGTAACTGGTTCTATAACGGATCAATCGATGTTAAGCGCAGTGATCTATGGAGCAGGTGCACAAATCATTCAGTCACCGTCTCAATGGGGGCGGACCTGGGAGGGATACGGTCGGCGCGTGGGATCGCGCTACACACAGGCCATCGGCAAAGGTGCTGCGGAATATCTGGTCGGAAGCATCATGGAGGACGACCCGCGATTCCTTGCTTACCGCAATGATCCCAGGGTAATCAGGAGCCATCGGGATGCGGTTCGCACGCTGGCTCTTCGACTCTTTCCCGGTGCCGATCTTCTTCCCGATTCGGAGCCCCCCGGTCGCAATCCGACAAGGGCGAAAAGCCTCGACTCATTGACACACGACGGATGGCGGCGCTTTGGCCACGCATGGTTAGAGGTCATCACGGTACGGCGGTCGAGTTTAAGCGGCGATGGCGAGCGCCTTCCTGCAATCTCTCGCTTCGCGGGCGAATTGGGGGGAGCCTACGCAGGATATCCGTGGTACCCGGCGGCCGACAATACCCCCACACAAGTTGGCGAACGGGCGGCGGGCGCTTTTGGTACTGCTGTGCTTTCGAGTTTCTACACTGAATACCAACCGGAGATTACCAGGCTGGTGGGAGCAATCTTTCGCCGTGGTCAGTCACCATCTGCTCCCGGGAGCCAACAATGAAGCCTGCCTCCTCACTGCTGCTCCTGTTCCTGATTCCTGCGTTATCTGGCTGCCATGTTCCACTTCAGCCCTATCGTCTTCAGCAGCCGGCGATTGCAGTACCAGTGGAGAAGGCCGCCCCCGGCGTCGCCAAAGCAGCCTCGAAACAGGAAGCCAAATCTCGGGAGCGAGCCTGCCCTGCCAGCGGCCAGCCGATCTGCCTCGCTTTCATCGAGGTTGACGACATGGGCGAGCTTTTCGACAAAAGTGAAGTCGATACGGTGCTGCGTCTGATCCGTCAGGCAAATGATTTTGCTGCGAACGATCCGACGAAAGCTCCGATTGTCATCGTTTTTGTTCACGGGTGGAAAAACAACGCCAGCGAAGGAAACGACAACGTCCAGGGATTTCAACTTGCGTTGCAGGCCGTTTATCGCCGCCAGCCGGGGCGTCGCGTCATCGGCGTATATGTAGGGTGGCGCGGCAATCTGATCAAGCCCTCCTGGGTTGTGGCGCAGCAACTTTCCTACTACAACCGCGAGGCTACAGCCATCCGCGTGCCAGGTGCCACGCTGGCGACTGCATTGAGCCAAATTGCTGTCCGGACACATGAGAACAATGCCGGGCTTGCAATCTATGTTGGGCATTCCTTCGGTGGCCTTTTGCTGGAGCGGGCAGTAAGTGAAACGACGGCAAACCAGATCGCACAGGCCACCATCTTCTCGCAGGAAGCGGAAGTGGCTCCTAAAGGCTCCGACGACGCCAGAGACGAGGCAGCAGCGGCGAAACTAACGACTGACTCGCGCGCCGATCTCGTCATCTTTGTCAATCCAGCAGGAGCGGCTACGGAATCCAAACAGTTTCTGAATTTCCTAGTCGACAACGGATATCGTTATCAGCCTTTGGTGAAGCGCGACGTCAGAGCAGATGCAGAAAGCGAGCCAACAACCGACCCTGACGATGACCGCCCTCTGTTCGTGTCTCTTACATCAACGGCTGATATGGCCACCAAGTTAGCCCTGCCCATCGGGCACTGGTGGCCGGATGTAAGGTTCAAGAGTGATGGCAGCTTTCGTAATGTCAGTGGGGAACCAAACAAGAAATACGATCTGGCCTGCTTCGATCCACACAGGGTGCACCCGCATTCTGAACTCAAGACAAAAGGAGATGGTGCGCCAGATCAAAGCTCTTATTACATGAGCACTGCGCCGCACATGCAGGTGCTGCAAAGCCACGTCATGCTGAAGGCAATAGGCGCAACTGAGATGCAGGTGTCGTCGACGGGGCAGAAGATCGCGATCAGCGATCCCACAGCAATTGCTCAATGCGATCGCAATCTCCTGAACAAACAGGGACTGAACATCGTCAGTACTTTCCGTCTTTACGATACTCAGACCTGTTTCGCTGTCCAGGAACGACCAAATCGTTGCAATGGCACTCCATACTGGATGATGGAAGTTGATCCGACCCTGGTGCCCGATCACAGTACCATTTTTACCGAACGATTCATCCAGTTTCTGATCGATACTTTCTTCCAGACGCCGAGACGCCAACCTTTGGAGCGAATCAGCCCTCAGTTGATGACTACCCCTTAGCAGGCGATCACCAGGTCCCGCGCCAGTCAGGCGCGAACCGATTCGCGGGCCGCAGGATCAACCTGTGAATGCGGTGCTTCTCGCGTCCCCCGCCGGGGCTGATCGAGGAGGCCGTTGTTATCGGCTTCGCCTTCTTTGGCGAGAAGTTTGCGGGCGCGCACCGCATGAGCGTGGACTTCTATCAGCAGTTTACGCTCGCGACTTATGGCTGTCCCTGCCGGC
>Ga0335072_10009619_pt1 | contig 13938 bp, 15 predicted proteins | sample Lox_Sample_21_FD_206725 | JGI IMG/M metagenome (GOLD analysis project Ga0335072, IMG submission 206725) | Soil microbial communities from Loxahatchee National Wildlife Refuge, Florida, United States - Lox_Sample_2.1 | ecosystem: Environmental > Terrestrial > Soil > Wetlands | place: USA...
CCGCCGCGCACGGCGCTCTTGGAGAGCTGGTCGACGACGATCACGGCGAGCGCGACCAGCCCCGTCCTGATCCAGGGCGAGCGTGTCAACCGTGCAGGAGACCCTGGACGACGAGGCCGTTGAGAAGCTCCAGCAGGACGATCGCGACGATCGGACTGAAGTCGAACGCCCCGACGCTCGGGATGATGCGCCGGAATAGGGCCAGGAACGGTTCGCAGACGTCGCCGAGGAACCCCAGCACGGCGCTGCCGGCACGCGAGTATGGCGGGCGCAGGCCGAAGGCGAACAGCCAGCGCACGACGATGTGCACGAGGATCAACAGGACGTAGACGTAGATCACCGCCGACAGGTAGTCCGCGACTTCGGCGCGCACCGTCGCCAGCAGCGCGATCACCGGGCGTCCCGGCGCTCGATCGTCCCGACTTCCAGCCCCGCGATCATCGCGCCTCCCGCGGCCCCAGGACCGCGTCGAGGGCGTTGCTGAATGCCGCCCGCACCCCGCCGCGCTCCAGCGCGTCCAGGCCGCGGGCGGTGACGCCGCCGGGCGAGGAGACCTCCCGGCGCACCGCCAGGGTGTCGTTGCCGCGGCGGCGCAGCAGCTCGGCGGTCCCCGCCAGGGTCTGCACGACGAGCTCGGCGCCCGGCCCCGGTGGAATCCCCCGGCGCACCCCGGCGTCGACCTGCGCCTCGGCGACGAGCGCGACGTAGGCCGGCGCGCAGGACATCAGGCCAGTCGCGACGTCGAGCAGGGCGTCGTCGAGGACGACCAGCGTGCCGAGCTCGGCGAACAGCGTCCGGACCTCCGCGTCGAGCGCCTCGCCGGCGTCGTCGGCGGCCTGCACCACGGCGCCCTGGCGGACCTCGACAGGCAGCGAGGGCATGAAGCGATAGACCGGCCGGTCCGGGTAGGCAGCCTTCAGCTGCGCCAGCGAGCGGCCGGCGAGAATCGATGCCACCGCGCGCGCCTGGGGCGCGATTTCGCCCGCCACCGGCTCGAGCTGGGCGGGCTTGTGGCAGAGCACGACCAGGTCGGCCCGGGCCGCGACGTCGGGGTTGCCAGTCAGGGCCTCCCCCCCGGTCTCCTCGGCGAGCGCCTCGGCGCGCTCAAAGACGGGGTCGGCGCAGAGCACCGGTCGCCCCCACCCCCGGGCAAGGGCGCGCGCCATGTTGCCGGCACCGATCAGTCCGATTTGCATCGCGGCAAGGCTACCGGGCTTGCACCCGGTCAGCTTTGGTTGAAGAAGCCCTTCTCGATCAACCTCGCCCGCTCCTCGGCCGAGATCTCGACGTTGCGGGGGGTGAGCATGAAGACCTTGTCCGCGATCCGTTGCATCCCGCCGTCCAGGGCGTATGTCAGGCCGCTGGCGAAGTCGATGAGGCGCTTGGCGAGATCCGTTTCGGTGCCCTGGAGATTGAGGATCACGGGGATCCCGTCGCGGAAGCGGTCGGCGACCTGCTGGGCGTCGTTGAAGGACTTCGGCACCACCAGGTGGACGCGGACGTCGCCGTTGCCGCCCCTGCCGCCGACGGGGCGCAACACCGTCGTCGGCCGCCCCGCGCCGCGGGCGGCGCCGACCTCGGTGCGCTCGTCATCGGCGAAGATCTCGTCGAAGTCGTCCCGGCGCCGGCGCAGGCGCCGCACGTTGGGCCGCTCGCGGTAGCGGTCTTCGAGCTCCGCCTCGGGCGGAGCCTCGTCGTGGTATTCCTCGTGGTACTCCTCGGCCAAGCCGAAGTACACGAGCGCGCGGTGCCAGGAGTCGCTGAAGGCCATTTCGATTCAGGGGCGTTCTTCGCCGAGGTCGGGATTTTCCCTGCTCATGCTAGCTATCTGTGGCCGTCGCCAACTCAAGCATAAAGCGTCGAGCCGATCCGCACGATCGTCGCGCCCTCGGCGACGGCGGCGGGGAAGTCCTGGCTGGTGCCCATCGACAGCTCCCGCAGGCCGCGCGCCGCGGCGAGCTCCCGCAGCGTCGCGAACCACCGGCGGCTGGCGTCCGGATCCGGCGTCAGCGGGGGCATCGTCATCAACCCGACCACCGGCAGCGGGGCGCGCTCGATAAAACCCTCGAGCTCGTCCGGCGCTATTCCGGCCTTGCCGGGATCGCCGGCGAGGTTGACCTCGATCAGCAGCTCCAGACCCGGCCTGGCCTGCTCGCGGTGGCGCTCCAGCGCCCGCAGCGCAGACTCGCTGGCGAGCGAGTGTATGCGGTGGACGTGGGGCACGATCGCCTTGACACGGCGGCTCTGGAGCTGGCCGATGAAGTCCCAGCGGAACAGCTCCCCGTGGGCCGCCACCTTGGCCTGGAGCTGCTGGGCGCGGTTCTCCCCCACCAGCTCCACCCCGGCCGCGGCGAGCACCGGCAGCTCGCCGGCGGGCACGTACTTGACCGCCGCCAGCACCTCCACCTCGGCCGCCGCCCGCTCCGCGGCCTCGGCGGCGCTCCAGCGGCCGGCCCGGACGCCGGCGCGCACGATCTCGGCTCGGACCGCCGCGAGGTTGGTCCGGACGCGGCCGGCATCGAGGTTCACGAGCTGCTCGACCACGTTCCACCGACCCGGCTCACGGCAGCCATGCGATGCCCGCCTGGCGGCCCGCCCGCTCCCCCTCGCGGCGGTGCGAGAAATAGGCCGGGTCACAGATCGTGCAGCCCCCGACCCGCTCGATCCGCGCCACCCCGGCGCCGGCGAGCCGCGCCCGGGCGATGGCGGCCAGGTCGATGTTGGCGCGAGCCGCCCCGCGGGAGAAGCCCAGGGCGGCGAAGACCTCCTCGCCGACCTCGTAGCAGCACCGGCCGGCCCCGGGGCCGATCAGGGCGGTCATCTCACCGCCGCCGGCGAGCTCGCGCAGAGCTTCGACCCCCTCCTCGAGCACCCCCTCAGCCAGACCGCGCCAGCCGGCGTGCAGCGCGGCCACGGCGCCGGGCGCCCCGATCACGACGGGCAGGCAGTCAGCGACGAGCACCGCCACCCCGATCCCCGACAGCGCCGTCGCGTGCCCATCGGCGTCGACCGCCAGCGGGGTTCCGCCGCTGGCGCTCTGCATCCGCACCCGCTCGACCCTCGTCCCATGCACCTGCCGGCTCGCACACAGCCACCCCAGGCCGAGCTCGTCGCAGAGGCGCTCCCGCGTCCCCAGGCCGTGCTCGTGGTCAACTCCGCGCAGCGTCGAGAGGTTGCCCTGGGCCCGCGTCGTGAACACCGCCCGCCCCCCGCCCGGCAGCTCGTGGACGATCGTCGACACGCCCCCTGGCGGCGCGTTGTCGTCCCCCACCCGGTCGGATCGCTCGTGCCGGCTTATCGGCTGCACGCTACAGCGGCCCTCCCGTCGCCGCCCGCAGCTGCGCCTCGCGCTCGTCGGGCAGCTCCCCGTCCAGGCGCCGGCGCAGGGTCTCCTCCAGGCGCCGCCCGATCTCGGGCCCCTGCGGGACGCCGGCGGCCAGGAGATCCTCGCCGCCGATCCGCAGCCGTACCTCGCGCAGCTCTCCCAACCAGCGCCTCGCCACCGGCGCCGCCGCCTCGCCCAGGGCCCCCGCCAGGGCGACGCCCTCGGGCGGCACCCCCCGCAGCAGCTCGCGCAGCCCAGACGGCGGCGCCGCCGTCGCCAGCTCCTGGACGAGCGCCGGCGCCGCGATCGCCGCCGCCGTCGCGCGGTCGCGGTCGGCGGCCGGGAACTCCAGCCTGTCCAGCAGCGCCGCCATCTCCGCCCCGGGGTCATCGCCCGCCCGCAGCGCCAGGGGCAGCGCCACGCCGGCGAGCAGCAGCAGCTCGGGACGGTCTGCCGGGCGCGCGCCATCGCCGGACAACAGGCTCAGTCCGCGCCGCAGCACGGCGGCGTCGCAGCGCAGCCGCGGGTGCAGCGCCCGCAGCACCCCCAGCTCGTCGAGCGCCGCCAGCGCCGCCACCGCGTCGGGCTCGGCCAGGGCCAGGCGCAGCTCCGCTCCGAGCCGGGCGCCCGACACCGTGCCCAGCGCTCCCCCCGCAACGGCCGCCGCCGCCAGCCGCCCCGTCTCTGCCTCGATCTCGAAGCCCAGGCGCGCCCGGTAGCGGGCCAGGCGCAATAGCCGCGTCGGGTCGTCACGGAAGCTGTCTTCGTGCAGGACCCGCAACCGTCCCCCACCCAGGTCCTCCAGGGCGTTCGCCGCCGCCCGCAGCTCCCCCCGCCGCTCACCCGCGAGGGCGAGTGCGATGGCGTTGACCGTGAAGTCCCGGCGCAGCAGATCCTCCGCCAGCGGCGCCGGCTCGACCTCGGGCAGGGCGCCCGGCGCCGTGTAGCGCTCCCGGCGCGCGCCCGCCACGTCGATCCGCGCCCCCCCGGGCAGCTCGACCAGCGCCGTCCCGAAGCGCCTGTGCTCCACCGGCTCCGCCCCCAGCGACGCCGCCAGCGACGCCGCCTCGCCCTCCACCACCACATCCAGCTCACGCGGCCGGCGACCCAGCAGGAGGTCGCGCACCGCCCCCCCCACCAGGTACGTCGCCGGCGTCGCCGCCGCCAGCAGCCGCCGGCCGCCCGGCAGCTCATCCAGCCGTGCCAGCAGCCGCTCGCCGTCCGGCGCCTCCCCCGACCCCGCCAGCAGCCGCTCACCCTCCGGCACCCCGCCGGACCCCGCCAGCAGCCGCTCGCCCTCCGGCAGCGTCTCCATCGCCGTCCTCAGCGGCGCACCGCGACGCCGGCGTCCGCCAGGTGCTCCTTGGCCTGGGCCACCGTGTATTGGCCATAGTGGAAGATCGAGGCGCACAGCGCCGCGTCGGCGCCCGCCCGCAGGGCCTGCGTCAGGTGCTCCAGCTCACCGGCCCCGCCCGAGGCGATCACCGGCACCCCCACCGCCTCGCTCACCGTCCGCGTCAACGCCAGGTCGTAGCCGTCGTTCGTCCCGTCCCGGTCCATGCTCGTCAGCAGGATCTCCCCGGCGCCGCGCTCGACGGCCTCCCGCGCCCACCCCACGACGTCGCGGCCCGTCGGGGTCCGCCCGCCCGCCACATACGCCTGCCAGCCGGAGTCCGTCCGCGCCTTGGCGTCGATCGCCAGCACCACGCACTGCGCCCCGAAGACCCGCGCCAGCTCCGAGATCAGCTCCGGCCGCGCCAGCGCCGCCGAGTTGACCGACACCTTGTCCGCGCCCGCGTCGAGCACCCCCTGGGCGTCCTTGACCGAGCGGATCCCGCCGCCGATCGTGAACGGCACGAAGACCTCGTCCGCCGTCCGCCGCGCCAGCTGCACGATCGTCTCCCGCCGCTCGTGGGTCGCCGTGATGTCCAGGAACACCAGCTCGTCCGCGCCCGCCCGGTCGTAGTGGGCAGCCAGCTCCACCGGGTCCCCGGCGTCGCGGATGTCGAGGAATTCGACGCCCTTCACCACCCGGCCGCCGTCCACGTCCAGGCACGGGATCACTCGCTTCAGGTGCACCGCCACGACGATACCGGGAAGCCAACCCGCCCCCAGCCCAGCGCCCGCCGCCCACCAGCGCCCTGCCCGCCCAGCCCCGGCGATCCGCCGCCCGCCAACCCACCGGGACCCCGGAGGGGTCCACCCCAGAAAATCAGTCCCCGAGCACCGCCAGCGCCTGCTGCACCGTGAAGCGCCGCTCATACAGGGCCTTGCCCACGATCACCCCCGCCAGCGCCGGCTCGTCGAGCCCCGCCATGGCCTCCAGGTCCGCCAGCTCCCCGATGCCGCCCGAGTAGAGCACCCGGCCGCCATCCGCCGCCCGCACCACCTCGCGCACCTGCCCCAGGTCGGGGCCCGCCAGCATCCCGTCACGGTCGACGTCGGTGAACACCAGCTCCTGCACTCCCCGCTCGCGCAGTCCCGCAACCGCCTCCACCGCGCCCGTCGACGTCGTCTCCGTCCAGCCCGCCGTCGCCACCCTGCCGCCGCGCACGTCCACCGAGACCAGCACCCGCTCGGCCCCATGGCGCTCCAGCGCCGCCTCCAGCAGCTCCGGGTCGGTGAAGGCCGCCGTCCCCAGGATCGCCCGCCGCGCCCCCGCCGCGAAGGCCTCCTCCAGCGCCTCCAACGTGCGCAGGCCCCCGCCGAGCTGCACCGGGACATCCAGCTCCCCCGCGATCCGCCGGACGTGCTCCAGGTTCACCGGCCCGCCCGCCCGCGCCCCGTCGAGGTCGACCACATGCAGCGCCCGCGCCCCCGCCCCCGCCCAGGCCCGCGCCGCCGCCAGCGGATCCTCGTCGTAGACCTTCCGCGCCGCGAAGTCGCCCTTCCTCAGGCGCACCGCGCTGCCGCCCATGATGTCGATCGCCGGATACAGGATCACGACGCCAGCCGCATCTCCGCACGGCCCTGCGCGCCGGCGCAGATCTTCACGAAGTTGCCCAGCAGCGCCAGCCCATGCGCCGAGGACTTCTCCGGGTGCGACTGCGCCCCGAAGACGTTGCCCGCGCCCACCACCGCCGGGAACCGCTCGCCGTACTCCGCGCTCGCCAACACCACCTCCGGGTCGGCCGGCTCGGCCACGAAGCTGTGCACGTGGTACAGGAAGCTCGGGTTCGGCAGCCCCGCCGCCAGCGCCACCAGCGCTTCCGTCTGCGCCCCCGCGCCCGGCTCACGCCAGCGCACCTCGCTCCAGCCGATGTGCGGCAGCTTCAACCCCGGCGCCCGCAGCGCCCGCACCTCGCCCGCCAGCAGCCCCAGGCCCTCCGCGCCACCATGCTCCTCGGAGCGCTCGAACAGCAGCTGCATCCCCAGGCACGACCCGAACACCGGCACCCCCGCCGCCGCCCGCCCACGCAGCAGCTCGTCCAGGCCCAGCCGCCCGATCGTCTCCATCGCCGCCGGGAACGCCCCCACCCCCGGCAGCAGCAGCCCGTCCGCCGTGCCCAGCTCCTCGTGGTCGCGGCTCACGCATGTCCGCGCCCCCACCCGCGCCAGCGCCTTCTCAACCGACCGCCGGTTGCCCATGCCGTAGTCCACCACCGCGATCACCGGAGCCCCGCCGCTCATGCCGTCAGCGTCCCCTTCGTGCTCGGCACCCCCGTCTCGTCCGGGTCCAGCGCAACCGCCTGCCGCAGCGCCCGCGCGAACGCCTTGAACGCCGCCTCGATCATGTGGTGCGCGTTCGTCCCCGCCTCCACCCGCAGGTGCAGCGTCAGCTTCGCCGTGTTCGCCACCGCCCGGAAGAACTCCTCCGTCAGCTCGTGCCCGAAGCCCCCCGTCGCCCCCGGCGGCAGCCGCGCCTCGAACAGCGTGAACGGGCGGCCCGAGACATCGATCGCGCAGCTCGCCCGCGCCTCGTCCATCGGCACCACCGCCGACCCGTAGCGCCCGATCCCCGCCCGCTCCCCCAGCGCCCGGTCGAGCGCCTGGCCCAGCGCCAGCGCCGTGTCCTCCACCGTGTGGTGCGCGCCGGTCTCCAGGTCTCCGCTGACCTCCACCTCCAGGTCCATGCGGCCGTGGCGGGCCAGCAGGTCCAGCATGTGGTCGAGGAAGCCCACCCCCGTCGCCCGCGTCCCCGCCCCGCCGCCTTCCAGCGTCAACGCGAGGCGCACGTCGGTCTCCCCCGTGCGACGCTCGACGCTGGCCGAGCGAGGCTGCGCGCTACCTGAGCTCATCGCCCTGATTCTCGCCGATGCCAGCCCTCGGCGGCTGCGCCCCCGCCGCCCGCGCCTCCATCGAGCGCGCATGCAGCTCGAAACCCTCCGCCCGCGCGATCGGCGCCCCCGCGGCAGCCAGTTTGCTCGCCGTCTCCCCCCCCACCTCGCCGAGCCGCACCTCCGCCACACGTCGGCGGAAGTGCCGCGGCGACAGCCCCGACCCGAAGCGAGCCGCGCCCCCCGTCGGCAGGATGTGGTTGGAGCCCGCCACGTAGTCCCCAAACGCCGTCGCCGCCGCCGCCCCCACGAACACGCAGCCCGCGCTGTGCGCCACCCGAGCCAGCCCCTCCGGCTCGGCGCCGATCAGCTCCAGGTGCTCCGGCGCGAAGCAGTTCGCGATCTCCAGCGCCTCCCGCGTGTCGGCGCTCTGCACCAGCACGCACGCCGCACCCCGCAGCTCTGCGTGCTCCTCGGCAAGGCCCCTCAGCTCGTCCTCCAGCAGGTCCAGCGCCCCCAACGACGGCGACACCGCCGCCACCAGGCTCCCCCGGCCGTGCTCCGCCTGAGCCGCCAGGTCCAGCGCCACCAGGCGGGGGTCGGCGTCCTCGCCGAAGACCACCAGCAGGTCGCTCGGGCCCGCGAAACCGTCGATCCCCACCCGCTCCGCCAGCTGCCGCTTGGCCTCCTGCACGTAGAGGTTGCCCGGGCCCACGATCACGTCCACCCGCCCCACCGTCTGCGTCCCGTACGCCAGCGCCGCGATCGCCTGCGCCCCGCCCATCCGGTACACCCGCTCCACCCCCAGCAGACGGCACGTGCCCAGGATCGTCCCATCGATCTCCCCGTCGCCGCCCGGGGGCGAGCACACCGCCACCTCGAGCACCCCCGCCGCCCGCGCCGTCACCACACCCATCACCGCCGTGCTCGGATACGCCGCCCGCCCTCCTGGCACGTAAACCGCCGCCGCCTGTACCGGCACCTCGCGCAGCGTCACCCGCTGACCCTGGGCCAGATCCACCGCCACCTCAGCCTCGTCGATCGTCGCCTGCGCAACCTGTGCCACGTTCGCGATCGCCACCTGCAGGCCCGCCACCACATCCAGCGGCAGCGTCTTGATCGCCTCGTCCAGCTCCTCCGGCTCCACCAGCAGCGGCCGCGGATCGGCTCCGCCCGTGTCGTATTCCCGCGTCAGGTCCAGCACCGCCGCGTCGCCGCCTTCCCATACGTTGGCGATGATCACTTCCACGTCCTCTTCCACCGACGCCCCGCCCGGCACCAGCGAGCGCATCCGCTCCGCGACGCCCGCCGGGCCGCCCAGGCTCTGCACCTCATCCCGTCCCAGGCGCTCAGCGTGCACGCAACCGCTCCAGCAGGTCGTCGATCGCCGCCGCCTTCAGCTTGTGCGCCACCGGGTTGGCGATCAGCCGCGCCGTGCACACCAGCATCTCCTCCCGCACCACCAGGTCGTTCTCGCGCAGCGTCGTCCCCGTCGCCGTCAGATCCACGATCGCCTCCACCAGGCCCGTCAGCGGGGCCAGCTCGACCGAACCCTTGACCTCCACGATCTCCGCCTGCCGGCCCCTCTCCTCCAGGTGGCGCCGCGCGATCCGCGGATACTTCGTCGCCACCCGCATCACCCCCAGCCGGCGCAGCGCCTCCGCCGCCGGGTCCGGCTCGCCTGCACGGGTCGCCAGCACCATCGTGCAACGCCCGTACCCGAGGTCCAGCAGCTCATACACCTCGCGGCCGTGCTCCCCCCCTCCCGTCACCGGCGCCGCGCCCGCCGCGGCCGCCTCCTGCTCCGCGAGCACGTCCTTGCCCGTGATCCCCAGGTCAGCCGCCCCCGCCTCCACATACGTCGGCACATCGGAGGGGCGCATCGTAATCACCCCGATCTCCTCGAACAGCAGCTTGCGGTCGTTGACGCGCAGCTCCGCCGTCTCCAGGCCCAGCCCGCTCAGCAGGTCCACCGTCTCCCCGAACAGCGCCCCCCGCGGCACCGCGATCCGCAGGCCGTTCAGGGCCCCCGCCGCACCGGCCCCGCCTCCGACGTCGGCCTGACCTGTCCTCGCCCCGGCCTCGCCGTCGCCCGCCGCCGCCTCACCGCTCATCGAGCCAGCCTCACGCCCGTGCCCCGCTCCTCGCCGGCGAGAGCGATGTGCAGCCTGTCCACGCCCAGCGCGAAGCCCACCGCCGGCAGCGGCCTGCCGAAGCGACCCAGCAGCTCGTCGTAGCGCCCCCCGCCCCCGATCGGCGACCCCAGCGCCGGGTCATAGACCTCGAACACCGCCCCCGTGTAGTAGCCCAGGCTGCGCGTCAATCCCAGGTCGAAGATGACCCGCTCCGCGACCACCGGCTCGAGCAGCTCGTGCACCATCCGCATCCCGCCCGCCGCCTCCGCCGCCGGCTCCGGCAGGTCGCTCAGCACCTCCGGCCCGCCCCGCCGCTGAGGCACGCTCAGCAACAGCTCCGCCTCATCCTCCGCCAGGCCCGCCAGCTCCAGGGCGCGCTCCAATGCCACAAAGTCCCGCCGACCCAACGCCTCCTGCAACGTCTCCCGCGTCTCCCGCGCCACGCCCAGCGCCGTCATCAGCGCCGGATACAGCGACGCGTCGCCCAGACCCACCCGGTAGCCCTCCAGACCCGTCGCCTCCAGTGCCCTGCAGAGGACCGCCAGCGCCTCCGCCGTGCCCTGCGGCGCCGCCGACCCGATCAGCTCGATCCCGGCCTGCAACAGCTCCCGCTGCTGGCCGCGCTGGGGGCGCACCCCGCGGTAGCAGTGCGCGAAGTAGCAGAAGCGCAGCGGCGGCTGCGCCGTCGCGTACCGCGACGCCACCACCCGCGCAATCGGAACCGTCATGTCCGAGCGCAGCGCCAGCACCGCGCCCGTCCCGTCGAAGACCCGGTAGGACGGGCCCGCATCGGAGAGCTCCGCCCGCGCCAGCACCTCCTCGTACTCCAGCGCCGGCGTGTACACCTCGCCGTAGCCACTGGACTCGAACACGCCGCGCAGCGCCTCCGTGATGGCCCGCATCTCGCGCATCTCGTCGGGCAGCACGTCGCGCGTGCCGCTGGGAATCGGGTGGATCATCACCCGGATGCTATGCGTGAATCGCCGGCTCGGGCTCGACCGCGACCCGCTCGATGTTCGCGCCCAGCTCGCGCAGACGCTCGTCGATGCGCTCGTAGCCGCGGTCGATCTGGCGGATGTTGCCGATTTCGCTGCGACCCTCCGCGCACAGCGCGGCCAGCAGCATCGCCATCCCCGCCCGGATGTCCGGCGACTCCACCCGCTCCCCCCGCAGGCGCCGCGGTCCCGTCACGATCGCCCGATGCGGGTCGCACATGACGATGTCCGCCCCCATCAAGATCAGCTTGTCCGTGAAGATCAGGCGGTTCTCGAACATCCACTCGTGCACCAGGATCGAGCCCTCCGCCTGCGTCGCCAGCGCCACCGCGATCGACGTCAGGTCCGCCGGGAACGCCGGCCACGGACCATCCTGGATCTTGCTCTTGTACTCCCCCACGTCGGCCTGCACCACCAGGCGCTGGCCGCCCGGCACCACAATGTCCGTGCCGTGCACCTCCGTCCCCAGCCCGAGCCGTTCGAAGACGAGGCGAATCATGCGCAGGTCCTCCGGCACCGTGTCTCTGATCCGCAGTTCCCCGCCGGTGACCCCCGCCAACGCGATGAAGCTGCCGATCTCGATGTGGTCCGGCGCAATCCGGTGCTCGCAGCCGTGCAGCCGCTCCGCGCCGTGCACCGTCAGCAGGTTCGAGCCGATCCCCTGGATGTCGGCGCCCATCTTCACCAGCATCCGCGCCAGGTCCACCACGTGCGGCTCGCAGGCCGCATTGCCGATCACCGTCTGCCCCCGTATCAGCGCCGCCGCCATCAGCGCGTTCTCCGTCGCCATCACCGACGGCTCGTCCATGAAGACGTCACTCGGCCGCAACCCCTGCGGCGCGCTCAGCACGATCTCGCGTCCGCACCGTGCCGTCGCGCCCATCGCCCGGAACGCATCCAGGTGCGGGTCAAGGCGCCGGCGCCCGATCACGTCGCCGCCCGGCGGCGGCATCACCGCGCGATGAAAACGCGCCAGCAGCGGGCCGGCCAGCAGGAACGACGCCCGGATACGCTCCGCCAGCTCGGCATCGACGTCCACGCCGTGCACCTCCGCCCCACACAACGCCAGCTCGTTGGGGCCGCGCCACTCCACGCCCACGCCCAAGCGCTCCAGGATCGCCAGCATCGCCTCGACATCGCGGATCCGCGGCACATTGTCCACCACGATCTCCTCGTCGGTGAGGATCGCGCAGGCCAGGATCGGCAGCGCGCCGTTCTTGTTCCCCGCCGGGACCAACGTGCCGGACAGCGGGACGCCGCCTTCGATGACGAACTTCTCCATGGGCTTGGGCTTCGCAGGCAGTCGCCGGGCACGAAACTGGCCCTCCGCTTCTGCTCCGCCAAGCCTAACAGCCATCTCTGCGCTACACCTTCGGCGGCCGCCGCCCCAGACCTGCATCCCGGCGCCACGGCGGCAACGCCCGTGCCGTCGATGGCCCCCACCGTGACGCCGTGGGCCTCGCCCCCACGACGGCGCACCCCCGCCTCGCCTCGCCGGTGCCGCACACGTGCCTCGCCGAGCCGGCGCCGCACATGTGCCTCGCCGGTGCCTCGCGCCGGCAGGGTTGAAGTCGATTCGGCGAGGTGTGCGCGCGTGCGCGGCTCGTTAATACGACCTGCCCCATTTCAAGCGACCAGTCCGCACGCGCCTGCCCCTCGGGAAGCCCGACGCGACCAGCAGCGTGCAATTCCCGTTGCACGCCCGCTGGAGCGTATATCGCTCAACCAAGCCACCTTTCGGTCCCTCCTTGCCCCGCGGGGCCGGCGCGCACACACGTTCCCATCGTTCCGTCCGACTCCGCCCCTAACTTACGAACACATGTTCTGTCCCGCACCCACATCGACGCTCGCGCGACGGCTGCGCGGAGCGCTCTCGCTCACCCGCTCCTTCCTCCTGCTCGAGGACGACGATCCCGTCGACTGGGAGGTCGACCAGGAGGATCGCGAGCTGGCCCGCGACGAGTCACAGTGGGCCCCCGAAGAGCCTTCGTGGGTGCCCAGCCATCGCGCCCCGCTGCGCGGGCGTCGAGCGGTGCGCAGGTCGGGCGAGCCCTCCCGGCGGCCGCAGCTGTGCGTATACGGCGACCCCGGACCAGCGCTCAGGCGCCCTTCAGCGAGGCTCGAGCACGACGACCGGCAGCTCCCGCGTCGCGATCGCCTTGTAATGGGCGTAGCCGCTGTAGACCCCCACGAAGCGCGGCCACAGCTCCTCGATCTCCGCGGCGGTCGCCAATCTCGCCCTCACGGGGTGTGAAGTGCCGCGAACATGCGCCTCGGCGTCTGGCTCGGCCTGGAGGTTGAGCCACCACGCCGGCGTCCTCTTCGACGCGCCGTTGGAAGCCACGACCGCGAAACCGTCGCCGTGAGGCACGAAGAACACCGGCGCGTCACGTGGCTCACCGCTGCGGCGTCCGGTGGTACGCAGCACCAGTACCTCGGCGCCCGCCAGCCGACCGCCGACCCGTCCCCCAGTCCGCCGCACGAGCCACGCGTGACCGCGTGTAGCGAGCGCGCTCCCCGGACGATGGGCCAGGTAGGGCGAGATGCGCCCATAGAAATCGGTCACAGCAGACATCGCCGAGGAGCTTAGCCCACGCCCCACGACGCCGACAGGAGCTCCACCAGGGACCTGCCACCTGAGCGCGCGATCCTCGGCACAGGACCGCCCTGCATGGGACCACTCGGCACCGAAGCCGCCTGCGCGAAAGCCCTCGGCGCCCGACCCTCCGCACGGGAATCCGAAGCCCCGCCGCAACGGCGACGAGCCGCCCTCGGGCGGCTCGTCTACATAAAAACCGGCGGCGTCCTACTCTCCCAGGCCCTTGCGAGCCAAGTACCATCGGCGCTGAGGGGCTTAACTGCTCTGTTCGGAATGGGAAGAGGTGTTTCCCCCTCGCCAAGGCCACCGGAAAATCGCAAGAGACCGCTCTCCCGGTCCTTCAAAACTGCACAGATCGCCACCCGAGCAACACCACTTTCCCGAAGGAAAGAAAATCCGTCAAGCCCTCGAACCATTAGTACCGGTCTCCTACAGGCGTCACCGCCCTTCCAGATCCGGCCTATCAACCTGGTGGTCTACCAGGGGTCTTACTCCCTCTAGGGGATGGGAGAACTCATCTTGAGGCCGGCTTCCCGCTTAGATGCTTTCAGCGGTTATCCGATCCGCACGTAGCTAGCCTGCAATGCCCTTGGCAGGACAACAGATACACCAGAGGTGCGTTCATCCCGGTCCTCTCGTACTAGGGACAAATCCTCTCAATTCTCCA
>Ga0335072_10009620_pt1 | contig 13938 bp, 21 predicted proteins | sample Lox_Sample_21_FD_206725 | JGI IMG/M metagenome (GOLD analysis project Ga0335072, IMG submission 206725) | Soil microbial communities from Loxahatchee National Wildlife Refuge, Florida, United States - Lox_Sample_2.1 | ecosystem: Environmental > Terrestrial > Soil > Wetlands | place: USA...
TCGAACAAGCTGACGTGCCCCGTTCGCGCATGGAAGGCGTGGGTCGCGGCGGCCGGCCTCACCGAGGATGACGCGGCGTTCCAGCGCATCGACCGCCACGGGCGCATCCTCGGCCCGCTCTCCGGCCAGGCCGCGGGCGAAATCCTGACCCGGGCGCACGAACGCGCCTACGCCAAGGATCGGAAGGCAGCCGAGGAACGCGGCGAGGCCCCGGCCGCGTTGCCACGTCTGACCGGCCACAGCGCGCGGTCAGGTCTGGTGACCGAGGCGCGTAAGGCGGGCAAGGACCGGAAGGCGATCGCCGCGACGACGGGGCACGTGCCGAACTCCGCAGTGCTGGACGGCTATATCCGCAGCGTCGACCGCTGGGACGGCGACGACAACGCGCTCATCGGGATCGGGCTCTAGCGTGCCTGTTATCGCAGATCTGCCACCGTTTCAGGACAGTGCCACTGTCTTGAAACGGTCACTCGCCGCCGGCCCGCTTCCACTTGACGTCGATGCTGTCGATGTCGTGTTGCGTTCCGGCCGCCGCCGCTGCCTTACTCGGCCGACCGCGCTTCGCCGGGTGGATCGTAATGTCCATCGCCGCTGCGATGATCGCGCGCTTGTGGTCGACGGTGTACGTCTTCCACGCCTCGGAGATGTCCTCGGAGCCGAGCGGAATCGAGCCGAGGATCGACGAGTGCGCCCGTGTCGCCATCCGCGCCTCGACCTCGGCGAGCCGCTCGTTCAGGCGCCGGGAGGCTTCCTTGAACTCGCGTGCCGTCATGTCGTCGTCCTCGGCGAATTCCCTGGCAAGGTCAGAGATCCGGCTGCGCAGGACGTTCGCCTGCAGCGCCAAGTCCTCGCCGCGCTCCGGCGGCGGAGACGGCGGCAGGAACATCTCGACCGCGTCGGGTCGCGCCAGGCGCCGAACCAGGATGGCCTCGATGAACATGTCGAGTCTCTCGGCACGGCGCGACACATGACCGTTACTGGCCTTGCATCGGTAGGCGGCGACGTGCCCCTGACGTTTGACCACGATCGGTTCGCCGTCGGGGTCGTCCGGGTTCTTCTTCGTCTTAGCGCCACCGATGCCCGAGGTCGAGCACTTGACCACCGAGCCGCACCAGCACTTCGCGATGCCGGAGAGCAGCCACGTCTTGGCGTTGCCGGTCGTAGTGCGGCGGGACGGGTCCGCCAAGATTGCGACGCAGGCCTGCCACGTCTCCTCGTCCACGATCGCGGGCCACACGGCCTTCCCCACGACTTTGTTGCCCGCCTCGAGCAAGCCGGCGTTGCGGCCACGGCGCAGCATCTCGCGCAGCTGGGTCGGCTTCCACAGTCCGGACTCCGGTTCGCCCTTCGACCCGTCGGCTTGCTTGTATCGGCGTTCCGGGGTGCGCACGTCGTTCTCGGCGAGGGTGCGGCAGATCCCGGACAGGGTCTCGCCGTTGATGATGGCGTTGGTGGCCATGCGAATCCACTGCGCCTCGGATTCACGAATCGTGACGCCGTCGGGTTCGAATCCATACGGCCGTGGTCCACCTCTGTATGTTCCATTGGCGACGTTATCGGCCTTGGCGCGCACGACGCGTTCGATTGCGTGCGCCACCTCGTGTTTTGCGACGGATGCGAGGATCTCGGCCGTCATGATGCCACTCGCCGTGGTCAGGTCGACGACGCCGGCCTTGACAGTCCGGATCTGGATGCCGCGTTCCTGGGCGACTTTGGCGAGTTCCTCGAGGTCGGGGAGCCGCCGATAGAGCCGGTCTGGGTGCCAGGCGATGATGGCGTCCGCGTGGCCGCTCCGGAGGTCTTCGAGCGTTGCTTTGAACGCGGGCCGCGGCTTGCCAGAGTAGGCCGAGATGTCGTTGTCCGTACGGACTTCGACGACGGTCCATCCGAGCTGCTCGGCAAGGGCGCGACAGTCCGCTTCCTGGCGTTCGACGCCGGCGGCGCGTCCCGTGGAATCTGAGCTGATGCGCAGGTAGAGCACGACACGGCGCGCGGTATTGGGGGCATGGGTCACCCCATAAGGGTAGCGAAAAAAAGAGTCTTGGCTAGCCCCTTGACAGGTCGAAGCTTGGGGCGAGACAGTATTCCCATACCGCTTAGCCGTAAGGCGAAAGCGGCCCCTGACCAGCGATTCCAGCGCGGGTCAAGGGCCTAGACCACACCCTCGCTAGCACGAGAGGCATGACCTTGAGCAGTAAGAGTACTGCCGTTTCCCCGGAGCGTGACAACACCGCTCCGCAGGCCCAGCACACGCAGTGCAGCATCCCGTGGTGCATCCTCGACCACTCCGACACCGTCCACGTCGGCGACTGCCACCTCGGCCCGCTCGACTTCGCGAGCGGCCTGGGCGTCGGCATCGGCCAGTCGGACGACTCGCCGTTCCGCGTCGAGATCGGATGGGACTGGACCGCGACCCCGGAGATGCTCTACTGGACGCCGCGTCAGGCCCGCGAGGTCGCGCAGCGTCTCCTGCAGCTCGCCGACATGGTCGAGGACACCGAGGTGTCGGCGCGATGAGCATCCTCGACGACCTGTCGAACGCCGTGGAAGCGGCGGCGCAGAACCACTTCGCGTTCTGCAACCTCTCCGAGCACAACTACGACTTGCCCGATTCCCAGATGTGCCGGGCGACGTTCCCCGTCGAGTTCCCGACCATCGGCTTCGGGGACGAGGTGCAGTCCATCTCCGTGGAGCTGCTCGCCTCGCACATCGAGGCCGCGCAGGGGCGCCCGACTCCGACCGCGCAGATCAGTTGGAACGGCGGCATCCCGGATCACGAGTTCGAGACGTGGAAGCTGAAGTCCATCGCGTACACGCTGCTCGCCGCCGAGGCGCACGCCCGCGGTGACAAGCAGGCGTCCCGCGCGTTCATGGACGCGGCGCAGGCCGTGATCGTGGCGCGCTGGATCGAGTACGACGGCGAGCAGGAGACCGCTACGCCGGAGCCGGCGAAGCCGGGCCCGTGGGACCGCCCGAAGTACGTGCAGGGCGGTCACCCGGAGGACGGGTTCATCACGTATGACCAGTACGAGGTCGAGCAGTCGCTCGCCGCCGGGATCCCGCAATGGGTCATCCACCGCGCGGCCGACGGCGTCCGGTTCGTGGTCGTGGGCGCGCTCGACGAGCAGCCCGTCAACGAGGGGACGTTCACGGAGTTCGGCGACGCGAAGGCCATGCGGGACCGGCTCAACGAGCAGGCCCGCGCCGACGCGAAGCTGCAGTCCGCGCAGGTCATCGTCCGGGACCGCAACACCTTCGCGCACGACGAGGACGACGACTCCCCGGCCGTGACGGTCGTGCGCCCGCAGGAGAACCCGGTGTTCATCGTGCAGCACGGGGACTGCGGTCACTACCAGGTCGGCTCGAACCGGCCGGCGTACAACGGCCGCTCGGTCGACGGCGAGCACTACACGGACTTCGACAAGGCCGCGCGTGCCGCGACCGTGCTCAACGCCGCGCAGCAGGTGTTCGACGAGTCGCCGATCCCGTTCCGGCACACGCAGACCGCTCCGCACCCCCGTGCCGTGCACGACGCGGCCGTGGCCCTGGGTGTGGACCCGACCGCCGAGGAGATCGCCGCCGCGGTCCGCGTGGTGATGGCCTGATGATCACCTCCCGGCTCAACATCGGCCAGCAGGTCATCCCGGTCGGCGGATCGTTCGTCGGGTTCACCGGCGAGGTCAACGGATTCGACCCGGCCCAGCCGTCCGCGCCGTGGCGCGTGCAGCTCGACATCGAGGGCTCCCCCGTCGCCTGGTACGCCACCGACGACCTGTTCCCCGCCGGGCTCGCCGCGTGAGCATCGCCACCATCGCCGAGCCCGCCTCCTACGCGGAGGTGGGCTCGGCCCCGGCCGGGCTCAACCCGGCTCAGCGGCGGGCGCTCGAGCGGATCCAGGCGGTACGCGTCGCCAGGGCCCAGCTCGCCCCGCTGCCCGTAGACGAATACGACGCCGAACACCACTGGCAGCAGTGGCGTCGGTGGAATGGAGCAGACCAGTGAGTACCCTCACCATCGCGCCGGCCGAGACCGAACGCATCTTCCCGACCTGCGCGCCCTGGTGCCAGTGGCACTACGCCGAGGACACCGCCGAGGACCCGGGCTCCTGCTGGGCCGAGGACGTCAAGATCCCCGGCGCCGTCGAGGTCATGAGCACCTGGGATCCGAAGCGCACCGCCCGCGTCTACGCGTGGCCGAACGGGACCGGCGACGGCGCCGAGCCCGTCATCACCGAGGAGTCGGCCCCGCCGCTGTCGGTGACCGTGTTCCGCGCCGACCTGCCGGACATCGACGAGGGCATCACGTTCACCACGCTCGAGCAGGCCGAGGCGACCGCGCACGCACTGCTCGCCATGATCGCCCGGATTCGTGGTGACGAGCAGCTCGCCGCCGTGCACCTCGCGGCCGGGCTCGGCGTCCAGGCCGTGAAGGAGACGGGCCGATGACCGTCGACATGACTCCGCGCGGGCCGTTCGAGACCGCGGACGAGGTGATCGCGGCTGCGCAGCCCCTGCGTGACGCGGTGCGCGCCATCGACCCGGCCGACACGCTCATCGAGCAGCTGCGTGCCCGCTGGATCGACATCCGCGCGCACTTCATCACCAGCACGCTCACCGGGTGCGGGGTGGTGCTCGGCGCCCAGGACGAGCGCACCGTCCGGTGGATGGCCGCCACCATGGACCAGCCGGAAACGATCGTCCTGTTGGACTTCGTCAAGCGCGCGTACGCCGCCGGGATGGCCGAGTTGCCGGTGCTGGACGACGAGGCGCCTGAGCCCGTGCACGCGCTGCCGCCGATCGACTTCCCGGGCCGGATCGCTGGCGTCGAGCCCGGCCCGCGCTGCGGTGCCCGGGGTCGCACGGCCCTGTTCGCGTCGGACGTGACGTGCGCGGACTGCATCGCCCTGATGCACGAGGCGGGTGACGCCTGATGACCGCCCGCAAGCCGTCTCCCGAGGACCGGATCGTGCAGGCACACAAACGGCTGCTCGCCTCCGTCCGGATCACCCCGGACATGCCCCACGCGGTCCAGGACGCCCTGGTCTCCCAGGCCGACTACGTCGAGTCGATGGTCCTCGCCCGGCTGGTCGGGCGCCTGTCCGGCGAGGTCATGGGCGGCAAGCCGCTGAGCGCGTCCGGCCTCGCCCAGGCCATCGAGGACATGTGCGCGAAGGGCGAGCAGGACGCCGCCGACCTGATCGCGAAGCACACCCCGAAGGAGACCGACCGGTGAACCTCATCCTCAATCACCTGCCGATCCTGGTCGGCGCGGCCGTCGGCGCCGTGGTGCTGCTTGTCCTGGGGTCGCGCGTGGCCAAGGCGGCGCGGCGTGCGAGCAGCGCTCGGATCGCCACCATGGGCCTGGTCGTCCCGGCCGCGATGGGACTCGCGATGAGCGCGAGCACCAGCTACCGCTACTTCGGGGTGCACCTCGACGTCACGGACGTGCCGGATCGCCTGGCGATGTGCGGTGTCGCGGAAGCCGCGATCATCGCGTTGACCTTGCACTCGTGGAAGACGAAGTCCAAGGGCTCGGCGTGGCTGGCGTACTTCTTCGTCGCCGCGCAGTCGATCCCGGCGTTCGAGGTGAGCGGGGGTGCCGGCGGCGTCGTCCGGATCGTCCTCGGGCCGCTCATGCTCGCGCTCATGCTGCACAAGATGCTCGGCATCGAGGCGAAGCTCAGCGGCAGCGTGTCGACGGGCCTGTTCGCGTCAGCGGGTCGGGAACTGCGGGAGCGGATCGTCTCGCGGCTCGGCATCGGCCGGCGCGGCGCGGACAGCGCGGAAATCGCGCGCAACCGTGCCGGCGACAAGGCGGTCCGGCTCGCGACCAAGAAGAAGTGCAACCGGCGCTCGTATGACCGTCTCGCCGCCGCGATCGACGCCGCCCAGTATGGGCTCGACGCGGACGCCGCGGCAGCCGCAGAGCGGGCCATCGTCACCCGGATCGTGCGCAAGAAGTCGGTCATGGATCTGCGCGGGATCGAGGGCGGGCACGTGTGGGCGACGACCACTGTGTCCGCTCGCCTGACGGCCCCGCAGGAGATCGTCGAGCCGGACAGTACGCCGGACAGTTCGGCCCCCGTGGAGCCCGTGATCTCCGGTTGGTCGGGGCCGCGCGTGTCCGGTCGGCGTCGCCCCCGGAGGGCTCCGCGGACCCTGCGCCCGGCCCGTGTGCAGCAGGCCCCGCAGACGGCGCCTGAGCGGCCGGAACCGGCCCTCGAGCCCGTACGGGTGGACACGGTCGAGCCGGAGCCGGCAGCGCCGTCACAGGGCGGCAAGCGTCGCCCGTCCGTCCGCCCCGCGGTGATCGCCCTGCGGGCTCAGAACCCGGACATGCCGACGGACACCATCGCCGAAATCCTCGGCGTCGCCGAGCGCACCGTGACCCGTCATCTGTCCGCGAAAGAGCACCTGATCGAGCAGGCGAACGGCGCCTCGGTCTGACGCTGCACCGGGACCGGCGGCCCTCGGGTCGTCGGCACCGGCGGGCAGTCAGCCCGGACCCGACACGAAGGAGGCTCACATGTTCGGTTCCAAGCGGGTGCAGGTGGCCGGGCGCGGCGACCTGCACGGCGAGACCGGCAAGAAGGTCGGCACGGCCACGGTCGCCGGCACCAAATACGCCCGGGTCCTGCTCGACGGCGAGGGTCACGACCGGCTCCTGCCGCCCGGCAACCTGACGCGCGGCAAGAAGAAGGGCCGCTGACAAGCCATGAGCGACTACGACGACGAGTTCATCGAGGCGCAAGCCATCAAGTCGCGTGGCGCGCTGCAGTCCGGGGACCTCGCCGAGATGGTCATGTCTCTGCTGTATGCGATTCAGGAGGGTCCTGGCACCCGTGACGAAAACCGGAAGGCGGTAGCCCGCGCGTGCGACAGGCTCCACCGCGAGCACAGCGAATCGGACGATAAGCGCAACTGACCTGCGGGCCACGCCTGCCGGCGACCTCCGGGACGCCGGCTCGCGCGGCCAACCGGCCACAGCAAAACCCCAGCTCACGAAGGAGAACTGACATGTCGAAGAAGACGCAGAGCCTCGAGGAGTTCCTCGACCCGAAGAACCGGACGGCCGCCGACCAGCGGTTCTACGCGCTGCGCGAGTCCGGCTACCGCGGCCCGATCGACGAGAACGGCTACGCCGATCCCGACGACTACGCCACCGTCCTGGCCAAGGCCGCCGCGCGCAAGCGCTGACCAGCGGTTAGACGGCCGGGCGCGCGAACTGTCGAGGCCACGCGCGCCCGGCCCACCTCCCAGAAAGGAAGCCCCAACATCATGACCGACCAGATCAGCGACGTCACGCAGGCGAACGGCCAGTACTCGAAGCTGTTCCCGCGCCCGGACGCCGCCCAGGTGCCTGAGCAGCCCGAAAAGGGGGTCGGCAGTAGCGACACCCTTGCGCCGGAGCTGGACGAGCAGCCCCCGCGGATCCCCGTCGACCCGGACCCGCGCACCGACCCGACCGGGCTGCCGTGGCACCGCGAGGACAAGCCGCGGCCCGTCGTGCCCGCGTGGGTCCTCGACTCCGCACAGCGCCAGTCCGCACGCCGCTGGGCGCTGCGCTGGACCGGGCACGCCGCCGCATTCCACGCGGTCAGGCTCCCGAAGTACGCCGCCCGCACCGCCTACTACGCACCCCGCGGCCTGATCAGGGCCCTGGTGCGCTGGGTGCGGTGGGCGTGCGACATGGACGCGCACAGCCTGCGCCTGGACCTCATCCAGCGCCGGGAGGCGTCGGCGTACCACACGGCGGCGCGCCACCGCGACGACCGCGTCAAGAACCGTGCCATCGGCTCGCTCGCCGCCCTGGCGGGCGCCACCATCGGCGAGTACGTCGGCTACCTGGTGTGGCACCCGTTCCCCCTCGTCGCCGGCGCCCTCGGCATCGGCGCCCTGGTGTGGAACGGCCGGCCGGTCGACGCGCCGTTCCTGTTCGACCGCACCGTCACCCCGACCACGGTCGCGCGCCTGACCAGCGACGTCATCGCCCGCGCCCTCGCCTCCCTCGGCATTCCCGAGCTCCGGAAGGCGGTGGAGCGCAAAGACCTCACGTTCACCGCGCCGATCGTCCGAGACGGCGACGGCTGGCGCGCCGAGATGGACCTCCCCCACGGTGTGGCCGCGGTGGATGTCATCGAAAAGCGCGTCGCCCTGTCCTCCGGTCTGCGCCGGCCGCTGGGCTGCGTGTGGCCGGAACCGCTCGAGGACGAGCACTCCGGGCACCTGACGTTGTGGGTGGGCGACCGGCCGCTGCGCGCGCAGGCGACGAAGCCGTTCCCGCTGCTGGAGAACGGTGTAACCAGCCTGTTCGACCCGCTGCCGTTCGGTGTCGACCAGCGCGGCCGGGCCGTCACGGTGATGCTGCTGTTCGCTGCGATGGCCGTGGGCGCGCAGCCCCGGATGGGGAAGACCTTCGCTGTCCGCCTGCTGGCGCTCGCCGCCGCCCTCGATGTCACCTGCGAACTTCACGTCTTTGATGGAAAGGGGATGGGTGACTGGGTGATGTTCGAGCAGGTCGCGTACACCTACCTCTCCGGTTCGCGTACCGACACGCTGCTCGCCCTGCGCGACGACCTGCTCGACCTCAAAGAGGAGGTGGAACGGCGCGCCGAACTGCTGGAGAACCTGACGCGCGCCGGCAAGTGCCGCGAGTCGAAGGTGACGCCGGAGCTCGCCCGGGACAAGTCCCTCGGCCTGCACCCCGTCGTCTACGTCATCGACGAATGCCAGCTCTGCTTCGACACGGGTAGCGGCGCGGCCAAGAAGCTCGGCGACGAGATCACCGAGCTCGCCGAATACATCGTGCGTGTCGGCCCGGCCGCGGGCGTCTCCATGATTCCGGCAACGCAGCGTCCGGACTCCAACTCGCTGCCTGCGGGGATCCGCGCGAACGTCCAATACCGGTTCTGCCTGCGTGTCGCCGACCAGACCACGAACGACATGGTCCTCGGCACGTCCGCGTACAAGGGCGGCGTTCGGGCGACCGAGTTCGGTCTCAAGGACAAGGGAATCGGTTACCTCGCAGGTGAGGGCGACGAAGCCATGATCGTGCGCACGTACTACGTGGACGCGGACCAGGCCGCCGCCATCGTCGACCGCGCCCGCCGGATGCGTGAGCGGGCGGGCACCTTGTCCGGGATGGCCGCGGGCATCGTGCCGAAGCGCCGCGCCGAGGCCGGCGAACTGCTGCAGGACGTCCTCGATGCCATGGGCGCCGACGACAAGATCTGGTCCTCCGCGATCTGCGAGCGCCTCGCCGAGGCGAAGCCCGACCGGTACGCCGGGTGGGACGCGACCGCGCTCGGCAAGGCCCTCAAGGGGCAGGGCGTGATCACGGATCAGGTCTGGTGGACCCCGCCGACCGGCAAGGCGAACAACCGAAACGGCGTCACCCGCGAGCAGATCGCGCAGGCGCTCAAGGCCGTCCGCGCCAAGAACCCGTCGACCGAGTCCTAGACCGACTTGGGTCTAGTCCTAGACCCCGCTCTAGACCGAAATCCCGCCTCTGGCCTGCGTGCTAGCGCCTAGAGCACGCAGGCCCGGAAGCCCGAAAACCGCCCAGGAAGGCCCTTCCGATGCCCTTCGAAGCCCTAGTCATCGTCCCCGTCGGCGCCGGATTCCTGTACGTCCGCGCCCTCGTGAAGCCGACCGTGACGTGCCGCCGCTGCGCTGGCGCCGGGTGCCCGCGCTGCCAGTTCTCGGGCGTCAGGATCCGCCCCACCGCCCACCTCGCGCACCGCCGCAGCCGGTAGCGCACCCCACCGTCGTTTCCTCGAGTTGAGAGGCAGCACCATGAACGAGATCGACACCCGCACCACCGACCAGGCCGGCCCGCTCGTCGGGCAGATCCTCGACCGCGGGGAACTTGCCGTCCCGGCCGGGGGCGCGTCGCTCGCCGAGGCGACCGCGTTCCTGAACGCCGCGGCGGCGTACCAGCGCGCCGTGAACCCGGCTCCCGTCGTCCTGTACGGCCCGGCCGTCTACGGGGCGCCGCCGAGGGCCGCACACCCGGGCATCGACGTCAACGTCGGCGGGTACGTCCCGCCCTCGTACGTGCCGCCGCTTGCCCCTGTGGCCGAGACCCGGTCGTGGGCTCCGCTGGCGCTGCTCGTGACCGGAACGGCGATGGTCGCCTCGGCTTTCGGCACGGCGGTCACCGGGGGCAGCCCGATTCTGATCGGGACGACGCTCGCGCTGATCGCCGGTACCGGCGCCGGCGTCGCGAAGGTCCACCAGTTGAATGAGGGTGCCCGATGAACCTCGTCGCCCCGTTCGAGCCCTCGAGGGTTCCCGCGATCATCATGTGCCTCTTCGGCATCCTGAGCCTGGTCTCCGCATTCGCGCTCGCCTGGACCGGCGGGACGAGCAGCGCCGCGTTCGTACTCATGGCCCTGGGGTTGTTCGGATTCGGTATCAGCCTCGTCGTCCGGCTCGATGCTGCGCAGGACCCTGCGAGCGGCCACAGGCGGCGCGCTGTCGGCGGCACCGGATAAGCTGCTCCCACCCTCGAACGTACGGCCCCGCGGCACTCGCTGCGGGGCCGTCGCCTTGCCGTCGCCCACCTGGACGCCGCGGTGCAGGTCGCGAAGAGCGAGACCCACGCAGGGACGGACTGAATGAACGTGGCACGTTCAATCCGGTCGGGCGCCCGTACGACCCGCGCGGGGACGGACTGAATTCCTCCCGGGAGCGGCCGGCGGTCTTTTCGGTGACGCCACCGAAAAGGCGAGACCCACGCGGACGCGGGCTGAATCAAGGGTGACAATGTCAATCTTGCCCAGCCGGGGTGCGACCCGCGGACTGAATCTTTGCTGACGCCATCAAAGTTGCTGGCAGCGGGTGCGACCCACGCGGGAGCGCACTGAATGCTTTCTGGGATCCCAGGAAGTTGCAGGCCGCAGCCCTCACCCTTGCCACGCACAGAGTCCCGGCCGCTCCGGATGAGCAGCCGGGACTCGCAATATCTGGGACGCCCTAGTCTTCCCACACGACGTCGCCGGGCTTCCACATGAACCGCTGGGCACGCACCGCCTCGGTATACAACTCGGTCGTCAGCGTCTCCGGGCCGAGGTCGAGGTCGAGCAGCAGAGCACGCAGGTCGTCCAGTGCTCCTGGCATGTCTCGCTCGTCGTCGACCATGGTTTCCGCCTCGAGGAACACTCCGTCCAACTCGGGCACCTCCACGACGGTCGCAAGAACCTTCCGGCCGGTGACGGTGGCGAGCCGATAGTTCTCGCAATGCTTCGTGAACTCGATGACACTCCCGTAGTCCAGTCCTTCAAGGATCGCAACGACCTGGTCCCGGTCGTCGACCACGGTTTCGGACTCCGGCTTCGAACCGGTCTCCTCGTCCACGACAGCGCCCTTGTACGTCAGGACCGTGCGCTCCCCGGCCGCCGTGGTGATGGTGCGCACACGCAGTTCGCGGCCCGTACTGACGAGCTCGCCAACCCGGTCGAAATAGGCGTCGGCGTAGGTCGCGCGCTCCGGTTCGCCGGCCGCGGCGGTCAGCATGGTGCGCAGCGCCTCTGGGTCCGGGACACGCGCCTTGAGCTCTGCCTCGATCACATGATCCTCCCTTAGATGATCTGCTCGGAGTCTTCGATCAGCTGGTCGACGACCGCCGAGTAAGCCCGGTACAAGGTGCCGTCCACCCGCCGCGGCAGCCGGTAGACCGGCGAGTGGTGGCCTTCGCGCAGCGCGTCGAACGTGCCGACGAACATGCCCGCCTCGGTGCTGATGATGCGCCAGATCGGGCGCTGCCGGTACTGGTGGACCGCGAGTTGGACGCTCGGCAGGGCTTTGAGGTCGCGAAGCTTCTCGAGGGCGAGCATGCACGCCGAGGCGAACGTCGTGGGCGACTCGCCGATCTGCTTCGCTCTGGCTTCGGCGGCCGGGCACGTCGGGTCGAGGATCAGCACCCGCAGGCGCAGTGGCCGGCCACGCTCGGCGGTCAGCGGGCCGCGTAGTAGCCCGTCGTTCATGCCGAGGATCCCAAGGCCGCGCACCGCGACGATGTCGAGCTGGTGGGCTTCTGCGGCTGCGGCGCGGATCGCGTGGGCGGCGTCGGCTTGGGATGGGTAGATCTCGGTGACCTCGGCCAGTGCGGCGAGCGGGAACGCGGCGTGCGCCTGGCGTGGCGCCAGCCCAAGGAGCATGCGGGCGTCGTCGGGCATCTCGAGGCCGTCGGCGATCCGCTCGAATACGTCGAGGTTCGCCACGACACGGCGCCGGTTGATGATCTCGTTGACGCGGCCTTGCGCCATGTCGAACGCGGCGGCGAGCCGGCCTTGGCTGGCCCCGGTGTGGGCTTGGGCGTAGCGCAGCAGCGCGGGGATGTCCCGGGCCGTGAGGGCGTCGCGCAGCTCGGCGCGGTGCCATGCGGAGGCGGGGAGCGGCACGGTGGAAGCCACGACCGAAACGTATCTCACCGTGATATCCCTGTCACGGGATGACGCTGACCTGCCGCATCGCGCGACGCTCGCACCATGAACAGGTACGTGGGGCCGCAGCCGTTGCGGGTCGCAACATGGGTTGACCACGAACGCGGTGTCGTCGAAGTCGCCGGCGAGGTCGACGTGTATACGACTCCGGAGCTGCGCGCGGCGGTGGCGGAGGTTCAGGAGAAGGCCCAGCGCCCGCATCTGGTCGTGCTGCTCGGCGAGTTGACGTTCTGCGATTCCAGTGGGCTCGGAGTCCTCGTGGGCGCCCACAAGCGGGCTGTCATGGCCGGCGGGCGCGTCGCCCTGGTGGGCACGCGCGAGAACCTGCTGCGGATTCTGCGAGTGACCGGGCTCGCGAAACTGCTGCCGACATTCGAGGGCACCGACGCGGCGTTCACGTGGCTCGACTCGTGGGCGGGGCGCTGATGACCGGGTTCTCCACATGGTTGGACGGCTCTGTAGCGATCGTGCAGCCCATGGCGTCCCTGTACGCGTTCGACGCCCGCAACCTCGCCGACGCGCTTGAGCAGGCCCGGGAACTCACCCAGGTGTCCGCGGTCATCGTCACGCTCGAGTCCGCACCACTCGTCGACCGCGACGCCCTGGACGTGATCCTGCGCGCCCACGGCGACTATCAGCAGCGCGGCGGCCGGATCGCACTCTGCTCGGTCCCCGCGTCGGTGCGCACCGCCTTGGAGCGCTGCCGGCGCCTCGAGCCCCCGAGGGTGTTCCCGGACCTGGAACAGGCCCTCGCCGAGCTCAGCCCGCGCGAGCGACCCGCCCGACTGTCCGCGTAGGACAGCCCACGATCTCCCGGCCCGGCGCCGTCTTCCCCCTGTGGTTGCGTGTGCTCGCTCGCAACGGCGCCGGGCCGGGGTTCAACGCATCGCCGCGCCGGCACCGCGGGTCCGATGGCCCCCGATCGTGTCGTCTGGGGGCTCAGAACCCGGGCGAGATGCCCTGGTTCGCTTGATGCACCGCGTTGATGTCCACGATCCCGATGATGATCCCGGCAACGAGGCCGACGGCGGCCAGCACAACGAAGAAGATCAGCATTTTTCGGATCTGGTTCAGGTAGATCGCGCACCGCTGCTCCGGCGTCAACTGCGCCAGCGCAGCGGCGTCGAACGGCATCGCGTCCACCGTGACCTTCGCCGGTGCGGTGACGCCACGGCCAAGTGCGGGAGTGGCAGCGGTAACCGGACTGGCAGCCTGCGACGGCACTTCGGACTGTTCCTGGTCGTCTTGTTCGCGTTCCCGCATAGCAGCCCCCTTGAGAGTCACTGGTCAGGCACGGACGGTACCGCCTTCCTCTTCGTTCGGGGCACCCCTGGCGATCCTGTTACCAGGGGGTGTCCCAAACGAGACGCGGCGCGCGCCGTAGCGTCCCCTAGCGGCCGGAGACCAGTCCGCCGTAGCTGTTGCGGTTCTCGAATTGCAGGGCGCCCGCCTGCAGCCCGTCGAACAGGTCGTTTTGGTGCACGAGGCTGCCC
>Ga0335072_10009621_pt1 | contig 13938 bp, 12 predicted proteins | sample Lox_Sample_21_FD_206725 | JGI IMG/M metagenome (GOLD analysis project Ga0335072, IMG submission 206725) | Soil microbial communities from Loxahatchee National Wildlife Refuge, Florida, United States - Lox_Sample_2.1 | ecosystem: Environmental > Terrestrial > Soil > Wetlands | place: USA...
GACGGTTAGAAATTAGACAGCGAGCTTGTGATTGGGAGCGAAGCGGGGGGGGAGGGGGGGACAAGATGTGGAAGCCGGTCCTTGATAGGGATCGAAGCAAAGTTCGAAGTGAGCGCACAATCTTTTTTTTTTTTTTTGAAGTGAAGTCACAATGCTCGTTTCTGGTGAACGGTGTTTTGTTCAAGATGTCTTGATGGTGGACCCGCTTAGACAGTGATGGCTGCTGGCGCCGACTCTTGATGTAGTCACCAGCTGCAACCTCTTGGAGAATTGGACGAACACAAGTGCCGTCTTCGCCACATGCTTCACTATATGTCCCTCAGCGAACCTCCATTCCTAGTTGTTGTGTTGACAGACGCCATTGGAACAAAGCATAGGACTAAGTCAGGAACTGAATGTAACATGTTGGAGGAGCTGCATCAAAGCAACTGCTAACACACATAGCTAGAGTCTCGTCTGAGCTAGCACAATAGGAAGCCTTCCTATTGTAGTTTTTCTGGCTACCAAGAGAAATATCAGACACAGCCTGGCTTGTCTTAGACATTATGGCAAAGGCGAATCAGGTTGGTAGACTTGACTCTTCCAATTCCCTACTGCACACCAGACCAGAAATGAGTTGCAAATTGGGAAAGATCCTGCGCGGTAAACGTGAAGTCGTGCTCTAGTGGTGGTACGGCCTGACGGAGAAAGATGTCTCGAAACTCCAGAGTCAATGGCGCTCCGTTAACAATGTTTGAGTTTGAGTCAATCGCAATTGCCTGTATTTGTGTCGGACTTTGCGATGGTTGGTTGGGAGGGTTTGCGGCTGCTCTCGTCATTGCTCTGGTAACCGGCCTATTGGCAGGTACCGGACGATTCTGCCATTTCTCAATGATCGTCGTTCTTGTTGTTCGACTAATTGCGAAAAGCAGAACAATCTTTACCTCCCCTCTAGAATCCTCGAGCCAAATATGTGCATCTCGTCGGAGTCTGGTTAGTGATCCAGACCATCCAGACTCGAGGACAATGGTTGGCCAATCTGCCGCGCGTGGTCGTATACTCAGAGGCTTAAAAGATGAGTCTCCCTCTTTAGATATACGAGGAGTCTTAAATGTTGTTGCACCAAGATCGTAAAGCTCCCATGGTAATCCCATCTCCGCTGCGCCCAAAAATAATTTGGTGCTGAAACTCCTGTGTGCTGCTTCATATTCGATCGTTGGCACTTTGAGTATCAAAATGTCCCAATCCACGTAATGAGTCAACCGCACGCCTCGGCGTATTTTACTATTCTCACGCGCACGTTCGATTTTGAGAAGGTCGTCCGTTGTGACGAGGCGAAAGATCAGGTATGGACTTGCTTTACCGGCTTCTAACTTCTCTTCGAATGAATCGATAGCCCTTTGCATATTCGTGATCGTTGTGAATGTCCGAACTGGAACACCTTCTAATCCTTCTGAGACCTTGGAAAATGTAGGCATCGTCGTACTAGTAGAACCCATATTGGCCGATACTGATGACGCTGTGGTGGTGGTGGTGGTAGTGGTGGTGGAAGGACGGCGAGAGGAGCTGACTTCACTGTGTGAGCCGTCAACATAGGTAGCCATGATTGTTGATGACTTTACCTTTTGAAATTCCACTGTGTGCGGTGCGAAGAGATTCTAAATCACGCCAAGCCTCTTTATCAGGTTTTCCCTGTGTTCAACAAATTCACTGTTCCCTAGTTAGGCAGATGCTTTGCGCCATGCCGGACGACTTGGCGCTAAACGGCACGGACGCTTCTTCTTCCATCAAAGAAAAGTCGAGCTCAAGTTACTCCGGCCAATGGTGACTTATATCATGGAGCAACTCCCTGGAACGGCCAGCCTGCTACCCAAATTTTTCTCGTGAAGACTGCCTCTTCCTTTCCCTGACGGTGGAGGTGCGCTTCGACGTACGGAATCCGGAGTTTCACAGCCAGACTTTTCAAGGCAGTATCCCAAATCTGTTCAATGAGTGCTACATACAACAAACATCTAAAGGCCGGAAAGACATCTGAAGCGAAACGCTACCATCACGTACTAAGCCATTCGAGGAGCTACAACTTCAATGTTAGATCTCCAAACGAGACGAAACCAATGCCATCGCTCTATGCACCTATCTCAAGATCACGATGCCAAGGCCGGCAACTGTGGTGAATGCCTAGCTGTTCTGCGTTTCTAGCGAAAGCATTCTTGAGGAGGGATATATGAAAGGCGTGGAACAAAATTAGGTGGCTCAAATACTCGCTTTTCCGATCAAGCTGGTAGATAGAGAGCCCAGAAAGGCAGCTGACCAGCCTTTTCAAGAACGCCAAGAATCCCGCTAGACCAAAATAGTAGCTAGTGAGCTTGTTCTGGCAAGCTCCACCAAAATTCTCGAGCTTTGGAGCATTTCAATGTGGACTGGAATTTACCTCATTTTTGACTCGCATTGCTTCGTGAGGAAATTATCAGGGCCTCCAAAATAAAGTTGCGCTCCATATAGACTCGGAAACCCCCCTCCTCCCTCCTCCCTCAACACCAGCCTTCTGTCCCACTCCCGTCCACATCCTCCAAACGATGGCCAAAGCCCGCGAATCTAGCAAACTATCGCACGCGCACCCGGAGAAAGAAGAGAAGAAAAAGAAAACGAAGCGCAGTGATGAAAATGGCGTGCACAAATCCAAGGACAAAAAGGACAAGAAAGAGAAGAAGGCGGACCGCGAAGCCCTCGCCGAGAGAGCCCTGAACGAGATCAAATCGGCGCCCGCCGTCCAAGTCAAGAGCGACGATGAAGGGGAAATAGCAGAGACAGACACAGCGGCGAAGGAAGTGCTGAGACCGGTGGGCGCATTGGTGCCGTTTGCCAACCCGCTGGCGGACGAGAAGGTCGCGAAGAAGGTGTTCAAGAGTGTCAAGAAAGGTTCGTAGAGAATTTGTCAAGTTGTAATCTATAGGAAAGAATTCGTCGGCTGACATTTGATTGACCTATAGCGGCCGCTCAGCGCACCCTAAAACGCGGCGTGAAAGAGGTTGTCAAAGCGCTCCGTAAATCCACACCTTCCTCTACGACGTCCTCCTCCTCATCACCCATCGGCGTCGTGATTCTCGCAGCCGACATCTCGCCCATGGACGTCATCTCACATATCCCCGTCCTCTGCGAAGACCACAACATTCCATACATCTACGTTACCTCGCGCGCGGAGCTGGGGATGGCGGGCCAGACAAAGCGCCCAACGAGCGTGGTTATGGTCGTCGGCGTCGCCGGCAAAAAGAAAGGAAAGGATGGAAAGGAAGTAGACGGAGAAGGCGATACTGCGGAATGGGACGAGGTGTTCAAGGGACTAGTAAAGACAGTCGAGAGGGAGGGCAGGCATGTCAAGGTGTGAAATGTGCAACGGGCCGAAGGGCTGGTAGACAACAAATCCCCATCCCTGGACGAATCACACTGATAAACTCCCTTTTGGGAAGTTTGGGATGCTCGGTTTGTCTCTCACGTTAGTACTGAATGGCATAGCGCGGCGTTGGCATTGATGTTGGGACGTTGGTTTCTGGAAAAATACCGCTGTCAGAAGGTCTTCACTAGGGCATTAGACACTAATAGACTTTTGATTGAGCTGGCACTTATGCAGGATTCATCCGCCCTCTACCGAAACTCATGTTCACACTACAACTGTCATCCCTATCTTGGATCTGAGATTGTGGAGAGAGCACTTCGAAGTTACCTTGGCTGCTCAGCATGAAAGAGTGAAAGCATCTTTCTGGGTATTCTGGCTCCGCATCCAGCTCATGGGTCGTTGCCACTAGGCAGAGAACAATAGTGCCCGGTTTGAGCGAAATGTGAGAGGTGTCTCCTTGTAAATAGATGTGTTGCAACCGTGAGGGCCGCTCGGTCACTTTACAGCGTCTCAAGACAAAGTTTGTATGTTGCTACAATATATAATCGTACATGACCTATCTGTCTGCTAGATTCTCCTTTTGGCAGCTGCTTTTGCGTAAGGAATACATGATAGAGCCTCCAACTTTATCGTACATTGTAAAGAACCTGAAAGGACAAGACAAGCGAAAGTGGGTATCTAGATAGAGACGCCATGCAGGCCGTAAAAATAGTGTACGTCACTTCATATATCGTCCAGGAGGAAAGGAAACAAAGAAAGGGAATGTACTTTTTCTCCTGCTATACAACATCCGCGTTAGATGGTGACGCGCTTCAATCCACTGTCAGGAACAGATCTCCACCTCTTCTCGTCGGAGTCAAGCCGACCGAGTTCCTTTTCGACACATTCTCATTCTCCACGCCCGTACCCCTTGTGTTGAGGACGAGTTTGGGCTTCCTTGGCGACCGCAACGGCTGCTCCTCAGAATGCAGGACCCGCCAGTTCTTGCTAATCGGTGCCAGCCTGTTTGCCGAGTCCGAGCTTAGCTTCAGGCCACCCTGTAGCATCTCTCCCGCAGCTTTGTTGCCCCTCCGCTTCGCAAGAAGGGACGGGTTTGGCTCTGGTGAAGCCTGGGATGTGGACTGCGATTGCAGGAAGCTGCGTTCTTCAAGTACGAGCTGGTCGCGTGTCATGGCTATTTGAGGGAGTTGTGGCTGTGGGCCAGTTATATTGATCTGCAGGGCCACACGGGGTTTGGGGCTTCTCTCTGCTTGCCTGGTGATCGCAGCTGGACGTGGGATTCGTGGATATCGCAGGTCTTTGATTGGAGAGGCTGGTTCGTCAAAAGCCGCTCGATGTCGAACTGGTGATTCCACAACAGGGCTCAGCATTGATGGCTTAAGTCGCTTTTCGAGCTCTTGCTCTGGAGTAGTGTCATCGTCTGTATCAAAGGCCGTGACGTCGGAACCAGCCGAGTCAATGGACCTTTTCCTAGCGGTGTTTGAGCGCTTGTCAGTGTAACTAGTTGTTGCAGAGAAGGAAGGTGTAGAAACCGAGGTGCGCGGGTGCTGTTGTTGTTGTTGATTTCGAGGCAAATTCGGAGCAGACGAATATGTTTGCAGAGACCTCTGACGCATCACGTGGGCTTGAGGCGGTGAAGCTCTCCGAGGATTTTGAGCAAGTGTTGATGAGGACCGCTGCGGTAAGGTAGAGATGAACGCCTGACTAGGACCTGTTATAACGCTGGCGGACGCTGCTTTGTCATATACTGGTGTATTGACACCGTTATCGTAGACTGGCGTGAGTGGAATGTGAGATTGCGCGGCAGCTACTGCAGTTCCTTCCAGCTCGTACGTTTGCGGGCGTGGGTCGTTAGGCAGACGGCTGTCAACCTGCGAAGGGCCAACCCTTTCAGCCAACTCTTGTCTGAACTCAATGTTTGATGGCTGGTTGGGCACTGTTACAACCCTATAAGTGCTCAGCGGTAGACCAACGTCCTCTTCAAACACAGTCGCCGTGCTTTCTGGCCTGACCAACCCTATACTGGTGGGGATCTGTCGACTTAGCCTCAGTGGCTCAGGCCACAGCCCATAGTTCGGCAAGGCTGGTAGCAGTTGTGAAGCTGTCCGCTGGGACGAGAAACTATCAGGCGAGCTATCGTGCAACGTATCTGGAGAGACGGCCACGCCAATGTCCTCAGGCTTGATACTTCTACGCCAGAAACTCCTTCTTTTCTCTTCTGCCGGAGGTGTGGCATAGTACCTTTGACCGTGGCCAATTGCCAAGTCGGCAGGATCGGGAAAGGTCGTTCGTGCTTGTTCGGAATCCTGACCTGGCGTAGATGGCCGAGGCGGTGGCGGCTTCTCGGTAATCATTGACAACCTTGCACTTCGTCGGCGTTGTCTCCTCCTTTGGCGGAAGCAGAAGATGAACACTAGCACGCCCAAGGCGAAGCATACAGCAGAACCTCCCGCAACTGCAACGCCGATAATTTGCCCTGTTGTCAGCTTGGCCTGCTGGTTTGGTACCGCGGCGATGGCGGGCAAACCTGATGTAGTTTGAGCTGCTGGCTGAGTAACGAATGCCGAGGGAGAGTTAGACGACAAAGAAGATAGAGAGGATGTTGATCCGAACAGGGGCGGAATAGATGCCGTTCTGAGTGTGGTATCGGCCGAGGACGACGCTGTGGCCGGAATTACGGGAGTCCCGGTGTCGGAAATAATACTAAGAATGCCGGTCGGGGAAGTTGAAGGAACAAGGACGCTCGACGGAAGTGTAGAAGTAATCAAGGTTGTAGTAGTTGTTGACGCAGTCACCGACAGAAGGTTTGTCGATGTCATTGTTATGGTGATTGTGCGAGTTGTCTCAGCAATTGCATCGGTTATCCCAGAGCAGATGTTGTACACTCTGCATTCATGTACCGCCTCTTTACTCGGACAACTCGAGACGAGGCAGCTAAGTGCGGCCTCCGCAATTGTTAACCCGGAGGGAGTGGTATGGGTACACAGGCACGTCAGGTCGAGGTTACTCAAACAGCTCGAGTCCTGGTAATTGGCTAAGATGAATGACTTGAGGCAGTTGGCCGTACAGTCAGGAACGAGCCCTATGAACGACGCTGGAAGGGCGCGAGGAGTAAGGCTGGTTGAACTTTCGATGATGTGGCTAAGGGTTCTTGGGATGAGTTGAATTATCGTCAGTGGAAGGAGAATCGAAGAGCGATAGGACATGCCGCCGAGCTCTGGACAGATGTTAGTATATCTATGTTCAGCAACACCCAATACGGCCTTGGGGCCGCATGCAGCATCTAGGTTTGGATGTTGGGTTTCTTTGTCTGCAAGACTTACCGATCCGGAAACAGGACTACCTAAACGAGAAAAGCCTGCAAAGAGATATGAGTAGTACAACGAAGAATAAGAAAAACAATATCACAACAAAAAGAAAGGGCTCGCTGTTCACAGTCAGTCGCAGCGCATTGATGAAACGGCCATCCTGACAAGGCAAAGATGACCCTTTTGTCAAATCCAGAGCATCAATAGCCTTGAGAAAGTTCGAAGCTATGAGATCATGCCTGATTTCAGAAGACTACGCGCCCAGGGGGTGAAACTGCTCAAGCATATGGTCGACGCATATCAGATTGACGCATTGGTGGTTGGCGTCGCGCCGTTGGGGACGTGAGCGCTAAAGGTGCGTTCGTGAGGGCGTCAAAAAATGGGTCAGTTGGGCAGGTCTGCCGAAGCGGTCCCAGCGCCCCCAGGTATGACCTCATCTAAAATTCAAAGGTTCAAAATGTTCAAAAAAATTCAAACTGAAATACACGTTGATTACTCTTCGGAATGAATGACAGGTACAAATCAAAAGTGCCCTTGATCACACGAGCTGCTTGACTGACAGTCACGGGTACAATCCAAGAAGGTAACGTTCGGTGTTCCCTAGAGCTCCAGCCGTGACTTTCAACATCCCAATGCCGCATAGGAACCGTAGAGAGAATTTCATCGAGAGAGCAGCGCCGTACTTGACCCCTAACAGAGGAAGAATGTAGACGTATCGTTGATGCGTATCCAACAATTTCTAGTCATGAATGGACTGTTCACCCAGTTTTGTTTGCGGTTTGCCTTCGTGCTACCATGAGGTAAGAAGCAGCCTGCTCTGTCCATCCGACCTTTGAGTAGATTGGGTTGTAGATATCAAGTAAATGAAACCATTGCGAGGATGGAAGCAAATGCAGCGATATTAGGCTATCTGCTTGCGACTGTACTAGCTGCCATTATGCTTGTGCCGCCTCTTGCAGACTCCGTAGGAAACAAAACACTCACACCAACTCAAGCGCCCGGTCGACAACATTTTACCGCCGTTCATTTGATGCAAAGACTTGATTCCATTGCCATCTCGGGTGCCACCTCTTGCTAATTCTCACCGCCGGAATAAAAGTTCAAAAATATGCAACCAGAGCTTGGGACATCCACATGTTGACTAAGTGACAGCGGTTTTCGAAGAGATTACGGGTCGGGGTTCCCCGCACCTAATACTTCAGAATGATGTATCTAGACACAAATTAGCATTTTTTTCCTCATTTCTGAACGACTATGGCGGAAGATGCTTGTGCAGTCGGGTCAAGACCTACAGCGCATGAATGATACCCGGAATATATCCGAGGCAGGTGAGCAGAATGTTGATCAGTAAGTCGCTGTTGCAACCACGCTCAAGGAAGACACCTATAGGTGGCAGGAAGATTGCGCAAATGATTTTAAGGATGTCACTAAGATCCACACATTGTCAGTCTGGTTTCCGACATGACCGCGGCATCGCCGGAATGCGTCGGGGTAATCCAATCCAAGAAAGAGCAGTCCGACTTACGATGGGGTGAAAGGCATTGTGGTAGGTAATGAATCTAAGGATTCGAATTTGAGCGAAAGCTTTGGATGATGAGGCGTGATTGAGTTGCGGATTTTGCGTGGAGAGCGCTTCCATCTTCGCGGAAGGGCAGGGGAAGAGATTAATAAGTCCCACTGGCTGGGCCGGTGACGCCTGCCCAGCGACGACTTCGGATAGTTGTACCAAGGACAACGTCGACGCTAGAAGCCGAAAAAGTAGCCATGACGCAATTGCCAACGAGACCCCAACGGGCTGACATGTATCACGCGCCCCCACAGTCGTGGCGTACTTCGGGTAAGACCATCAGCCAAAAATATTCGAATTATTTCTGAAAATCGTAGTTCATGCTTTAGCCAGTATCTTAGAATGTCTGTCTCTCTAGGATCTCTCGAAAAATCTCATGCACAATGAGGCTTTGATCCAAGGTCGACTTTGGTTTCATACAAATATGTACAGCAACGAGAGGAACCACAGCAGGGTTAGCTGGCTGTGCATGTAGCATAGAGTACATCCTCGAGCGTGACAAATTGGTAGTCGATCCGTTAACGGTTTCCAAAAGAAATGAAGTAGATGCGAGTCATGGGCAATTCTTGACATTCGTCCATGGACGATCTTCAGTTCGCTGGCGTCGGTCATGGCTTATCCAACCTGCTTCCTCGGTACATGCCGGATCCACGATTCCAAAGGCTATCCTCTCTCAACTTTCCATGCCGTACTAGCTAGCACCCCTATGTGTGGTCGGCCGCGTAAAAGCAACTCAGGTAGACTGTACTAGTCCTTCTCGGCAAGGCAGTTTTGCCGCTGTGTATGTCGTGGGGGAAAGTACGGTATGTCGCCTGGCTTAACTAGATAATAGGTGAGGTTGTAAGTTAGCATGATGGAAAGCACGACACCAACTCTCTTTTCATTGAACTGGTGAAGATTCCTAAGTAAGGTTGTCGACCCGCACCGGGATTCTCCTTGGGTATACGCCAATCAAGTAATATGCGGGATTCGGTTTGTCCAATTGACGGTCTCGTACGTTCCTGCAGGCACCTTTCTCAGGCTGATGACTGACTCTACGGCAATGTACCATCGCGCGAAGGCCCATGTGATCGGTATGACGGCAAGCAGAAAGACTTTGACAATATCAAAGAACCAGGTCTTCTTCCCCGCCTTGTGGAATTTGGCCCTCACTTTGGTAAAAATTGCAGCAGACATGAATGGAATCCTGATTGCCATTGTCAGGAAGACCGCTGGGCCATATGAAACGAGGACGAGGGATGACGCTCGCCATAGCCACATCTCAGGAATGGTTGGAAACTCGAATTTCCAAGCGGCAAGAAAGATGCTGCCGTAGATCATGTAGAAGGCGCACGCTGCACAAAGTCTCGTCTGCTCGTTGTTTACGGCATGCTCGCTCTTAAAACCGCTGTAGAGCTGGCCGTGCACATTCATATCCGGCATAAACTTCACCAGGTATGCCGCCGGAAATGTGATTGCACCAGTATTCTCATCCTGATACCAGGAAAAATGCGAGCCGTGCTTCCCAAGGTAACTGGCAGCTCGTTGCGCCCTACGTAGGCGCTCTTGATGCATAGCTTTAGTCAAATCGGGATCAAGACGAGATGACCCACCATTGGATCTTCTCATGATAGCGTTGATCCACTGCGGATAATGTCCGTAGTCGGCCGGCGGGTCCAGTGAAGGAGGTGAGCACCGCTGGATAGACGCTGCTGCAGCGCTGCAACCAAATCTATCAGTGTTTTGCCGCAAGGCACAGGAGACAAGTTTCAAGTTGTTTGTCAGTCCCCGGTCTTTCTGTTTCATTCCTGCGGGGAGTTCTTCAAGGCAGAACAAAGCAGCCATATCGATAATCCGGGTATCTTTGCAGATATAGGACGAGGAACCTGTGGAAGGCTTCCGATACCAAATGCCGTACATCAAAAAAGCACAGAATACGTGAGCCAGAATGTGGAGTTCCAGAAGGCTAAGTGGAAGGCCGACACGGACACGAGCCAGGGTTTGTATAAAGAACCAGGCTATCTGGACGCAAACTCCGATCTTTGCGATGCCATCTTGCCTACTCATCCCTCGTATCTCGTCTTCGGTGACATCCGGTAGAATCCCTGCTCTTGCTAACTCGAGAATCCCGGCAGGAGTGAAGACAACCTTGCCAATGTCAGAGAAAGTAGAGGACTCGACGGCGAATCCGCCCGTTGCAGCATAAAAGGCTTGTGATTTTCCCCACGCAGAAAAGATATGTTTCGGGCCTTTTTCGGTATGCAGATCCTCGATCTCTTCTTCCGTGTGTGTGTTCTGAGGTTCGAAGACGGGCTTCCTATAGATATAGGATCCGCAGGGATCTTCTACAGCACCGAAAGAGTCGGTGTGGACCTGTTAGCTGCGTGAGAATAGGTAAGATATGAGCTTGGAAGCTTACCAACTGAGCACTCGCGGCCGCCCTGCCACCTATGAGGTTGACAGCTTCCCGTAAGTCTCGCGCAGCAATGAACTGCTCGAGCGCACAAAAGAGCATGGTTTCTGGTGCAACGATGGCCAAAATCATCAACATTAAGCGTTCAATTGTAATGATGTGTATTGACTGAGACGGCCGCGCGTTGAAGTGCACTGCTGTCCAGACGCAGGTGAATAACGTGAGAACGCATGATGTGACCAAGGAGACAGTTCCTCGTCCTTTCGGGTCACTGACAAAACCCACGCTGTGCGAGTTTGTTCCGTTACCTTGCGGTTCTGGCGATGCAGTTGCGTCGGACAAATGGAAAAGAGTTGGGGCTAGCAAAGTAAATATTGCAAGCCATGGCTTGGGACGAAATGCGAGGATAGGTCGATGTATCGAAAATGGCATTGCATCGAGTAAGCGAGCGATGAAGCCATGTCAATAGGGGTTGAAGATGTCTCCTCCCTTATATCTTGAGGCTTAAGCATGGTTAGGATGAGCACTAAGCAGCCACCTGACTGGCAGAGCCGCGCCCAAATCTACGTGGCATTGGAGCAGGCATCGCGGCGCAGGCATCGCGACGCAGGGAATGCAGGTTAGCTGCAGCGCTCGTTCTCCGAGCCGCCTGCATCAGGGGGGCGTTCTAGGCCAGTAACGAACCAGGGCAAAGTACCTCAGGGCGGCTGGCGCGGGCCGCTAAAGGTTTGAGTGTGACTGTTGGCGCCTCCCTGCATCAAATGTGACAAATAGGCAGGGGGGGTTGTCGACCAACTGTCTGACAGGAAAAAACCCGTTGCTGTTTTCGGTACTTTCCACCCCACTCTCACTTAAACGCCTAGCCGCTTTAACCAAATTTTTAGCTCTCATGCCCAAGCGACCACGGTTTTGAGACACTTTTTTCGACAGCCATTTGCGACCCTTTTATCGCTACCTTATTTTGGCTCCTCGACTTCTATCCCTAAAGTGTCTTAGCCCTCCTTGGTAGGACGTCGATTGGGTGGCGATGTTGAGGCATATTCTTAGCACTTGAACATTAAGAAGGAGGCTTGATCGAGTGTCTTGCAGAAGCTCATGTTTGAGAGAATTCCCAAACAAAGTCAGCCAACACTCATCAAAACAAACTCGCTATACCACCTACAATGTTGTATATGATCGCACTGTGGAGCAACCCGAAAATAAATTCCCTGACCCTATGCCGAAAGCACAAGAAGTGTTTAGGCTAAGGTTTAGGCTATATCGCAGCCGAAGTCGCGGTTCGGGGAACCAATCCGCAGTTACTATCTACTCTAATACAATTTCTCCCTACTTCGCCGAGCCAATTGGGAAAGGCCTTGAACATAGTCGTTGCTCCTGGTGCGTCGGCTAAGCTCATGGTGAGATAAGTCATGCACGTAGCATGTACCGATGAGCGCGAAAATCCCTCCTCTTGTGCGTAAAAGGCGTATAACAATTTCTGAACAAGTAAACAAGCTCTCCGTTCTAGACAGTGCTAATTGCCAGGCAATCGGAGCGACGTGAGAATGCCTTGTCGCTAGAAGCTGTCCCATTAAGTGCGTCAAGCTGGATGCCGCAACTCCAGGTTCGCGCCCACTGCCATTTATCCTCAAACATCAAGCTGTCAATGAACTCTTCATAGGTCTCTTCTGCCAAGTCAGAGCCGAACAAGATTGGTATAGACGAGAAGTTACCAGTTGGAATATCGTCCCCAAAATGGTTCTGCAATCGATAACTCTTCATTCTAGGCACTTTGCAGATGTCAGTCGAGATGTTTTGGTAATTGAAGCTCGGATACCTATACTAGTGGACAAAAGTACAGGGCGCTTGTGAAAAGCTTGAGAATGGCGTAAGTAAATAGCTACATTGCCTTGCTGGCACTTGAAACAAAGACGATGGCAAAAACAGAACCCCCCAAAAAAACCTGTGAGACCCAAAACATGTGAAGATGAAATGAGACCCAAAAATTGGACATAGTGGGGATCTTTTTTAACGTTAACTTGGACCACTTAAATTTGTGTGGGAGTAACCCACGGCCTTTCAAAATCATACCACTAATATGCCCGGTAATATGGAAAAATGTAGAGCAGTAAGTTGTATCTCACAAGCTACTATTTCTCGCATGGCCCCATCCCCGTCGCATATGTCTAAGGACAAGGCAATAAGATGAATTTTCTAAAGACTTGCCGATAACTAGTCTACCAGCCCCTCTTGTATGCTTGCAGAGTTGAGCGTTATTTCCCCAAGCTCAATATCCGACCAGATGCAGTCCCTAAAACAACGACTTTTCTCATGTACAGCAGTGCACGTCGGCCTGTACGCGGAAGGAACCCAAAGAATGTTTTCCGTCTCCCTGCCTACCCACTGCTCCTTCACGAATACGCCGCGCGAAAAGATTTTGGAGAGAGGTGCCTGCGCCAGGGAGAAGCAGGGAAATACTATCAGCCGAGTACCCTGCTCATACCATGCCGTTCAGCTAGTTCCTGTCCAACTGAAGCATACGGGCCTGCCAATCACATCCGAAACGAGGCATAAGACGGCGATAAGGGGTGGGGAGGATGTCCAAGTACCAAGAAATGGGCCCAAGAATCAGGGACATGAAGGCAGACCAGGTCAATTGCCAGAAAATATAATTGATGGGCCTTGACCCTATCACAGGTGACTATTCCTTGCCAACCTCGACGATCGGCACTTGTGCACTTTGCTGTGAATTTTCCGATGCCGGATGAACTCTTGATGAATTGTGGTAGTGTGTTCCAGGGATGAGTGCATTGTCGTATGTTTTCACATGTAAACAGCAAACTACAGCCAACTGCGGCCAACGGCTAGTCTGGTCGAAGCAAATAATTGCATGATCCCTAACCAAAGCATTTTATTCATGTAGCCTGAAAAGTCTGTTCAGGGTTTTACAATGCAAAACTAAACGTTGAAGTACCAAAACAGCACAGAAAGCAAATGAAGGGTTTTTTGCTTGCAATCCACCATGAGATCGTCCCTGCGCATCTATTGTGTATGCCAATCCGCAGTCATCCCAATTTGTACAGTCCACCCCGTTTACACCTCTTGGCTCTTTACAGAAGGGTAGCACCAAAGATACCAGACAGCAAAGCAACTGTACCGCAAACGACGGGAGCGAATGACCATTGCGGAACAACAGCAGCACCGCCGGACGTGCTTCCTGATGTTGAGGTTGATGTGACTTGTCCACTTCCTGCAGTGGCAGTGCCAGTTGATTGAGTACCCGCGTCTTGAGAACCAGTACCAGTCAAACCTGGACCTG
>Ga0335072_10009622_pt1 | contig 13937 bp, 8 predicted proteins | sample Lox_Sample_21_FD_206725 | JGI IMG/M metagenome (GOLD analysis project Ga0335072, IMG submission 206725) | Soil microbial communities from Loxahatchee National Wildlife Refuge, Florida, United States - Lox_Sample_2.1 | ecosystem: Environmental > Terrestrial > Soil > Wetlands | place: USA: Florida...
CCGCGTCACTCCGCTGACTTCGGCCATGACGGCCCAGTACCGCGCGGTGACCTGCATGCATGTCGCAGCGCGGCTTTCCGCCGGAGCGCCGGAGAGAACCGGTTTCCGCGCGGAAACCGCGACGCGACCTCTCGCTCCGAGGCTAGGGTCGGGGTGGCAGCTCGAGCCGACGGGCGAGCCGCCGCAGCTTCTTGTCCAGCGTGAGTAGCGTCGAGCCCGTCGCGATGGCGGTCGCGAGCGACATCGCGTCGGGGAGCCGCAGTGACGCATGCTCTGCTCGGAGCGCTGCTGCCCCGCGAGCGATTGCGCGATCGATCGGGACCACCGCGATTGCCGCCGAGTCGAGGAATTGCTCGACGGTTGGGTCTGTCCCTTGCTGCAGTGGACGGACGATCGTCTCGGCGTAGACGGTCGCGCCGATGAGCAGCTCGTCGCCGGCTGCCAGTCGTGGCCGTAACTGCGCGACGGCGGCGGCGTGTTGATCGTCCCCGGGGTCGAGGAACGCGATCACGATGTCTGCGTCGAGCGCTACCCGGGCCACTCGTCGCGAAGTCGGTCGAGATAACCGGGCGGGTAGGTGCCGGCCGGAAGGCTGCCCGCATAGCGATCGATTACGTCTTCGGCGCGCTCGACCTCGATCCGACCGCGCGCGACTGCCCGGATCACGACCTCGTCGCCGGCGGAGAGGCCGGCATCTTTGAGGACTCGGACGGGGAGGGTGACCTGGTGCTTGCTGGAGACCTTGCTCATGCTTTACGATTCTAGCAAAACGTAAAGGGGAGTCGAAGAGCCGACGCGCGGGCCAACGCCAGCAACCAGCAACGCGATTTGCAGGGCTTTTCCGTGTGCAGGTCGGATTTGCCCATAATTCGGGTCGGTGAGGTCCCCGGTTCAAATCCGGGCGCCCCGATATCAGAGTTCCCCCGCGCGATGGCCGGCCACATCGCCGGCCGGATGCCGGTGGGTTGCTCAGCGAACGATGATCGGTGCGCTGCCCGCCCGCACAGGACCACCGTGTGTCGGATAGAACACGATCCGCACTGTCCGCAGACGATGCCGGCGCACGAGTTGGGCGAGCGTGCTCGTCAGCCTCATCCTGACGGTCGCGGTGCCGCCTCCGTCGATTGCGTAGCGAGCGCTCGTGACCTTCTTGCCGGGAGCGAGGAACCGCCTGGCGCTCAGCTTCAACCGCTTGCCCGTCAGCGCGTATACCTGCCCGGTGCACGGCGTGCTCCCGAGGCACTGCAGCACCACCGAGAGCGTGTGGGGCCCCTTGAACTTGACGGACGCGATCGCCAGGCGGATTCCGGTCGGCCCGGTGGGTCCAGTGGATCCGGTGGATCCGGTGGATCCGGTAGATCCGGTGGCGCCGGTGGGTCCGGTGGTTCCGGATTTGAGCTGGGTGAGCGTCGTCTGCCCGCTGACCTCCGGCGGCTGTGAATTGTCGGTGGCGGTGATCGTCACCGGGCCCGGGGTTGTCGAGACGGTGAGCACCGCCGTGTAGGCGCCGTCTTCGTCGTCGGCGACCGGGCCGATCGTGTCCGCGGGATCGCTGGCGGTGAACGTGACCGCCTCGCCGGGGAGCCTGTGGCCGGTGCCGTCGGTGACCGTCGCTGTCAGTGTCGTCGCGCTGTGTCCATCGGCCGTGACGGTGGATGGGCTGACTGTCACCCTGACGGCCGCCGCGGGGTCGGGGCGCAGCACCCACGCGCCGCGGCCGTGGGTGACGGCGTACACGTCGGCGGTAACGGGGTCGACGGCCAGGTCCTGCACCTGGACGTCCGGCAGGCCGGACCCGAACGCCGTCCACGACGTGGCGCCGGCGGCCGGGGAGTCGGTCGCGTACACGCCGACATCGGTCGCGGCCAGCAACGCCCCGTGGTCGTAGACGACGTGCGCGACGGCAGCGCTCGGCAGGTCGCCGCTGATGTCGGTCCAACTACCGTCGGATGGGGTGTTCGTGTACGAGAATTGGCCGACGTGCGGCAGCCCCGGCACGGTGCGCGTTCCCGCGTAGCTGACGCTGACCGTGATCGCCTGCGGGTCGCTGGGGTCGACGGAGATCCCAGTGATGTAGATGGCGCTCCCGAAGGCATGAAAGGGCAACGCGGTCCACGAGCCGCCGGCGCCGGCGGCCGTAGACACCTCGATCGTGCCATCGTCGAAGCCCGCGTAGACGATCTGCGGGTTCGACGGGGAGACGGCGAAAGCGGATACGTCGCCGCCACCGGCCGAGCTCGCGACCGCCGTCCAGGTCGGCTGCCCGCTGGTGATCGGATCGGTCGACGCGTAGACGCTGTCCGCTCCGAACAGGATCGTCGGTTCGGACGGCGTCCGGGTGTTGGGAATGACTGCGATCGGGGGTCTGCTGACGAGTCCGCCGACCTGCGGCGTGATCGTCTTTTTCGTGCTGGCGAAGGCGTCGCTGGTGACGAGCAGGCTGTCGTCGGCCTCGATGAACTGGACGTTCGGATCGTTGGGGGTGATCGCGCTCGGCCCGCCATCGCCGCTAGCGATCCTCGTCCACCCCGCAAGCGACGGGCTGCTGGTCCGCGCGGTGGCGTTGTCCTGGGTTCCGGCCAGGATCGTTCCGTCGACCTCGCCGAACCCCTCGTAGAACTGGATCGTGTTCAGCCCACCGCCGTTGAGGTCCGCGATCGTGTTCGTGCTCGGGGTGTAGACATACACACCGCCGTCGTTGCCGATCCAGACGCGGCCGTCCGGCCCGAACGCGAGCGCGTGCTGGTCGGTGTGGATCCGGTTCACCGGTCCGTTGAACGGGCCCCCGTTGACGTTGCTCCAGGTGGCGCCGCCGTCCGTCGTCTCCACGAGTCCTTCGCCGCCGGCGAGGATGTGGTCGGGGTTGGCGGGGTCGACCGCCAGCGCGTTGTCGTAGTCGCCCTGCTCGCCCGATGCGTTGCCACCGAACGAGTACGCATCGCCCGTGTAGTCCGGCGCGGCTGTGAGGGTTGACCATGATCCGCCGCCGTCGGTGCTGCGCTCGAGCGCGACCGGCTGCGTGCGCGAGCCGACCGAGGCATACAAGGTCTGCGGGTTCGACGGGGCGAGCGCGAGCGCGACGAACACCCTGCTCGCCCCGGGCGGCGTCGACAGTCCGGAGTCGGCCGAGGTCCATGTCGCGCCACCGTCGGCCGACTCGGCGACGAACGCGTCCGTCCCGTCCGTCGTGCCGGCGATGTAAACCAACTGCGGGTCCGACGGATCGATCACGACCGCGTCGATCTCGCCATCGAACGGCGTGTACGTGCTGTCGGCCGGCTTTGCCCACGTCGTCCCGCCGTCATCGGTTTCGTACAGACCGCCGCTCGTGGCCGCGAACATGTGCATCCCGTCGCTCGGGTCGATTGCGACCGACCCGATGTGACTCCCGACGAATACCCGATCGGGATTCTGCAGCGTCCACGTCGTCCCGCCGTCGCTCGAGGACAGGATCCCGTCGCCGTAGGAGCTGTCCGTACTTTGGTTGGCCTCGCCGGTGCCGGCGATCAGGTGCAATGGGTTGGACGGATCGATCGCGAGCGACCCGATCGCAAGCGTCGCCGCGTCGTCGGTCCGCGGTGTCCACGTCGTGCCGCCGTCATCGGAGGTCCAGACCCCGCCGCTCGCCGTGCCGAGCACGACCCGGCCCGCGAGCGGGCCCGAGCCGGTGACAACGAGCGCGGTGACACGGCCGGAGTTCGGCGGCGCGCCGCGGTTGGTGTCCTGGAGGTTCGTGACCCCCTGCGGGTCGGGCCCGAGTGGCTCCCACGGAGCCGATGCGCCGGGCACTGCGAGGGCGCTGTTGCCTGGCAAGGCAACAGCGGGCACCGACGAAGCACTCGCGGCGATTACGCACAATGCAACGACCGCGCCCCATCCGAAGACACCCCTCCGAGGTACCATCGTCCCGCGACCATACTCGGCGGTCTGGCGCGGAATCAACGGCGCGCACCGAGCCGAAGAGTATTTGCACGGACTGGCTGTCGCTACCGCTAACCGCCGATGCGGTTCTCGCTTTCAAGCGCGCTTGCGAGCGTCTTACGCCGCCGCCGCGGGCGGCCAAGCTGGCGTGACGCGTTCTCGAGGCATATAGTCACACCGGCGATCTTGGGGGGTCTCGTGAAGCTGCCTCGCGTCCGTTCGACTTACAGCGCCGCCCGACGAGGGCTGGTGCGAGCGATCACGGCTTCCGTGGCAGCGGCCGTCGTGGTACTGGCCGCCGCGGCGCCCGCGAGCGCCGCCGGCGGCCCGGCGCCGCAGTTCGGCGTGAACGTCGTCGCCGAGCACGTGAAGGGCGGCCAGATCTCGTTCACGCCGCCGGGCGGTTCGGCGCGGCCGCTGTCCGGGCCCACCGCGATCCCGCTGGGCTCGATAGTCGACACGACCCACGGAACGGTCCGGATCATCAATGCGACTAACGCCTCCGGGGCGACCCAGAGCGCTGAATTCACTGGCGGCGTCATCCGCGTCTCTCTGCCGGCGGCCCCCGCCGGCGAGCTCAAGGTCAGCCTGGTCGATCCCCCGTGTGGCCTCGCGCACGCGGCGTTTGCTCAGCACGGCGAGTCGAAGCACGTATCGACGAAGGACGGCGACAAGAGCCTCGTGGAGGCGGACGGCGGTAGCGCAAGGAGCAAGAACAAGCTCGGCGTCAAACTGTCAGCCGACGTCCGGAGGGCCGGCGAGGTCATGTGGACCACCACGGACACGTGTGTCGGCGGGCAGATCATGACGACGATCGCCGATAAGTTCGGCGAAGTCGGCACCACCGGTGCCCACCAGGTCCCGGTCAAGGTTCGCGCGCTCGGACCCGGGGACCAGATCGCATACGAGTGCGGCGCCGCCCCGCCGGCCTCCGAGGCGTATTGCGCGCTCGTGCGCACGCACAAGCGCACTCCGGCGTTCGCCCTGACGCTCGTGACGCGACACCGGGGGGGTAAGCGGCCTCCCTACGTCCTCGACCTGTCGCCCCCGAACAACTTCCCCGATTCGAAGGTGCGGCTGCCCCTGCGACCTGTGAGCGGCGGATTCGGCCGCTCCGACGTCGACTGTGGCGCCGACCAGGGCCCTGGAGAGTACGAAGCCACGTGGAGCGTCAACGGCTCGATCCTGGCCGTGATCGACGTCGACGTCCCGCTCGGCATGGACGACACGGGCGTCGTCAACGTTCCGTGCGCCGCGCGGCCGTTCGGGCCGTGGGTGCCCGCCGACCTGATGCAGCAAGTGACGGCGGGCCCGGTCGTCGTGCATTTCACCAGTCGGCTTGGGGCGTTCTCCGACGCCACCACGCAGTCCATCGCGACCAACGTCGCGAACTGGGCGGAGCAGGCGCTCATGTTCGACACCGAAAAGCTCGGCATGCCGGTCGCGCCCGCGTCCGATGGACCGCTCGAGGTGTATCTCGAGGAGTCGACGGTGCTAAACACCTTCCACGTCTTTCAGGTGCCCAAGTTTTCGGTGCCCGACGAGGACGGTAACCCCTCCTGGCCACTCGGCGAACCGGGCCCCGCCTACCTCGTGCTGAACCCAACGTTGGCGTTCGCCGGCAACCCGTTCTACATCTACTTCGGGGTGTTCGAGGCGCTCGCCGATGAGACCGTCGGCGAGCTGTACGCTGGGAGCGGCTGGGTCGCGCTCGCATCGGCCGCCAGCTGGGCGGCGGGCTTCAACAACATGGAATCCCCATCGTCCGAGATCGGGGTGCCCTACCTTGATTCGCCCATCGACTCACGTACGAACACGTACGACGACTGGCGCCTGTTCGAGTATCTCGCGGAGCAGTACGGTCCCGGCGTCGTCGCCGAGATCATGTACCTGGATGCCGTCGCCCTTCGGCCCAACCCAAGGACGTCGCCGCTCGCTCAGGTCCTCGCGTCCGTTTTGGCGGAGCACGGAACGACGCTCCCGGCGGCGCTCGCCGGGTACGCACTCGTCGACCTCTCGGACACCTGGAACCCTGACACCTCGAACCGGACGTGGGTAGGTGGTGGGGGCGTATCCGCCAAAGGCCCCAACAGCGCGGTCACGCTGGCGACAGCCGGTGATGGGTTCGCGGCGCAGACGTTCGCGGTTCAACCGCTCGCGATCGATTACATCTATGTGGACGTCCCGCCCAAGAGCCAGCAGCCGTGCGCGAACGAGATCCTGACCGTCGACGTCACCGTGCCTGCCGGGGGGAGCGCCCCCGGCGGCGCGACCATGACGCAAGGCGTCGGGGGCACAGTCCCGGCGAGTTCACCGGCGCCCGGAACGAGTCAGGTCCAGGTGCCCGTCGACGGCTGCACCGGCGTGACCCTGCGCGTGCCGTTCGTCAACGGCACGACCGGCGGGGCGCCGGTGACCTTCTCCGCGACCGGGGTCCTGGCCACGGCGTCGCCCGGCTGACCTACGGGACCGGATACGCCGGGCAGGTCCGGTGATACGGCACGCCGGCGTCGTCGGCCGTCCACTGGGCCGGCGTGAGGTTCGTGGCGGCGACGGCACACAGGCGGTCGTCGATCGCGCCCACGACCGAAACCGAGGGAACTTCCGGGTACAGGACGATCGTGCCGTCCATGCCGGCCGAGGCGAGTAGCCGCCCGTCCGGGCTGAAGGCGACGCCGTTGACGTTGTCGGTGTGCCCGTCGAGCGGAACGCCGAGCCTAGTCGCGAGGTTCCAGACGTTCGTCGTGTGATCGGCGCTGCCGGAGGCGAGCTCCGTCCCATCGGGGCTGAACGCGAGCGCGAGGACGCTGTCCTGATGGCCTTGGAGCGGTTCGCCGACCTGCCTGCCGGTACTCGGATCCCAGATCGTCACCGCCTGATCGTCGCCGCCCGCGGCCAGCAGCGACCCGGTCGGGTTGAACGCCACGGCGTCGACGGGCGGCCCGCCCCCAGCGAGCGTCTCGGGGCGCCGGTCATGGCTCGGGTCCCAGACGACGACCGTGCCGTCCTGACCGCCGGAGGCGACTAGCCCTCGCGGCGAGAAGGCGACTGCGTAAACCGGACCCGCGTGCCCACGGAGGTCATACAGCAGCCTGTGCGTGGCCAGGTTCCAGACGAACACGTCGCCCCGATCGGATCCGGCGGCGAGCGTGCGTCCGCCGGGGCCGAAGGCGACCGCCCACAGCGTGCCCGCTTGCGGCGTCAGGCGCAGCGCCGCCGTCGTGCTGCCGACGTTCCACACGGTCACCGATCCATCGGCACCGGCGGCGGCCAGCTCCGTTCCGGCCGGATCGAACGCGACGCTCTCGACACGTCCCTGGTGACCGCTAAGGACCTGCAGCTGGCGCAACGCCGCCACGTCCCAAAGGCTCACCGTTCCGTCCGTGTTTGCGGCGGCCATGGTGGCGCCATCCGGGGCGAACGCGACCGACTGGACCGACCCGTGGCCGCCGTCCAGCGTGTGCGTCCCCGAGCCAAGGCCGGCGTCCCACAGGATCACCGACTCGTCGTCGGACCCCGACGCGATCATCGTCCCGCCGGGGCTGAAGGCCACGCTCTCGACGGCGCCGGTGTGTCCCTCAAAGGTCCGCAACAGCTGGCCGCTGGCGACGCTCCACGTGCGCAGGGCCGTGTCGTCGCCCCCGGCGACGATCGTCCGCCCACCGGGACCGAACGCGACGCTCTCGATCGGCACGGTATTTTCATAATTCGTGAGCATCTGAACGGGGCGGAGGTCGCCGCTGCGCACCCGCCACAGCTCCACCTTGCCGTCGACTCCGGCTGTCGCGAGGATCTGTCCGCCCGGGCTGAACGCGACGTCGTTGACGCCGGCGCTATCCCCGGGTATGACCCCTCTGGGGAGACCCGTTGCCGGGTTCCAGAGCCCGACCGTTCCTGCGGTTGTCGCCACCGCCAGCGATCCGCCGGCGGGGTCGAACGCGATCGCGTCGGCTTGCGCCGCGCCGGCATCGATCGTCCGCAGCCGCTTGCCCGTGGCGGGATCGAACACGACCACCGATCCGGCACCGGTCGAGCACGCGAGCATCGTGCCGGCAGGGTTGAACGCCACGCTGTAGACAGTGCCCGCTCCGGTGACGATCGTCCGCACGCGCTGACCGGTGGTCGCGTTCCACAAGGTCACGGCGCCGTCGCCGCTGCCCGCCGCGACGAGCCGTCCGTCCGGGCTGTAGGCGACGCCGTAGAAAGCGGCGCTCGACGCGCCGCGAAGCGTCTGGCGGCGGCCGGTCCGGTAGTTCCACACAACCACGGTCCCGTCGCCGGAGCCCGACGCGAGGACCGTGCCGGCGGGATCGAAGGCGACCGCGTAGACCGGCCCGTAATGGGCCTTGAGATAGTGGACCATCCCCTCAGTCTTCACGAGCCCACCCACGAGGGCGCCCTCGGCCTGGGCCGTCGGCGCCGTCCGGTAGGCCTCGACGGCGAGCAGCAAACCGGTCCCCAGTTGCTGCTGGTAGTCGGTCTGGGCCTGGGCGGCGAGCGCCTGCGAGCGGGCCCGGTTCCGGGCGGACACCGCGGCTTCTCTCTCGTTGAGGACGACGAACACCAGCCCGATCGCGGTGAGCATCAGCAGCAACGCGAGCCCCGCGAGCGCCATCGAGATCCGGGCGCGACGGCGCTCGACACGCGCCTGCTCCTCGGCCGCCTGCTTCGAACGTTCGAGCCGCGCCTCGGCCTGGCGGGTCCGCCACGACAGGATCGCCGGAGCGAGCACGTCGTGGAAGATCTCGACCCCGGGCTCGCCCGAACCGGACGGCACCCGCCGCAGGATCCGCTGCGGGCCGCTCGAGAGCCGATCGATCAGTTCCATCACCTCGTCGGCCGGACGCTCGCTGTAGGCGACGAGGTCGTCGGTCCGAAGGGCGATCTTCGTGCCCGTCGGCGTCACCAGGCGGTCGAACACGTCGACCGCCGTCTCGCGCTCGCGGGAGGGCAGATCCGCCATCACGGCGTCGAGGTGGGTGCGGACGATCGTCTCGGCGTCGCCGAGCTCCGCGAGGGTCGAGCGACGCAGGCGATGCGAGCCGCTGCCGAGCTCCCGCTCCCACACGGTCGACAGCACGAGCTGGAGGTACGAAGCCTCGATCTGGCCATCGGGCCGACCGCCGTTTGCGTCGGCCGTCGCGTCCTCCTCGTCGGAGCCATCCGACCCGCCAGTCCCGTTCGACCCGGCTCTGCCGTGCCCGGTGTGCTCGAAGCTGAGCCGCCCGGCGCGCACCTGGTCGAGCACCGCGTCGACGAGCTCATCCTCGATCTCGACCCGCCGATCCGGCGCCGCCTGCTCGTTGTAACGATCCAGCGGGCCGGTGATCGCACGTCGCGCGGCGTCGCCGGCGAGCGGCTGCACCCGCATGCTCGACTGGAGCAGGCCGGGAATCGTCCGCCGGAAGCGATCGAGCTGCGCGAGCGCGTCGTCGCGCACCGAGATCAGGAATCTCGCACGCAGCCCCCGGTCGTCAATCAGGCTCGGGAGTAGCGCCTCGAACCGAGCGGCGCCGCGGTGGCCCGCACCGTGAAGCATCACGTCCTCGAACTGGTCCAGCAGCACCAGCACCGTCGCGCCGGTGCGGTCCGCGGCGGCGGCGATCGTGTCGGCCAGTGGGTCGCCGGGCGGCACCGGCTCGCCGGTCACGAACTCGTCCGCGGCGGCGGCGATTGCGCCGGCCAGCCCGGTACACGGATCCCCGAGCCAGTCGCTGAACACGACCGGAACGAAGCGCGGCGTGCCGAGCCGCTGCATGTTGGCCCGCGCGGCGCTCAGCAGCGCCGCCTCGACGCCCGCCCGCAGCAGCGAGCTCTTACCGACGCCGCTCGCGCCGTACAGCACCATCACCCGGCGCGCCTTCAGGTTGGCGATGATGATGTCGCGCTCTCGCTCGCGCCCGAAGAAGAACTCGGAGTCCTCCTCGGTGAAGCTGCGCAGCCCCCGGTAGGGGCTCGCCGACAGGCCGGAGCTCGGTGCCTCGATCACCGGCCTTCCGCGGGCTCGGGCTGCAGCACTTCATCGAACACCTGCTCGAGCGCGGGCACGTACTCCTCGAGCAGCATGTCGATGATCTGCACGTTCCGTTGCGTCCACGACACCTGTTCGATATCGGTCGGGTGCAGCTGTACCGCCCACCACCGGTTGGTGTGGTTGCGCTGCGCGTACAGCTGGTGGAGGATCGCGCGGACGTTCCAGTCGCGGAGGCTGTAGCCGAGGAACAGCAGGTGCGAGTCGAGCAGCCGCGCCACCACCGGTGGCGGCAGGCTTTGAGTGACATCGGTGCGCGCCAGGTACTCGATGTAGTGATCCTCGGTGATCACGTAACTGTCCGAGCGCTTGTCGGTGCGGCAAATGAAGCCGTGGATCTTCAGCACCACCGTGCGCTCATCCGGGTCGACGTCGAGATACGTCTCGGGGTCGGTGATCGGGATCAGACCGCGGTCGGGGTCGACATGTCCGAAACGGCCGGCGTTGACTCCCTCGGCGATGTAGACGAGAACGTCGTAGGCCTCGCCGTGGGCGGTGAGCGCGTTCTCGATCAGATCGTCGTAGTTGGTCGTGACGATGAGCGGCGGGCAGCCACTGCCGGCGTCGCGGACTTTCCCCGGCACCGTGGCGATGAACTCGTGCAGGTCGGTGGTCGGGAACTCGCCCTTGAACACCTCGTGAAGCGCGCGCGACAGCCCGGCACCTCCCCGCACCGTGTACACCCACTGGGCGATCTGAATCAGGTCGCGTGTCGCGTCCGGCGCCCTGAATTTGCGCGCAAGGATCTCGCCCAGCTCAGTAGCGCTCGGGGCGCCCTGCCACGGCGCGGAACCGGCGTCGCCCGCCATTGACCGCCCGTAAAGGCTGGCGCCCGCGCCGAGCACGGGCGTGACGATCCCCATCGCGAGATTGAGCGCGACGGTTTCGTAATGCAGGCCCAGCTCATCCGCGGCGCCGCGCTGCCGTGGCGACGAGATGTCGTCCACGGTACACGCCCCTTTCCACCGGTCACGCGAGCGACGGATCCTCCGTGGACGAGTATAGACCTGCGCGGCGCCGCGTCCACCTCCAGGATCGCCGCGGCCGCATCGGTGGACGGGAGCCCGCCGGCGCGGGACGAGCCGGCGCATCGAGCGGGATCCGATTCGTCACCCGCGACGAGCGGCCCGCGTCGAGTGACTCAGGAGGCGAGTCCGCCGTCGCGGTGGTCGAACAACCCGCCGGGCGTCGGCGCGCGCCGGCGCTTGATCCGCTCGCGCGCCTGCGCCACCGCCGCCGGGATCGAGGCGCCGTCGTCGAGGCTGGCGAGCAGGGCGAGTATCTCGGATTGGCTGTAGCGCAACTCCGACGGGCACGATGACGGGAAGCCGAAGCGCTCCTCCCACTTCAACAAGGTCTCGGGACTCACGCCGAGGAGACCGGCGGCGTCCTCGAGGGCAAGCGTCCGCAGCGGCCGCTCGCGCCACGCCCCGGATGAGGACCCCGCCGAGGACGCGGACCCCGCCGACGACGCGGACGCCGACGAGGCCACGGACGAGGCCGCGGGCGAGGACGAGGCGGAGGGCACGACCTCGTCCTCGCGATCCACGGACTCGGGCCCCAAGACGACGAACTGCATGGCCTCGTCGCTGAGCTTCGCCGCGCGGCACAGGGATACCGCAAGCACCACCACCGCGGCCCAGATACCAACCGCCACGAGCACAACGATTTCAAACGTCACCGACGCCTCCAACCGATTACAGGGTCCGCCGCATCCGGCGTCGGGCGGCCCACGGCGGTCACCCCAGTCACCCTGCCACTGAAACCCGGTCTGTAACTTCCTGTCAATCCAGGGATACCCGCGATTCGGCGCTGCCCCTCGCGGCTGGACGGATGGACTACCGCTGTCATGATCCCCCGATGACGCGCATCGAGATCCCCGGTCACGATCTGATCGGGATTCGCGCCGCGAACCCGGGGCCGTTCACGCTGACGGGAACGAACTCGTGGATCGTCGGCCGCGGCCCGGCTTGGCTCGTCGACCCCGGGCCCGCGCTCGACGAGCATCTAGCGGACCTCCGGGACGAGATCACGCGCCGCGGCGGCCTCGGCGGGCTCGCGCTCACCCACGACCACGCCGATCACACCGATGCGGTGGCGGCGATCCGCGCCGGCTACCCGGACGCCCCGCTTGCCGGCGCGCGCGGTGACGTCGACGTTCTACTCAGCGGCGGCGACAGGTTCGGTCCGCTCGAGGCGGTCGCCACCCCTGGCCACGCCCCCGACCATCTGGCCTACATCAACGGCACCGCCGCGCTGACGGGGGACGCGGTCCTCGGCGAGGGGAGCGTGTTCGTCGCGCCCGATCCAGGTGCGCTGGCCGCGTACCTCAATGCGCTCGCGTACCTGCGAGAGCGGCCCCTGACCGTCTTACTACCGGGACATGGCCCGCCCATCACCGACCCGCACGCGAAGCTCGACGAGTACGTCTCGCACCGCCTCGACCGCGAGCGACGGCTACTGCAGGCGCTCGACGCCGGCAAGCGGACCACAAGCGATCTGCTCGACGACGTCTGGTCCGACGTCCCCACCGGACTCCGGCCGGCCGCCGCGGTGACGCTCGCGGCCCACCTCGACAAGCTCTCGGACGAGGGAAAGCTACCCGCGGGCGTCGAGCGGCCCGCGATCGACCTCGGCAGTCACGGGAGCGTCTGAACCCATCGCCGGCGCCTGAAGCGGGAAATGACACGCGGCGACGTGGTCGCGCCCGAACGAGCGCAGCTGCGGCTCCTCCTCGGCGCACTTGTCCTGCGCGAACGGGCAGCGCGTCCGGAAGCGGCACCCCGACGGCGGGTTCAGCGGCGAGGGGAGCTCGCCGCGGATCGCCACCTTGCCGCTCTGCTCGCGCGCGACCTCGGGGTTGGGCACGGGAATTGCCTCGACCAGGCCGGCGGTGTACGGGTGTGCCGGCTTGGCGTAGATGTCGTTGCCTGGTCCGACCTCGACGAGCTTGCCGAGGTACATGACGCCGATGCGATCAGCCATGTAGCGCACCACCGAGAGGTCGTGGGATATGACGATGTAGGTGAGTCCGTAGCTCGCCTGGACTCGCTTCATCAGGTTCAGGATCTGGGACTGGATCGAGACGTCGAGCGCCGAGACGGGCTCGTCGGCCACGATCACCTGGGGGTTCAGGGCCAGCGCCCGCGCGAGCCCGATCCGCTGGCGCTGGCCACCCGAGAACTCGTGCGGGTAGCGGCCGATGGCGTCGTGCGCCAGGCCGACCTCGTCGAGCAGCCGGTGGACCGTCTGTGCGCGCTCGGTCGCCGTGCCGCGCCCGGCGATGTCGAGTGGCTCGGCGATGATCTCCTTGACGCGCATCCGCGGGTCGAGCGACGCGTACGGGTCCTGGAACATGAGCTGGAGGTCGCGCCGGAGGGTGCGAAGCTCGCCCCCCTTCAACGACGCGAGATCGACGCCGTTGAACAGCACCTGCCCGGTGGTCGGCGTGTCGAGCGCCACCCCGATGCGGCCCAGCGTGGTCTTGCCACAGCCCGACTCGCCCACGAGTCCAAACGTCTCGCCCCGCCTGACCGCCAGCTCGACGCCGGAGAGCGCGTGCAACGTTCCGATTCGCTTGCGGAGGATCGCGCCGGCCGTGACCTCGAACTCCCGGGTCACATCGCGGAACTCGAGGATGTGCTCGGGCAGCCTGCCGTTGCTGCCCGGCCCCGACTCGGAACCCGAACCCGAACTTGGATCCGGACCGGGCGCGTGCTCGTCGGCGGCCGTCTCGAGGATCTCGAGCTCCTTCCCGTACGCGCCGACCATGGCCTGGTTGCGCTCGGCCTGCGCGAGCAGCGACGCCCCCAGCTCGCCCATGTCGCTGGCGGACGAGTGCCGGGGGTGAAAGCAGGCATAGGGATGGCTCGGATCATCGCCCCCCAGCGGCGGATCCTCGGTCCGGCACCGCTCGGTGGCGAACGCACACCGCGGCGCGAACCGGCACGCGAGCGGGGGGTGCCGGAGGTCGGGCGGGACGCCT
>Ga0335072_10009623_pt1 | contig 13935 bp, 14 predicted proteins | sample Lox_Sample_21_FD_206725 | JGI IMG/M metagenome (GOLD analysis project Ga0335072, IMG submission 206725) | Soil microbial communities from Loxahatchee National Wildlife Refuge, Florida, United States - Lox_Sample_2.1 | ecosystem: Environmental > Terrestrial > Soil > Wetlands | place: USA...
GCGGCTGGGCTTTTCGGCCTTGGTGCGGGGAACTGAAAAAACCCTCGCAGATCAAATGACTACGAGTTGGCAGACCGGAGTCGAGGTGCCTATGGATACGCTCCCAGTTCGCATGCCGCCGCTCGGCAGGCTGACCGCCGTGATCGTCGCAGCGGTGGCGGTGTGCAGCCTCGCCGCGTGCGCGACCATCTCGGTGAGCTCCAACGTGAACGCCGCGCTGGTACATCGCGTGCAGTGCCACAGCTTCGCATGGGCGGGCTCCCTGCCACCCGGCGGCCCGCTCTCCGCCACGCTCGCCAATCCCGTCAATGAGGCCCAGCTGCGCTCGGCCATCCAGACACATCTGCAGGCCGCCGGTGTGCAGCCGGTGACGGCGGGCGCCGACTGCCTGGTCGGCTACGGCATCGGGCTGCATCACGTGTGGGAAGGCTGGGGTGGCGGTGGATGGGGATGGGGCTGGGGATGGGGATGGGGCTGGGGGCCCTGGTGGGGCGGTCCCTACGTCTACCCCGAGGCGATCATTGGCGTGGACCTTTACGACGCCCGAAGCGGTCAACCCGTCTGGCATGCGTATGCCCGGGAGGATGCTGCGGCCCTGAGGGGAGCCAGGGCCGCCCAGGGAATCGATGCGGCCGTCGCTGCGATCTTCACCAAATATCCTGGCTGAGGATACTCATTCATCGGCGGCCACTACCTATAGGGGCGATACGCCGATCCACCTATGATGGATACGAGTCAAACGGTGCCCCGTGCCCGGTCGCGATGTCTCGTGACCAGCCAAGGAGAGAGGTCATGAAGATCGGAACGTTTGCAGGGAAACTCACCACGGTGCTCACCGCGATCCTCGCCGCCTCGACGTTGCTGTTTGCCGTCGACACGGCGGCCTGGGCGCAGCGCGGCGGTGGACACGCCGGTGTCGCGGGCGGCGGTTTTCGCGGCGGGGCTGTTGGCGGCGCGCGCGGGGGCGCCGTCGGCGGCTTCCGTGGCGGTCCGGGCTTTCGAGGCTATGGTTATGGCTACGGCTGGCGCCGGGCGCCGGGCTGGGGATGGTGGTGGGGAGGCTGGGGTTGGCCGCTGGGCGTGTATCTGTCGGTGCTGCCCTGGTACTACTCAACCTTCTGGTGGGATGGCATTCCCTATTACTACGCGAATGGTGGCTACTACCTCTGGAACGGCAACGTAGGCCAGTACGAGCAGGTTCAGCCCCCGCCCGAAGTCTCCGAGCAGACGGGCAGCGCCCCGCCCGCGGGAGCGGCACCGCCGCCGGCAGAGCAAGAGCTGTTTGCTTATCCGAAGAACGGGCAATCGGCCGAGCAGCAGGCCAGCGATAAGAGCGCATGCCGCGCCTGGGCGATGAGCCAGATCGTCGCCGGTGCGGGTGCCGAGCCCGCCCCCCCGCCGGGCACTTCCGGCCCTGCGCCGCCCGCCGCCGCTGCGCCCCCGGCGACCGCGGGGCAGCACCAGGACTACCTGCGTGCCGAGGCCGCCTGTCTGGAAGCGCGCGGCTACAGCGTCGAGTGACGCCAGGCGCGGCCCCCGCCGCCGCGCCTGCGCGGCTTCACAGCTTCGCGATGGAATACGCGTAAACCGCAGCCCCCTGTGTGATGCGCGGATGGTTGCCTGGCACCTGCAGACCTAAGGTGCCGCCCACCAGCAGGAGACGGCCATGGCGGACGATGCCTATCGCTACATTCGCTTCTTTCGGGACATCGGCATCGACGATGTGCCGCTGGTGGGCGGCAAGAACGCCGCGCTCGGTGAGATGTATCGCGCCCTCACGGCCCAGGGCATGCGCATTCCCAACGGCTTTGCCATCACGGCCGAGGCCTACCGCTACCTGCTCGATGAGGCGCGAGGCTGGCCGGCGCTGCACGCCGCGCTCGACGGCTTGGATCCCAACGACAGCGCGGACCTCGCGGCGCGCGGGCTGCGCGCGCGCGCGGTACTGCTGGGCGCGCCGCTGCCCGCGCCGCTGCGCGCGGAGATCCTGCGCGCCTATGCGCAGCTGCGCGCCGAGTACGGCGAGGACCTGAGCGTTGCGGTGCGCAGCTCCGCCACCGCGGAGGATCTGCCCACTGCGAGCTTTGCCGGCCAGCAGGACACCTATTTGAATGTCAGCGGCGAGCAGGCGCTGCTGAGCGCCTGCCAGCGCTGCTTCGCCAGCCTGTTCACGGATCGCGCCATTCATTACCGGGTCGACCAGCGCTTCGATCACTTTCGCGTCGCCCTGTCGATCGGGGTCATGAAGATGGTGCGCTCCGATCTGGCTGCGAGCGGCATCATGTTCTCGCTGGACACCGACAGCGGCTTTCGCGACGTGGTCCTGATCAGCGCCTCCTACGGACTCGGCGAGAACATCGTGCAGGGCAACGTGGACCCGGACGATTTCTACGTGTTCAAGCCGACGCTCGCGCGCGGCTTCCGACAGGTGCTGCGCCGCGAACTCGGCGGCAAGGAGCTGAAGCTGGTGTACGGGGAGGGGGCCGAGACGACGCGCAACGTGACAACCTCGACCGAGGAGCGCGCGCGCTTCTGTCTGAGTGATGAGGAGGTGCTGCAGCTGGCCGACTACGCGGTGCGTATCGAGCGGCATTTCAGCACGCGCGCCGGACACGCGGTGCCGATGGACATGGAATGGGCCAAGGACGGTGTGGACGGCCAGCTGTATCTGCTGCAGGCGCGCCCGGAAACGGTGGCTTCCCAGAAGACCGCCGGCAGCATCGACGAGTACCACCTGCGCGGCCGCGGCACGCAGCGGCTCGCCGGATTGGCCATCGGCAGCCGCATCGGCCAGGGCTGCGCTCACGTGATCGGCTCCGCCCGGCAAATGGCCGAGTTTCGCGACGGCGAGGTGCTGGTGACCGACAACACCACGCCCGACTGGGAGCCGATCATGCGGCGCGCGGCGGCGGTGGTGACCAACCGCGGCGGGCGCACCTGTCACGCCGCGATCGTCGCACGCGAGCTGGGCATTCCGGCGATCGTCGGCAGCGGCCGGGCCACCGAGCTGCTGCACACCGGTGAGCAGCTCACCGTGGACTGCAGCGCCGGGGAGACCGGCCATGTGTACGCGGGATTGCTGCCCTTCGAGGTCGAGCACATCGATGTGCGCTCGCTGCCGCGCACCCGCACGCAGCTGATGCTGATCCTCGGCAACCCGGAGATCGCCTTCCAGATGAGCTTTCTGCCCAATGACGGGGTGGGACTCGCGCGCATGGAATTCATCGTGACGGAGTACGTGCAGGCGCACCCGATGGCGCTGCTGCACCCCGAGAAGGTGGCCGACGCGGCCGAGCGTGCACGGCTCGCGCAGCTGACGGGACGCTACGCGCAACCGGCCGACTTCTTCGTCGAGCGGCTCTCGGAGGGCATTGCCACGATCGCCGCGGCGTTCCATCCCAAGCCGGTGATCCTGCGGCTGTCCGACTTCAAGAGCAACGAGTACGCGAGCCTGCTCGGCGGACGCTGGTTCGAGCCGGCCGAGGACAATCCGATGCTGGGCTTTCGCGGCGCCGCGCGCTATTCGCACCCGGCCTACAAGGAGGGCTTCGGGCTGGAGTGCGCGGCGATCCGGCGCGTGCGCACGCAGATGGGATTGAAGAACCTCAAGATCATGGTGCCGTTCTGCCGCCGCGTGCCCGAAGCCGAGCGCACGCTCGCCACGCTGAGCGAGTTCGGGTTGACGCGCGGCCAGGACGGGCTGGAGGTGTACGTGATGTGCGAGATCCCGAACAACGTGCTGCAGATCGACGCATTCGCGCGCCACTTCGACGGCTTCTCGATCGGCTCGAACGATCTGACGCAGTTGACGCTCGGTGTCGACCGCGACTCGGAGCTGGTGGCCTTCGATTTCGACGAGCGCGACGAGGGGGTCAGGCAGCTGCTGCGGCTCGCGGTCGAGGGCTGCCGGCGCACCGGCCGGCACTCGGGCATCTGTGGGCAGGCGCCCTCGGACTATCCCGAGATCGCCGAATACCTGGTGCGCCTGGGAATCGATTCGATCAGCCTCAATCCCGACAGCCTCGTCGCCACGCTGCGGCGCATCGCCGCCCTCGAGCAGGCGGAGCGCCCTGCCGCGGTGCAGCCGCAGCGCCGGCCGCTCGAGCGTGCCGGATAGGCAGCCGCCGTGAGTGCCGAGCTGAGCGTCCCCGTCGCGGTCTCCGCCCGCCACGTCCATCTGAGCGAGCGCAGCATCGCGACTCTGTTCGGGGCCGGACATGCGCTGCAGGTGCACGCCTGGCTGCACCAGCCCGGACAGTTCGCTGCCGAAGAGACCGTCACGCTGGTGGGTCCGAGGGGGAGCCTCGCGCACGTGCGTATCGTGGGGCCCGCGCGCGAGGAGGACCAGGTGGAGATCTCGCGCACCGACGAGATGACGCTCGGCCTGGACGCGCCGGTGAGGCTGTCGGGTCAGTTGCAGCATACCCCGGGCATCGAACTGGTCGGACCGGCCGGGCGCCTGATGCTGGATCACGGCGTGGTGCTGGCCCAGCGTCATGTGCACGTGAGCCCGCAGGAGGCGGCTCGGCTGGGACTGCACGATCGTCAGATCCTGCAGGCGGCCGTGGGCAGCGCAGAGCGCGCCTTGATTTTCAACGACGTGATCGTGCGTGTGTCGCCGCATTATCGCGCGGAGCTGCACCTGGACACCGACGAGGGCAATGCCGCAGGCGTGCGCCCCGGGGACCAGGCGCGGCTGTTGCCCTCGCCGCCCCCGCAGGCGGCCGCGACAGCCTGAAGACGGGCCCCGGCCCAGTGGGCGAGGGAAGCGCGGTGGTGTACGCTGTGTCTGCGGCTCGTCCAATAGAATGACCTCGGCAGGATCGAGTCGACCAGGACGAGTCACGAACCCGGAGAGTCTCATGCCTTCCAAAGCCAAGAAGCGCGTCAATCCGCCCAGCCCAGCCCCAGCAGGGAGCTCGTCCTCCACCGGGGCCTGGCGACCGCAGATAGAGACGGAGCCCGAATACAATCCCTTCGCCAGCACCGGGCTGGGGGGTGACGCACGCACGCAAATCGGGGAAATCGGCCCGGAATCTCTGCCGGTTCGAGATGCGTCCCAGGACACCGGGCCGCTGCAGGGGACCCGCGATCTCTCCGATGCCGACTCCTTGCGAGATGTGGTGGCCGCCACTGCGGAGCCGCCGCGGGCTACCCGGCGAGCCCGCCCCCGAGCCGCTCCCGCCAAGGCGCGTGCCACCCGAGCTCGAGGCAAAACGGCGCGGCGCGCCCCGGCCAAGCGGGCCAAGCCAGCGCGCTCGCGGAAGGCCAAAGTCAGGGCAGTGGCCAGAGGATCCCGCGGCAAGACCCGGGGTGCGGCGAGCGTGCGCCGTGGCAAGAGCGGCCGTCGCGGCCGCGGTGCCAAGCGCCGCTAGGCTCCCGGACAGGGTCGCCCACCTCGGCCGGCGGCTGCGGGGTGTGCCCGGCCGCTGTTGCCGCCTGCAATGGCGCCGCTGTCCGATGGTGTGCCGACGTCCAGAGTTTCGTGCCGGTGTCCGGCGCGCGCCCATGCGTAGTGATACCTATGGCCGGGCTGCAGTGCCCCTGCGATAGTGGCTGCGCGTAGCGCCGCCACGTCGCGGCCAGCCCGAATCATCGAAGCCCGCCTCACTCAGCGTAGCCTGCCACCAGTTAATTTCGCGAGGAAGTCGCAGTGCGTTTCGCAGTCGGGCTGCCTCTCGGATCGATCGCCGGCATCCAGATCCGCGCGGATTGGAGCCTGGTGATCATCTTCGCCCTCATCAGCTTCGCCCTGGCAGGCGGCGTCTTTCCTACCTGGCATCCGGACTGGCCCGCGGGCCTCGTGTGGATGACGGCGCTGGCGGCCGCGGTGCTGTTCTTCGCGTCGGTGCTGTTGCACGAGCTCTCGCACGCGCTGGTCGGACGCGCCTGGGGAGTGCAGATCCGGCGCATCACGCTGTTCGTGTTCGGCGGCATGGCCGAGATGCACGATGAGCCGCCCTCGTGGCGCGCCGAAGTCGCCATGGCGATCGTCGGTCCGCTCACCAGCCTGGCGTTCGGGGCGCTATGCATCTGGCTCGTGCCGCGCGGCAGACTGGTGCTCGATCCCGACCATCCGCAGCGCATGTTCAGCGGCCTGGGGGCGGCGCCGACGCTGCTGCTGTGGCTCGGTCCGGTCAACATCGTCCTCGGCATCTTCAATCTGGTGCCCGCTTTTCCGCTCGATGGCGGCCGTGTGCTGCGTGCGCTGTTGTGGGGACTGCGCGGCGATCTGCGAGCCGCGACCCTGTGGGCTTCACGCATCGGCCAGGGGTTTGCCTGGCTGCTGATCGCCGCAGGCTTCGCGATGGCGCTGGGGCTGCGCATTCCGCTGCTCGGCAGCGGACTGATCGATGGGTTGTGGCTGGCGTTCATCGGCTGGTTCCTCAACAATGCGGCGTTCATGAGCTATCAGCAGCTGCTGCTGCGCCAGTCCCTGGAGCACGTGCCGGTGCGGCTGCTGATGCAGACCAGCTTCCTGCGCGTCGATCCGCAGATGCCCGTGGGTACGCTGCTCAATGAGCATGTCATGGGCAGCGGACAGCGGGCCTTTCCGGTGGAGCACGCCGGCCAGCTGCTCGGCCTCATCTCCCTGCGTGACCTGCAGAAATGCTCTGCGAGCACCCTGCAAACGACCGTCGTCGGCGACATCATGACGCCGGTTGCGCGCCTGGTGACGCTCGAGCCCGAGCAGGATGCGCTGCGGGCGCTGGAGCTCATCGGGCAGCGCGATCTGAGCCAGCTGCCGGTGGTGCGCAACGGCGAGCTGATCGGCCTGGTGCGCCGCGAGGACATCCTCAAGTGGCTCACGCTGCATCCGCGCCCGCCGCGCATGGCCTGATCCGCACACCGCACACCGCGCACCGCGCACCGCACAGCGCACACCCACGCCGCACGCACGCATGGCCATCGGCGACCGAAAAGTGATCGAGCCCGGGCAGCTGCAGCAACTGCTCGACGCGTTGTGGGCGCGCGGGTACCGGGTGCTCGGGCCCACGCTGCGGGACGGGGCGATCGTGTACGACGAGATGAGTCGGCTCGAGCAGCTGCCGCGCGGCTGGACCGACCGCCAGGAGGCGGGCCACTACCGGCTCGAGCGCCGCGCGGATGGCGCGCTGTTCGGCTATGCGGTCGGACCGCAATCCTGGAAGCGCTGCCTGCATCCACCCGTGCAGGCGCTGTGGCGCCTGCGCCGGGCCGACTATGGGGCCGCGGCGCCGCCGGCCTCCACCGCCGCCCCCCCCGAGGCCGCGACCACAGCCGCGACCACGGCCCCCACCACGGCCCCCACCCCCGCCGGGGCGAGCACTGCGCAGGCCGAGGAGACGCCGCGTTTTGCATTTCTGGGCGTGCGCGCCTGCGAGCTCGCCGCGATTGCGATTCAGGACCGGGTGCTGCTCGGCGGCGCCTATCGCGACGGCCACTACGAGCGACGACGGCGCGACAACATCCTCATCGCGCTGAACTGCAGCGAGGCGGGCGGAACCTGCTTCTGCGTGTCGATGCAGACGGGACCCGCGGTGCGCAGCGGCTTCGACCTGGCATTGACCGAGCTGCTGCGTGAGCGACACGAATTGCTGGTCGAGGTCGGCAGCGAGCGTGGCGACGAATTGATCGCCGGGCTCCAGGGTCGTGCGGCCGAGGAGGCCGATCTTGCGGCGGCCGCGCAGGTCGTGGCGCGCACCGCGGCGCACATGGGCCGCAGCCTGCAGACCGGCGGTCTCAAGGAGCTGCTGCAGGCCAACCTCGAGCATCCCCGCTGGGACGAGGTCGCCGAGCGCTGCCTGAGCTGCGCCAACTGCACCCTGGTCTGTCCCACCTGCTTCTGCACCAGCGTCGAGGATCACACGGATCTCGCGGGTGAGACCGCGGTGCGCGAGCGCCGTTGGGATTCCTGCTTCACCCTGGATTTCTCATATCTGCACGGCGGCAGCGTGCGCCGCCAGACGCGCTCGCGCTATCGGCAGTGGATGACGCACAAGCTCGCCAACTGGTTCGATCAGTTCGGCACTTCCGGGTGTGTGGGCTGTGGACGTTGCATCACCTGGTGTCCGGTCGGCATCGACATCACGGCCGAGGCGGCGGCGATTCGCGACAGCGGAGCAGCGCATGGCGGGCCTTGAGCGCATCATCCTCGGCCAGCCGCTGTTTGCCGGCCTCGCCCCGGCGATTGCCACAGCGGTCTGCGGCTGCGCGCGTAACGTGCGCTTCGAGCCCGATCAGTACCTGTTGCGCGAGGGCGCGCCGGCGGACGAGCTCTACCTGATCCGGCAGGGCGCGGTTGCCCTGCAGATCCATGCGCCGGGGCAGATGAGCCGCATCGTCTCGACGCTGGGGCCGGGAGAGATTCTCGGCGTGTCGTGGCTGTTGCCGCCGTACCGCTGGAGCTTCGATGCCTGCGCGCTCGAGCCGACGCATGCCATCGGACTGGACGCGCGCTGCCTGCGCGACAAGTGCGAAGCCGACCACGATCTGGGCTACGAGCTGCTCAAGCGCGTGGCGGGGCAGCTGGTGCGGCGGTTGCACGCCAGCCGCCTGCAGATGCTCGATGTCTACCGGAGCCCGGTCGCGTGAACGCGGCCGTGGTCCCGGATCCGTGGGTGCCGCGGCCCCACCGCATCACCGCCGTGCAGCAGGAGGCCGCGGATACCGTGTCGCTCGAGCTCTCCGGCATCGAGGGGCCCACCGGCCGCTTCGAGCCCGGGCAGTTCAACATGCTGTATGTGTTCGGGGTCGGCGAGATTGCCATCAGCCTCAGCGGCGACCCCGACGATCACGGCCGCTGGGTACATACCGTGCGCTCCGTGGGCGCCGTGAGCGCGGCCATCACCCGGCTCGCGCGCGGGGACATTGTCGGTGTGCGCGGGCCGTTCGGCAGCGCCTGGCCCCTGAATCAGGCCCTGCAGCGCGATCTCGTGATCGTTGCGGGCGGGCTCGGGCTCGCGCCGCTGCGCCCAGCCATCCACCATGTGCTGCATCGCCGGCCAGGCTATCGGCGCGTCGTGATCCTGATCGGCATGCGCAGCGCCGGCGAGATCCTGTATCGCGCGCAGCTCGAGCGCTGGCGCGAAGCGCTCGATATCGAGCTCGAAGTGACCGTGGATCGACCGGACGGCGCCTGGCGTGGCCACGTCGGGGTCGTCCCCACGCTCATCGGCCGGCTGGGTCTGGACCCCGCCCATACGGTGGCGCTGGTCTGCGGTCCGGAAATCATGATGCGCTTCAGCGCCAATGCGCTGTGCGACGCGGGAGTGGCGCCCGCCAACATTCATCTGTCGATGGAGCGCAATATGAAGTGCGCCCTGGGACTGTGCGGTCGCTGTCAGTTCGGGCCGACGTTCATCTGCAAGGACGGCCCGGTGCTGCCGCTCGCGCGTATCGCGGGGATACTCGCCCTGCGGGAGGTGTGAATGGAGGGCAAAGCGCCGCGGCCGCGGCTGGCGGTCTGGAAGTTCGCGTCCTGCGATGGCTGTCAGCTCTCGGTGCTCGACTGTGAGCAGGAGCTGCTCGGGCTCGCCGCGGCGGTGGACATCGTGCACTTCCCCGAGGCCTCTTCCAGGAGCGTGCCGGGACCTTACGATCTGTCGCTGGTCGAGGGCTCCGTCACCACGCCCGACGATGCCGCGCGGCTGGCGGAGATTCGCCGCCAGTCGCGCCATCTGGTCACCATCGGCGCCTGCGCGACCGCGGGTGGCATCCAGGCGCTGCGCAACTTCGCGCACATCGGCGAGTACCTGGCCAGCGTGTATCCGGCGCCGCAGTACATTCGTACGCTCGCGACCTCGACGCCGATCGCCGCGCACGTCGCCGTCGACTACCAGCTGCAGGGCTGTCCGATCAGCAAGACCCAGCTGCTCGAGGTGATCAGCGCCTTCCTGGCCGGTCGCAAGCCGGCGATCGGCGCGCACAGCGTCTGCGTGGAATGCAAGCTGCGCGGCACGAGCTGCGTGATGGTGGCCGACGGCATCCCCTGCCTGGGGCCGGTCACGCATGCCGGGTGCGGGGCCCTGTGTCCGGCTTACCGACGCGGCTGCTACGGCTGCTACGGACCGATGGAGGCGCCGAATACCGCCTCGCTGTCGCGACAATGGCGGACTCTGGGAGCCGGCGAGGGGCAGCTGCGCCGCGCGTTTCGTTCGTTCAACGCCGCCGCGCCGGCGTTTCAACGCGAAAGCGAGGCGCATGGCGACTAGCCGTACCATCCGCGTCGACGCCATCGCGCGCGTCGAAGGAGAGGGCGCACTGGAGCTGCAGATCGATGGCGAGCGCGTCACCCTCGCGCGCCTGTCGATCTTCGAGCCGCCGCGACTGTTCGAGGCGCTGCTGCGCGGCCGTGACTATTGCGAAGCTCCCGACATCACCGCACGCATCTGCGGCATCTGCCCGATCGCCTACCAGATGGGCGCGGTGCATGCGATGGAGCGCGCGATCGGGCTGCAGGTGGACGGGCAACTGCGCGCCCTGCGCCGTCTGATCTACTGCGGCGAGTGGATCGAGAGCCACGCGCTGCACATCGTCATGCTGCACGCGCCGGATTTCCTCGGCTATGCGGACGCCATGCAGATGGCGCGCGACCACGGCGAGATGGTGCGGGCGGGGCTGTCGCTGAAGCGGGTCGGTAACGAGATCATGCGGGTGCTCGGGGGACGCGAGATCCATCCGATCAACGTACGGGTCGGTGGGTTCTATCGGCTGCCGGACAGATCCGAGCTGACGGCACTCGCGCTCCAGCTCGAACAGGCGCGCCGGCAGGCGCAACGCCTGCTGGAATGGGCGGCCGGCTTCCCGTTTCCCGACTTCGAGCGCGACTACGAATTCGTCGCGCTGCGCCACCCGGCGGAGTACCCGCTGAATGAAGGCCGCATCGTCTCCAGTGCCGGCCTGGACATCGATGTGACGCAGTTCGACAGCGAGTTCGAGGAGCGCCAGGTGGCACACTCCAGTGCGCTGCAGGCGGTGCTCAGGCGCCGCGGCAGCTACCTGGTCGGGCCGCTAGCCCGCTACAACCTCAATTTCGATCGCCTGCCGGCCGACGTGCAGGGATTGGCGCGAGAGGTCGGCGTGGGGTCCGGGTGCCGCAACCCCTACCGCAGCATCCTGGTGCGCGCCCTCGAGATCGTCTACGCCTGCGGGGAGGCGCTGCGCCTGATCGCCGCGTACCAGCCGCCGGATGCGCCGGCAGTGCCCGTCGGGCCTCGCGCCGGTACGGGACACGCCTGCACCGAGGCTCCGCGCGGCATCTGTCATCACCGCTATGAGATCGACGCCGACGGCACGATCCTCAGCGCCCGCATCGTGCCCCCGACCTCGCAGAACCAGCTCACGATAGAGGAGGATCTGCGCGAGGTCGCCGCTCGCGCCTTGACGCTGCCCGATGAACGGTTGCGCGAACGCTGTGAGCAGGCGATCCGCAATCATGATCCCTGCATCTCCTGTGCGGCGCACTTTCTCAGGCTGACGGTGCGGCACTGATGGCCTCAGAGGCGTGCCTGGTGATCGGGCTGGGAAATGCCGCGCGGGCGGACGACGGCGTCGGCCCATTGGTCGCGAGCCTGCTCGCCGGTCTGGCGGGCGTACGTAGCCTGTGCCGAGATGCGGATGCGCTGGCGCTGCTCGATGACTGGGCGGGAAGCGATCTGGTCTTCATCGTCGATGCTGCATCGGGCGCCGGTCCACCCGGCAGCATTCATCGCGTGCAGCTATCCGGCCCACACGCGCCGGCCAGCACGCACCCCGCTTCGGCGGGCCACGCGCGAGTGGCGGCGGTCGCGTCCACCCACGGCCTGGGCCTGCCACAGGCGCTCGCGCTCGCCCGCACGCTCGACCGGCTGCCCCGACGGCTGATCCTCTACGCGATCGAAGGGGCCAGCTTCGATTGCGGCGCACCCCTGAGCGCGGTGGTCAGAGCCGCAGCGCAGCGCACGGCGGACCGGATCCAGCGCGAACTGCGGGCGGTGGGGCTGCATTGACTCGCACGCCCCCCAAAAAAGTCACTGCGCGCTCGCCCGGCCTGGGCGATCCGGTGCGCTTTCGTGACGCACTCGTGCCGATGCGCGGCGTGGTCGTCGACGAATTGACCGAAGCTTACGTGCTCGTGAGGTGGGAGGGCGTCGCCACGCCCACACCTCACGCGCGCGAAGACCTGCAGATCGATCCGACGGCCGCACCAGCGCCGCGCTGACACCGGCTGACGCTACGGTGCTACTGCACCGGAATCTGCTTCGGCTTCTCCTTCTCGGTCTTGGGGATGTGCACGCAGAGCACTCCGTCCTTGTACTCGCTGCGCACTGCATCGGCCCTGATGTGCTCTGGCACCGAGAATCGCCGCGAGAAGCTGCCATAGAGACGCTCGACGCGATGAAACTTCTCGGTCTTCTCGTCCTTCTCCTGCTTGCGCTCGCCCTCGATGGTGATCATGCCATCGGACAGGTTGACCTTGACGTCCTCCTTCTTGATGCCCGGCAGCTCGGCGCGGATCAGATATTCCTTGTCGGTTTCACTGATATCGGCCGAGGGGGACCACTCCAGCGCGATCTCTCCATCGCCGGAGAGACGTGACAGCAGACCCATGCCGCGTGGCATCAGCGGACCAAACATGCTTTGCATCTCAGCGAACGGATCCCAACGTACCAGATTCATGACATCCTCCTTTCCCCGATGGTGGAACCGCCGATGGCGCCGCCGGTAACCTCTAGGGTCTCACGGTCAGCTTGTCGATGACCTTGGAGACCCCCGGAGCCTGCCAGGCGGCGATCTCGGCCTGATTGCGCTCCTGCCAGGAGCTCACTTCGCCCTCCAGAGTCACGATCCCGTCGATGACCTGCACCTGCACCTTGGTGGCGTCGAGCTGCGCACGCCGGCGGAACGCCTCGCCGATCTTGCCCTGTATGTCGCTGGCCGAAGTCTGCGCACGGATCACGACGTTGTTGGTCAGTCCCTTGACGCCATGCAGTGCCGTCAGCGCCGCCTCGGCGGCGTTCTTCTGATACCAGCTCGATACCTCGCCCTCCAGGCTGATCCAGCCGTCACGCACATAGATCTTGATCCTGTCGGATGGCACGGAGATATTGGACTGCAATGCGCTCACGGCCGCTGCGGCGATCTGCGTATCACTGCGTTTGGCTGCGAAGGGCAGCTCGATCACGATGTCGTTGGCGACGGCCTTGACCCCTTCCACCGACTGCGCTGCCTGCTCCGCAGCGCGACGCTCCAGATAGGAGCCGACCTGGCCGGTGAGGGAGACGACACCATCCTTCACCGCCACGCCGATCTGGCGCGAATCCACCCGTGCGTCCCAATCCAGTTCCGCCTCGACGTCGTGTCGAAGCTGGGCGTCGCTGATCATGGAAACCTCCTGCCGACATCAGCGCACCGCGCAGCGGCGGCGCTCATCGGCGTATATCTAACGCCCTCGACTCGGCGCTTGAAATACGCACATGCCGCAGGCAAGCGTCGGAGAGCGGAGCAACGAGGGCTCGTGGTAATCCCTGATGTGCCCGCACCGCCCATCGGCTAGGGTGCGCACATGCCGCCGGAATCCCCTGCGCCGCCGCTTTCGCTCAGCCTGGCGCCGCCGCCCGCCAAGACCCCCGAGGTCGTGAGCTTCGCTGCGCCGCAGCTCGACGCGCCGGCGCCGCATTTCGAGGGTCGCACGACGCACGGCTTCATGCGGCTCGGCGATTTCACCGGCCACTGGCTGGTGTTCTTCGCTCATCCGGCGGATTTCACCCCCGTGTGCGCGAGCGAGTTCGTGAGCTTCAGCCGCAACAGCGCCGGCTTCGTCGAGCTCGACTGCCGCCTGCTCGGCCTGTCACTGGACAGCGTGTATGCTCACCTCGCCTGGTGCGAGAGCATTCGCGAGCACTTCGGTGTCGCGGTGCAGTTTCCCATCATGGAGGATGTATCCGGGGACATCTCGCGGCGTTACGGCATGTT
>Ga0335072_10009625_pt1 | contig 13935 bp, 12 predicted proteins | sample Lox_Sample_21_FD_206725 | JGI IMG/M metagenome (GOLD analysis project Ga0335072, IMG submission 206725) | Soil microbial communities from Loxahatchee National Wildlife Refuge, Florida, United States - Lox_Sample_2.1 | ecosystem: Environmental > Terrestrial > Soil > Wetlands | place: USA...
GTTCGCGAGGCCGCGGAGTCGCTGGCGATCATGCTTTCGCTGTTCGCCCCGTACACTGCCGAAGAGTGCTGGGAGATGCTGGGGAACGAGCTGTCGGTGGCCAGGGCCGCATGGCCGGCCGCCGATCCGGCGCTGCTGGTCCAGGACACTGTGACCTGCGTGATCCAGGTAGATGGCAAGGTCAGGGACCGGGCGGAGGTGGCCACTTCGGTCACCGAGGAAGGCCTGCGGGAGCTTGCTCTGGCGAACCCCGCTGTGGAGCGCGCACTGGCCGGCCGCGGCGTCCGGACCGTGATCGTCCGGCCGCCCAAACTGGTGAACGTCGTCTCAGCCTAATCTGGCGCATCGAGCACATATGAGCGCTCTCGGGGAACTTGCAAGCACAGCCGTCGCCATCGGCGCTATCGGTTTTCTCGGCGCGGCTGCCCTCATCGGAGCGAAGCGCCAGACGCAGGCGTGGACGTCGCCGCAGCAGGATCAGAGCAAGTTGCATGTGGTGCCGGCGTCGCAGGAGGCGCGTGGTCAGCGGCGTAAGGCTGCCCGTCAGCGGAAGAAGAGTGCGGCTGATTTGCTGCCGGCGGAGGCTCTGGTTACTTTCGCTGAGGAGCGGCGGGCGGCGGATATCGATGAGGTGCTTGCGGGTCTTGATCGTGATCTGGTCGGCCTGGTTCCGATCAAGCACAAGGTTGAGGAGATCGCGGCGCTGCTTCTGGTGGATCGGGCCCGCCTGAAGTTCGGTCTCAGCGCGCCGCGGCCGAACTTGCACATGTGTTTTACCGGGCCGCCTGGCACCGGGAAGACCACGATGGCGTTGCGGATGGCTGATCTGTTGCAGCGGCTTGGCTATCTGGAGAGGGGTCATCTGGTGCACGCGATGCGCGATGACCTGGTGGGGGAGTTCGTCGGGCAGACCGCGCCGCGGACCAAGCGGGTGCTGGAGCGGGCGATGGGCGGGGTGCTGTTCATCGATGAGGCGTATTACCTGTATCGGGCCAAGGACTCCAAGGACTACGGCCAGGAGGCTATCGAGATCTTGCTGCAGGTGATGGAGAACGACCGGGAGAATCTGGTCGTGGTGCTGGCCGGTTACAAGGACCGGATGGATGAGTTCTTTACCTCTAATCCTGGTATGAGCTCGCGGATCACTCATCACCTGGACTTTGCTCCCTATGACCTTGCTGACTTGGCGGGCATCGGCCAGCTGATGCTCGACCGGTCCAGCTACCACCTTTCTGCAGCGGCGGCGGAGGCGTTCCGGCAGAACCTGCAGCGCCAGATGGGCGAGCCTGACTTCGCCAATGCGCGCAGCGTGCGCAACGAGCTGGACCGGGCCAGGCTCCGGCACGCCTACCGGCTCGCGGCACAGCCGCACCGCGGCTGGAGCCGCCAGGATCTGATGCGCCTTGAGCCCGAGGACATGCTGGAGGACGGCGTGCAGTCGGCTAGCACCGCAGCCGAGCCGCACCGCGGGAGCGAGCCCGGCAGCTGGTAGCTAACCGCCGAACACGAGGCGGAACCACCGGCGCTTGCCGACCCGGATCACCTCGCCGCTGGACACCGGGTGACGCTGGTCAGGATTAGTCAGTTTGCGCTGGCCGTCGAGCCGCACGCTGCCATCGCCGATCAGCCGGCGCAACTCCGTGCCTGATGCCTCGGGCAGGCAGTGCCGGAGCAGCTCGAGCAGAGTCGCATTCGGGTCAGCGACGTAGATCGCGGGCACGTCGGCTGGCACTGTGCGGCCAGAGAAGACGGTGGCGAACCATTCCTGCTCGCGGTCGGCGTCCGCGGCCGAGTAGTAGCGCTCGACCAGCGACCGCCCGAGAAGCCGCTTGGCTTCCATCGGGTTCAGCACGCCGGCTGTCACTGCCGAGTCCAGCCTGTCGATCTCCGCCAGCGGCACGGTCGTGTAGTGCCGCAGGTAGATCATCACGAGATGGTCAGGCAGCTTCATGGCTTTGCCGAACATGTCGCGCGGGCTGTCACTGAGGGCGATGTAGTTGCCGAGACTCTTGCTCTGCTTGGCCCGCCCGTCGATGCCAGGCGTCACTTCCGTCGTCACGACGACCTGCGGCGTGCCGCCCAGCCGCTCGGCCAGGAGGCGCCCCATGAGCTCGTTGAACAGCTGGTCGGTGCCCACGATCGTCAGATCGGAGTCGAGCGCGCACGAGTCGTAGCCCTGCAGGATCGGGTACAGCAGCTCGTGCATGCGAATCTGGGCGCCGTCGGCGATCCGGGCAGCGAACATGTCGCGCTGGATAAGCCTGGCGTGTGTTACCTCGGACAGCAGGCCGAGAAAGGACTCCAGGCGCATCGGCGTCCACCACTCGGAGTTTCGCCTGACCTCAAGGACCGCTGGGTCGGTAAGCAGAACCCGACTGGCCTGCGTGACGAACTCGTCGGCATCGCGCTCGATCTGCTCGGCGGGGATCACGGGCCGGGTCGCGGACCTGCCGGTCGGGTCGCCGATCCGGGTCGTGAAGTCGCCGATCAGCAGTACGACCTTGTGGCCGGCATGCTGCAGCTCCCGCATCGCCCACAGATTGACCGCATGTCCTATGTGCAGGAACGGGGCCGTCACGTCCACCCCGTACTTGATCCGGAGCGGCCGCCCGGAGGCCATCTTGGCGCGGAGTTCGTCAGCCGTTATGACGTCCGCGGCTGTGCGGTGAAGAGTGGGGGCCTGATTGAACAACTCATCCATTGCAGAGCAGTCCTGATCCAGTCGATGGTCGAAGCCGGCTGCGCGAAAGCACCGAGCAGTCGATATCGCCAGTCCATCGTGGTCCCCGTTCCCGCTATTGCTGTTCGTCTCAGGGTCAGCTCAGGTTACCGCGACGGGCCCGGATGCTGAGCTCGGGCCGCCATGCCGCAATCGAACCGGGTGGCAGGTACCCCTGCACCGAGACGCCTGCGTACACAATGCAGTCAGGTCCGACGACCGTTCCCGGCGAGGTAACCGCATTGCATCCGATCTGCGCGCGGTCGCCGACAAGTGCGCCGAGCTTCGGCATCCCGGTATCGACGCGGGTACCGTCGGCCAGTCGGACCGCCACCGTGCCGGGTACCATCTTCAGGTTTGCCAGCCGGACGCCCGCGCCCAGGTTGACGTCGGTGCCGACGATTGAGTCACCGACATACGCGAAATGCGGCGCCTTAGCGCGGTCCAGGAAGACCGCTGACTTGCATTCGCTGGCATGGCCGATGACGCAATCGGCGCCAGTGAGCACGTTGCCGCGGATGTAGGCACCCTGCCGCACCTCAGTACCAGGGCCGATCAGCGCTGGCCCGCGGATATACGCGCCAGCCTCAACTCGTGCGCCCTCGGCGATTTCTACGTCACCAGTGACGTAGGCGCCGGGCTCCACGTCGCCGCGCACACCTGGTCGCAAGACAGACCGCAGGTACTCCGGGAGGTGGCTCAGCGCTTGCCAGCCGAACGTGCAGCCGGCGAACAACTCGCCGTGCTGCCACCCGGCGAGGTCGAAAAGCGCAGCGGCCGAGACGATCGCGAGATCGGCGTCTGGCCGGTTAGCGTCTCCGGGGTTGGCATCAGGCAGGTCAGCGTCCAGCGCATAGCTGTCGGGCACAGTGTGATCCGGCATAGGTGCTAGCTTGCCGTACGGTCCTTGCCGCACTGGTCCGTGGGCCCATCTGGCCGTTCCGTTCGCTGGCGGTCAGACCCGCCGCAGTACGGCCACGACTTTGCCGAGAATCTCCGCCTCATCACCCGGAATCGGGGCGTAGGCGGGATTGTGTGGCATTAGCCAGATGTGGTCAGCTGACCGCTTGAACGTCTTGACCGTGGCCTCGCCGTCCAGCATCGCGGCGACAATGTCGCCGTTCTCCGCGACCGGCTGCTGGCGTACGACAACCCAGTCGCCGTCGGCAATCGCAGCATTGATCATCGAGTCGCCGACGACCTTCAGCAGGAACAGGTTGCCCTCGCCGACAATCTGCCTCGGCAGCGGGAAGATGTCCTCAATGGATTCCTCGGCCAGGATGGGCCCGCCTGCCGCAATCCGGCCGACCAGCGGGACGTAAGCCGCTTCCTGCGAAGCGATGTCCATCGGGGTGTCATCGTCAATGTCCGGCTCCGGGCGGACAGCCGGATGGCCGGGCAGTCGCACCTCTACCGTTCGCGGGCGCCCCGCATCGCGTCGCAGGTAGCCCTTGCTCTGCAACGTCGACAGCTGGTACGAGACGCTGGAGGTGCTGGTCAGGCCGACCGCCTCGCCGATCTCCCGCATCGACGGCGGGTAGCCGCGGCGCTGTACCGACTCCCGGATGACTTGTAGCACCTTCCGCTGGCGCCAGGTAAGTACGTGGTCGGGATCTGGCTTGTCTGGCGGGTCAGCCACAACAGCGGGAACCGTGCCCTTCGGCCTTCTGCCGGGCTTTCCGCGCGGCCGTTGCGGTGCGCTCGTATCCGATCCGGTGTCAGTGAGTTCGAGATCGAGGGTCGAGGCCTCGCGCGCCCCTCGATCGCTGGTCGCATCGCTCATTTCGGGCCTCCGGCTCGGGTGGTATCGGTTGTCGGGATGCGGTGCCGTTGACATCGACGCTAACGGTTTCGGTCCGGGATCTCAAACATCTGTTCGACCATCTTCAAAAATGTCGTACCCCTGAGATATGAAAGTGCCGTACCTTCGTTCGATCGAACTAACATACGATAGAACGAAGATACGATCGAACTGTCATTCGCTAGATGGAGGCTGTGATGAGCGCTCTGAGTGTCATCGGGGCGCCGGGCCCGAGCGGATCGGAGCCCGGCGGCGCAATGACCACCGATTTTCGCGGTCGGCCCCGGCTCCGGGTGGTACGCCAGCCGGTCGGGGCGGCTGGCTCCGGGCCCTCGACGGCGCCCGGCAACGCAGGTGAGCCGCGCTCTAGTTCGATTCCGTCGACAGACCAGAGCCCGCGGCGTCCGGTGATTGTTGCCGGGACTGTTGTTGCCCGGCGTGGCGTATCGCGGACTCCGGTCCGGCTGACCAGGCGCGGCCGCGTGGTGGTCATTGCCTTTGTGGTCACCGGCCTGACGATCGCGGCACTGCTGGCGACCGTGCTTGCATCGGGTCGGGCGCAGGCGACTAACCACGGCCAGCCGAACGCCGGTTACCGGGGGATGCACAAGATCGTGGTGCAGCCAGGCCAGACCCTGTGGTCCATTGCGCTCGCGGCTGAGCCGACCGCTGACACTCGCGTTGTTGTCCAGGAGATCATGACCGCTAACGCGCTGAGCAGTTCCAGCATCGGCGCGGGTCAGCTCCTCTGGGTGCCACGCTGACGTCAGCAGTGAGCAATGGCGCGATTGTCGCTCTTGTCCAGGTGGCCGGACCTCCGGAGTTTGTCAGTGCCTGCGGGGGCTTGTGATCCGACTTCGCCGCGACACGCCGGCGTGTTGAGCGAATTCCTGGACGGGTCGGCCACTGCCGGAGCATCGTCTACCAGCAGGTTCTGCCAAGGGCGTGACTGAGTTGCGCATCCGGCGCGGACGGACCACAATATGTAGTAGTTGCACGCGTGTAATTTTCCTATACCTTGTGCTTCACGGAAGCGACTTGCAGACCCGCCGGGGAGGTGATCGCGTGTATTGCCCGTACTGTAGGCATCCCGACAGCAGGGTCATTGACAGCCGGACTAGCGACGATGGCGCCGCGATCCGCCGTCGGCGCGCGTGCCCCGCGTGTGGGCGCCGCTTCACTACTCAGGAGACAGTGATCCTGACGGTTGCGAAGCGAAGCGGTGTCACCGAGCCGTTCAACCGGGACAAGATTGTCCGCGGTGTTCGGCGTGCGTGCCAGGGCAGGCCAGTTAGCGAAGATCAGCTGGCGTTGCTGGCACAGCAGGTGGAAGACACGATCAGGAGCAGAGGCAGCGGGGAGATTCCCTCGCATGAGGTTGGCCTTGCCATCCTTGGCCCGCTGCGGGACCTCGATGAAGTCGCGTACCTGAGGTTCGCTTCCGTCTACCGGGGCTTCGAGTCGCTAACTGACTTCGAGGACGAGATTGCTGCGCTGCGCGCCGCGCATCTCGATAGCTGGCTGCCCGAGGACGCTGGACAGCTGCCACAGGAGGCCGGGCTGGCCCCTGATGGCGAGCGTGGCGCCGGGCGGTCAGCCGGAGGAAGCGGCGCTAAGCCTCGCGGGCAGGAGCCCGCGCCGGCGAGCTAGACGGGCCGGCGACGTATTCACACTGGGAGGGCCTTGCAAGGCCCGCTATCGGGTCCGGCGAGACCCGCGAAGGGGGAGAACATGACCGAGACGGCAAGCGGTCCAGCGGCGCAGGGCAGCAGCAAGCGCGCCAAGGGCCTGACGCTGCGCCGTATCTACACTCGCGAAGGTGTTCACCCCTACGACGAGGTCACCTGGGAGCGCCGAGATGTCGTAATGACGAACTGGCGGGATGGCTCGGTCAACTTCGAGCAGCGCGGCGTCGAGTTCCCCGACTTCTGGTCGGTCAACGCGGCGAACATCGTGACGACCAAGTACTTCCGTGGCGCGGTCGGCACGGTGCAGCGCGAGTGGAGCCTCAAGCAGCTTGTGGACCGGGTTGTCGGTACGTATGGGGCCGCGGGACGCGAGCACGGCTACTTCGCAACCGAGCAGGATGCGGAGATATTTGAGCACGAGCTCAAACACGCGCTCATCCACCAGATATTCAGCTTCAATTCGCCGGTCTGGTTCAATGTCGGGACTACCTCGCCGCAGCAGGTGTCGGCGTGTCAGCCATACCACGCGCCCGTGAACACGCCGGCGGGCCCGGTGGCGATCGGCAGCCTGGTCGCATCGAACGCAGTGGGCACGAAGGTCTACGACGCGCACGGCACGACGCGGATCGTGGCGACCAAGTCCAATGGCGTCAAGGAAGTACTCCGGTTGCACACGACAGCTGGCCATGTCCTAGAGGCCACCGCCGATCACCTGGTCTGGCGGGCTACCGATATTGACGCCGGCGAGTTCACCGTGGCGGGCTTCCTGCGGCCCGGGGATCACCTGCTGTACGTGCAGCCAGATGTCGGCGGCTCGGACCGTACCGTGCTTGACATCAGCAAGGTCGAGAAGCTCGGCCCGATGGAGGTCTATGACATTCAGACCGAAAGCGGCGAGTACCTGTCTGGCAACGTGCGGGTGCACAACTGCTTCATCCTGGCTGTCGACGACACGATGGACTCGATCCTCGAGTGGTACCGCGAGGAGGGGCTGATCTTCAAGGGCGGCTCCGGCGCTGGCGTCAACTTGTCGAGAATTCGCTCCAGCAAGGAACTCCTGTCTTCAGGCGGTACGGCTAGCGGCCCTGTTTCGTTCATGCGCGGCGCAGACGCGTCAGCCGGGACCATCAAGTCCGGGGGCGCGACGCGGCGGGCAGCCAAGATGGTGGTCCTGGACGTGGATCATCCCGACGTCGAGGAGTTCATCGAGACCAAGGCGCGCGAGGAGGAGAAGATCCGGGTCCTCCGCGATGGCGGCTTCGACATGGATCTCGGCGGGAAGGACATTGCCAGTGTCCAGTACCAGAACGCGAACAACTCGGTCCGGGTCTCGGACGAGTTCATGCGCGCGGTGGAATCAGGCCGCACCTTCGAACTGGCAGCTCGTACTACGGGCGAGCCGCTTGCGGAAGTCGACGCTAAGGAACTGTTCGGCAAGATGGCCAAGGCCGCCTGGGAATGCGCAGACCCGGGCATTCAGTACGACGGGACAATCAACGACTGGCACACGTGCCCCGAGTCCGGGCGTATCACCGCAAGTAACCCGTGCTCGGAGTACGTCCACCTGGACAACTCGTCCTGCAACCTCGCGAGCATCAACCTGCTGAAGTTCCTGCGCGCCGATGACACATTCGACGTGGAGAAGTTCGAGCAGCTCAGCGAGCTGATCATTACGGCGATGGATATATCCATCTGCTTCGCCGACTTCCCGACTAAGAAGATCGCCGAGACGACCCGCGCATACCGGCAGCTGGGCATCGGTTACGCCAACCTCGGCGCCCTGCTGATGGCTACCGGCCACGCTTACGACTCCGAGGGCGGACGCGCCATTGCGGCAGCCATCACGTCGCTGATGACTGCAACGGCGTACCGGCGCTCGGCGGAGCTGGCCGGGGTGGTCGGGCCGTACGACGGCTATGCCAGGAACGCCACGGCGCACAAGCGGGTCATGGCGAAGCACGCGACAGCAAGTGCGTCGATCCGCCCGCTCGGCGGCATTGACACGCCGATCCTGGCTGCCGCGAACAAGGCCTGGCAGCAGTGCCTGGCGCTGGGAGAGGCCAACGGCTACCGGAACGCGCAGGCGAGCCTGCTCGCTCCCACCGGCACGATCGGCTTGATGATGGACTGCGATACGACCGGCGTCGAGCCGGACCTGGCGCTGGTGAAGTTCAAGAAGCTGGTCGGCGGCGGGTCCATGCAAATCGTCAACCAGACGATTCCGCGTGCTCTGAAGAACCTTGGCTACCAGGCGGAGCAGGCCGAGGCGATCATCGAGTACATCAGCGAGCACGGTCACGTCGTCGACGCGCCTGGCCTGCGGCTGGAGCACTATGAGGTGTTCGACTGCGCAATGGGCGAGCGGGCGATCAGCCCGATGGGTCACGTCCGGATGATGGCGGCGGTCCAGCCTGCGCTGTCCGGCGCCATCAGCAAGACCGTGAACCTGCCGGAGTCCGCAACAGTCGAGGACATCGAGAGGATCTACTTCGAGGGGTGGAAGCTCGGCCTCAAGGCGCTGGCGATCTACCGGGACAACTGCAAGGTGGGACAGCCGCTGTCGGCCGCCAAGAAGAAGGCCGCTGAGGCTTCGGAGCCAGCGACGCCGCACGAGGTCAGGCCGGTGCGACGCAGGCTGCCCAGGCAGCGGTCCGCCATGGTGACCAGGTTCTCGGTGGCGGGTGCCGAGGGTTACATGACGGCCTCGAGCTATCCGGACGATGGCATCGGCGAGGTTTTCCTGAAGCTGGGCAAGCAGGGCTCGACGCTGGCCGGTGTCATGGACGCCTTCTCGATGGCGATCTCGGTCGGACTTCAATACGGCATCCCGCTGGAGTCCTACGTCGCCAAGTTCACCAACATGCGGTTCGAGCCGGCCGGTATCACCGACGACCCGGACATCAGGATGGCGAGTTCGGTGATGGACTACATCTTCCGCCGGCTCGCGCTCGATCACCTGCCCTACGACCAGCGGGCGGAGATGGGGATCCTGACGACCGACGAGCGTACGGCGCAGCTGAATGGCGACGCCTCGTCTGGCGATGATCTCGACCCGGAGGAGCTAGCGCAGTCGGCCGCGGTGGAACGCGTCCAGGCGGCGCGCCCGCAGGCCACCGACGCAAAGCCGGCCCAGCCGACGCCGAGCGCACCAACGAGCACAACTGAGCTCATCGAGTCGCAGTTGGGCCGTGTCGCCGATGCGCCGCTCTGCCTGACATGCGGCTCGAAGATGCGCCCGGCCGGTAGCTGCTACGTCTGCGAGGGATGCGGCTCGACCAGCGGCTGCAGCTAAATTGATCCCCGTGCAGTTTCGGTGGCCTTGCTGAGCTGAACACTCGGCAAGGCCATCTTCTGTTGAACGAGGAGAGTGCTGCCGTGGGATACGAGGTCAAGGTTCGGCAGCCACTGCATCCCTCGATCTCGACCTCGTAGAACGTGCCCTCGCGTCAGGAGTAGTGGCGTAGCCGCGGCCATAGCTGGGCCCACGGGCGGCGGGGACCAGTACAGATGTATACGTGGCCATCCCGTTCCTGGTTGTGGATGCCGTACGGATTCGACAGCGTGGCCGCCACTCGCACGTGAGTGAAGAACTGTCTGAGATAGGCGGTCGCGGCGGGGCTGCTGATGTCGACCGGCCCGGGCATAACGGCAACCACGGTGGTGGCGCGCGGGTTTCCTGGCCCCCACCACCATTCGCTGTTCTGCTCGCTCACGGCTGTCGGCAGCCCGGTTCCGCGGCCGAGTTCGTTGATGGCGCCGGCTTCGCCGTAGTCACCGGTGAAGATCACCGCGCTGGCCCGCTGGCGCGGCGGCAGCGACTTCCACACACCGTCAACGGTCTGTACGAACTGGGGCCAGCCGACGGTCTCTGCCGGGGTCGAGTTGATCTTGGTTGCCCAGCCGATGTCAGCCGCCGGGAGCACCGGCAAGACGAACGGGACGGCCACCGCGGTGGTGAGCGCACTGGTCAGCAGGAGCTTGCGCAGCTGGGCCGGCCGGGCCTGTAGCGATGCGTCGATGGCCACGGCGCCGGCGGCGAGCAGGTACACGTACGCGGCGCCCAGGTAGTAGGTCTTCGCGCCGGTGGTGACCGCGAAGAGGACGAACAGCAGCCCGTACGCCCAGGCCATCGCCCGCCACAGCGGCCGGTCTGACTGCCAGAGGAACCGCAGCCCGGCCACCCAGACCCAGACCATCGCCAGGGTTACCACGCCCAGCTGGCCGACGATCCAGGTGCCGATGTTGGCGAGGCCGCCGTTTTCCCGGTTCAGGGCTTCGGTCATGGCGATCGTCGCCCACCCGTGCTGTGCCTGCCACCACAAGTCGGGGACCTCGAAGGCCACCGCGATCACCGCACCGGCCAGGAACCAGCGATTCCAGATCATCCGGCGGCCGCCGCTGAGCAGCGCGCCGATGACCAGCGCGATGGCGAAGAAGCTCATGCTGTGGTCGTCTGCCACGCCGAGGCCCGCGACCAGGCCCCCGGCCAGCCACCAGCGGCAGTCGCCGGTCCGCCCGATCCTGGCCACCACGAGTGCCAGAGCCGCCCAGGCCAGCAGCTCATAGGCGGTCGTGTTGGCCACATGAGCGGCGCCCAGCAGCACGGGCATCGTCGCGGTGCCGATCGCCGCCAGCAACTGCGCGCGCTTGCCGCCGCCGAACTCGCGGGCGGTCAGTGCGCCGACCACCACCGTGGCCCCGGCCGCGAGCGCGGGCCACACCCGCAGCCCGGGCAGCGACACGCCGAACAGCTTGAGCGACACCCACGCGAAGAGCGGCGCGAGCACCGGCTGATCCACGTAGCTGGCCTGCAGATGCCGGGCGCCGTCCAGGAAGTACAGCTCGTCGCGGTCAAAGCCATACCGGTCCGACAGCGCCATCAGCACGGCGAAGACGATGCCGCCGACCCAGATCACGCGCCGGTCGAACGGGCCGGCGCCCGGCAACGGCACAGCGGCGATCGCGCCGGTCGCGGGGAGGGCCTCGGTGGTCCCCGTGCCATGCTTCCGTTCTTGTGATCGTGCGGGAAGCCCATCCGCAGAAGCGTCTGGAGGAGTCATGACGGTACGGTCCCGCGTCGGGCCTCGGGCGGGTAGTGCTCTGGGTCAGCGGCTCAGGATGACAAATGTCAACAGCTCTGGCACGTCGCGCCCAGTCCTGAGCAGCTACTTGGGGCTTCAGCTTGTATCTGATGCAACCGCACCGTGCGGTGCTCAACGCGCCTGCTGCGACTCAAGACGGCAGACTCTAGGCGCCTCGTTGCGCCCTGCCAGCGGTCGCGAACTTCTCGATGGCGGCCGGTGTGACCGGGGTGAAGAAGTTGACGAGGTTGCCGTCAGGGTCCCGGAACAGGAGCGACCGGTTGCCCCAGGGCATCGTCGTGGGCTGCTGAACGAAGTCATCGATCAGGCTCACCAGGTTCTCGTGCACCCGGTCCACGTCGTCGACAAGGAACTCGATGATCACGCTGCGGTTGTCGGCCGGCTGCGCCGCGCCGGGTGCGAACAGCGGGACGGTGCGGGTGCTGCCGATCGCGAGGGTCCCGTGCTCGGTGCCGAGCTCGGCGAAGTCCTCGGTAGACCAAGTCGCCGACACTCCCGTGGCTAGCTCGTAGAAGCCCACGAGGCGCTTGACATCGCCGGTGATGATGCGGATAGAGACGAAGTCCATGGTGACCTCCTAGGTCGGGCGGAACGGTTCAATGACCCAGGCTAGGAGTAATACCGGGCAGAAACCGTCCGGTATTAGGGCTAGATTTTGTTCATGGCTAGGCCGACCGCTCAGGTTCTGACCCTGCTAGAGCTCCTGCAGTCGGGCGGTGTCCGTACGGCGGCTGAACTAGCCGACCGCCTCGGCGTCGATGAGCGCACTGTGCGGCGGTACGTGGACCACCTGAATGACCTCGATGTGCCCGTCGAGTCGGTGCGCGGTCGCTACGGCGGGTACCGGCTGGCCTCCGGCTACCGCATGCCCCCGCTCATGCTGAGCGACGACGAAGCGCTTGCGGTGTTGTTCGGGCTGGTCGCCGTCCGCCGGGCCGGGCTGGTCACCGGGACGGGCACGGCGACCGAGACAGCGGCGGCCAAGATCCGGCGGATGCTGCCCAGCCGGCTTGCCGGCCGACTGGATGCGGTGCTCGAGAGCGTCGCCTTTACAGCCGGGGCGCGGGAGTACCCGGCCCCGGACACTGGCGTCCTGCTCGCCGTCGCCGAGGCCGTGCGCTACCACCGACCGCTATCGATCCGGTACGCCGCTGCCGACGGCCGGCGCAGCGAGCGCACCTTCCATGCGTACGGGCTCGTCGCCCATTCGGGCCGCTGGTACGTCACCGGTGCCGACCCCGGGATCGGCGAGGACCGGACGTTGCGTTTGGATCGCGTGACCGACGCTAGGATCTTGCTCGGCTCGTTCGAGTCGCCTGCGGGTCTCGATCCCGCGCAGCGCGTCCTGGCCGGGTTGGCCACGGCGCCGTACAGGCATCATGTGATCCTCCGTATCAACGGCACAGCCGAGCAGATCCGCGCGGTGCTTCCCGCCAGCGTGGCGACTCTGGAGGACGAACTGCCCACGCCACACGAGGATCGACAGAATGGGCAGTGGTTGCGTGTGGAGCTGCGGGCCGAGCGGCTGTATTGGTTGCCTCCGCTACTCGCCTCGCTTGACCTGCCGTTCAGCATCGAGCAGCCAGACGAGCTCCGCGATGCCGTCGCCGACCTTGCCAACCGGCTCTCATCCTCCGCTCGTCGAGTCTCCCCTCCGGGCGTGGCAGGCGAGAATACCGCACACTCCGATTAAGTGCACTGCGCCAGCTACCTGAGCAATTCGAGAGAAGAATTCCCAGCTCAGGAGGGTGTGGGTGAATGGCTGTGACTCTGCGATCGAGGACGTCATCGTGCCGGACGGCGATCGTGCCCAGCGGATCACTAACCGGCAAGCGACAACGCCGCGAAACCGCAGCGAGCAAGAGCTAGCGGGCTACCGCGATGCCCAGGATTACCTGTTCCGGGGGACTGGCGCCCGCTCAACGCTGGCCTAATCCTGCTTCTGCACCGGCTGCTGTTTGCATACACCGCGATGCCAGAGGGAGCGTTCAAGACACAAGACAATCTGGTCGTAGACCGCTCGACCGACGGCTCAACCACCGTCCGATTCAAGCCAGTGTCCGCCGCGAGCAGCCCCGTTCGCGATCGATGACTTGATCAAGCGCTACGAGGACGCGCAAGCGATCGCCGGATCGGCAGATACCTACTATCAGGCGCTGCTGGATTCCACCTACGGCTGGCGCGAGGGCGTTGCCGACCCGTGGCCGTGGCTTGGCTACTTCACGAGCGTGATCGCGGGCGCCTACGCTGCCTTCGCCGACCGCGCGGCCGCTGCCCGGGTGCCTGGCACCAAGCAGCAGCGCGTTCGCGAGCACATCATGCGGCACTCACCAGCTACATTCCGCCTGGCCGACATTAGGACGGCACTGCCAGGCGTCAGCGACCAGACCATCCGGCTCGTCCTAGAGCAGTTGAGGGGCGAGGGGCAGGGTCCGCGCAGATGGGACGAGCCGGTTCGCTACATGGACGCGGATCCCGAATACCGCACGCACGGAAGGCAGCATGCGCGGTCAGGCGAGGCCGAATAGGGCCTCGGCGTTCCCGCAGGCGATCATGCTGCGTTCGATGGGGTTGGGGATGGCGTCGAAGAACTGCTTGATCGCTGTCGTGTCGGGGCGGTGGAAC
>Ga0335072_10009626_pt1 | contig 13935 bp, 14 predicted proteins | sample Lox_Sample_21_FD_206725 | JGI IMG/M metagenome (GOLD analysis project Ga0335072, IMG submission 206725) | Soil microbial communities from Loxahatchee National Wildlife Refuge, Florida, United States - Lox_Sample_2.1 | ecosystem: Environmental > Terrestrial > Soil > Wetlands | place: USA...
CATCGGCACCAACCTCGTGGCCTTCCAAGCGCTGCACATGCGACGGCAGGACGGCCAGCCCGTCGGCTACACGTCGATCCCGCGCATCCAGGCCGCGCTGGGCGAGCCCTGGTGGCTGGTCCACCGGCACCACCTGCACAGCGGGCTGGCGGACGTTGCGCGGCAGCACGGCGTGACGCTGCACACGGGGGCGCGCGTCGAGCGCCTTGCACACCACGACCACCGCGGCGGTGCCGCGCGCGTCACGGCGTCCACCGCGCGCGGCTCCGCGCACGCCTTCGGCCTGGTGGTGGGCGCAGACGGCGCGCACTCGGCGGTGCGGCAGACGCTTTTTCCGAGCGCGGCGGCGCGGCCGCCGTCCGCCAACGCGGCGTTCCGCGCCGTCGTGCCCTACGCGCTGCTCGAGGCCGACGACGAGCCTGCGGTGCGGGCGTTCGCGGCGCGGCGCGCGATGGAGGTGTGGATGGCGGCGCGCCGCTACGTCATTGCGTATCCGATTGCCGCGGGCCGCGATTGCAACCTTGTGCTTAGCCACCATGGGCCTGGGCCGGCGGACGCGGTTGAGGATGTTGATGTGCGGGAGGTGCGTGGGCGGTATGCGGACTTTGATGTTGTGGTGGTGCACATCTTGGAGAAGGTCAGGCCTGGCGTGCAGAGGTGGCCGTTGTTGGTGACGGGCCCGTTGGAGAGCTGGTCGAGTCCGGAGAAGGTGAGTGCTAAACGGGTCGTGGCCAAGGACAGCACCTGCTGATAGACACCTAGAACGTGGTGTTGATGGGAGACGCTGCTCACAGCATGACGAACCACATGGCGCAGGGAGCGGCGACATCAATGGAAGACGGTGCCTTTCTGGGTATCTTGATAGGCGAGTGGATACGCGGGCGGCTGGCTCGTGAGGATGTCGTTGATATTTACGAGCGTGAGCGTATGCCAAAAGCTAAGAGGAAGCAGGACGTGTCATTCCTTAACGGTGCTATTTGGCAATTGGGCGGGGAGGATGCTCGCAAAAGAGACAAAGCCATGATTCAGGAGCTTCAGACGGCTGAAGCACCAGAAGGAAAAGTGCTGATTAGGAGCCCGAATTTGTACGGCGATCCTGCCGCTGTGTTGGAGGTGTATGGCTACGACGCGGAAGCCCATGCCCGCGATGCTGTAGAACGGTTTCTAAACGGCAATGAGGAAGTGCGTGCTGTTGGAGGCTTTGGTAAACCGGCACATGAGCAGATTATGGGTTGGTTTCTTAGAGATCCAGCGGCAGAGGACGTCTCCGTACCGAAATCGAGGTTGTGATATCGGCGAACGAGCCATTGAAGACCGAAATTGATGGCGTTGCAGATTTCAGCATTGCTCCGTCTTTCCTTAGATGGTTACTCGTTTTGAAAATCTGGCCGAGATAGGATTGGCAAGAGAATAAGAAGCATGTAGCGCTTCGATCCGCTGCGAGACGCCGCTGAAGTCCAACTGTTGATTAGCAGTCATTGATTGCGCCGCCGCCATTAACGGCACGAGGCGGCAGTCTCACGACAGCTCACAAAGGCCTCAAGTTTGGCATAAAAATACCTCTGCACATTTGATGATTGAAGCGAAAACGGAAGAGAAGATTGAATCAAAAAGGGGTACCACATACAACAAACAATCTCTCGCACCGTCATGAAGAACCCCTCCCCCATCCCCTCCCAAAATAGAGGCCCGTAAGGCAAAGCTAAATCGCAACCCGTTCCATTTTTTGATGCCTCCCGTCACCGGAGAACCGACCAGCCACCACAGCAAAAGATTACCCAGCAGCACCGACGCTAAAAGCCCAGCAATTTGACCAAACGTGTGTGGAGAGATTTCAATGGAAGCCGCCGCCCCGGAGTAATGATGTGCCAGATGACTGGTTCGTTGTGTTGTTGTTTGATTGTTGCACATGCTCGTTTGTTCGTTCGTTTGCCCACCGGTTTCCGTAGCCATTCTCTTCCAGCGCCAGATTTGGTATCTCGAATGCCCTTCAACCCAAATGTCGAGTCTTCCAAGAACGTTTCATGTCAAAACGAAAATTCGGTAGCAAAGCTATGAGAGGTGCAACTTGAGCGAAAAAAACGTAAGCCGAGACAGTCTGTAGTTTATGTTGTTGAATGTTGCTGAGATGTTATGTGGAAAACGCGTCGATAAACATGAAAATGAAAGTCTTGTAAAGCAAATTTCGGCCAGATGCAACTACTTTGTAAAACTTTTGTGTCGCCCTCTCCCGTCGTCAGCCCGGGGTATTGGCCGGCGTTATCCGTTGTCCAGTCTAAATGAAGTTGTCCCATTAGCTCCTGTGGAATCGCGGTGCCACGGAGAATGAAAAAACAAATGAGAAGTCGTGCTCAATACCGATTGAGAGAAGAGTGAAAAAAGAACCGAGCCGAAGCTGAGGGTAGCTTTGAGAGAACGAGCATGAAGGGAGAGGTTGAGAAGTCTGTCCCGAAATCCGCTTCACGTGAGCACCGCAACCAATTACAGCAGCGCCGACGCGAGGCTCTGGTGTAACTAGTACGCGTATCGCCGAGTTCTGAGCTACGCCGGTGACTTGTTAGCTCCTGCCGTGGTGTTCCGGCGGTTGTCATCCAGCGAAAGACCTCCGAGGCCACCGCTCAAGAAGGAGAAGGGATCCGACGACGCTTCGAAGCCTCCATTGGCAATCCCGGAGGCAGACGAGCTTGGTCCGGGTCCGGCAGCCGAGAATGCAGCCTCAGCTCGGCTGTCGAAGCCTGGAGCCGGCATTCCGTTGTTCGGTGCGAAGCCAGGGCCCATTGGCGTGGCATATGGGCTGGGAGCAGCGCCGATGCCGGATGGAAGAGCATATGTGCTTGGAGGACCACCGAACTGCTGACCCGGGAAACCGGGACCAGAGCCAAATGCTCCGGGCCCGAACGGAGCAGGTCCCGGAGTGCCGCCCATTGGAGATGGTCCCATTCCAAAGGCAGCACTGTCCATCGTTGACGGGAAGTTGGAATCAGCAACAACAGCAGCACCAGCTCGGCTTGCACCGCAGCGAAGACAGTTGACGTTCTTGGCAAAGTTGTGATATCCGCATCCTTCAGCACCACATTTCCAGTCACCAGGCCGGAACGGTGCAGAGCCTCCGGTATGAGAAATTACGCGAGAATGACGAGTGTCAACAAGATGCGGCCCGTGGTGCATCATAGGCGGAGGGTAGCCGTATTGGTAGGCCATTGGATCCGCCGGATTCGGCGCTCCGTGGATGGCAGGGTAGCTGCATCGGAAACAAGCCGTGCGTCGTTGGAAGTTAGAGAAGCCACACGATGGACATGTCCAATCACCGGGTCGTGGCCGATTCTTGCTGGGCGGGAATGGTGTCAGGATGTCTGCGGCTCGATCGAGGACCCTATTGGACGAAGGGGAAACCTCGATGGCCTTTTCGTTCAGCGCTCGCCCGTTCATGCAGAGAGATTCGGCTGCCTAATGATCGTAAGAACCTGCTCAACTATCGAAATCAAAAAATCGCAATTACCTCTTCGTGAGAAGAAAAGATAGCGAAACCTGTTCCTGTTGGTTTGTGCTGATCGGGAGTTCGCAACGTCCAGAAGGCAATAGGTCTACCTCCAAACTGAGTGAACCAGCTTTCAAGTTCTGACTGGGTGGTATCGTGCGGCAGACCGCTCATATGAAGAACTTTGCTCCGCTCTGAAAGGAATGCCCTCACATCGGCACGGGCATCCATCGGCCGGCTTAGGACATTTGGGTGCTCCGAAAACGGCTGGCTCTTACGAATCAGGCCACGTAGCACTCTGGCTAGCGTGACAGCTTCTTCCATGGCTCGTCGCGGAGATGCGGGTGCCAACGCTTGCAGATGGAAGGGCAAGTTATGCTTTATTGGAGCGGATGATTGTACAGGCTCGACTTCTAGGGCAGCACATATATTGGCAAGAGCGCTGGAGCCAAACGGAAGAGATTCGGGATGGTACGATTGCCAGTGCTGGTATTCGGTGCGAAGGTCGAAGGTTCGCGAGTGCTGGAGGTATGGTGGCAACACAACGGCCTTGTCACGGGCTTCTCGAGGAAGCTGGACGCGAAGGTCCCAGGCATCGAGGGTAACAAAGGTAAACTCGTAGTTCTTAGGCAGTAAATGCTCGGATGCAAAGGCATCAAACCGGTTGATGGCATCACGGAAGGTGCCAGCGTTCCGGACATGCTCCCAAGTGAGTGTGGTCAAGCTCGCTGCAGAAAAAAAATTGTCAGGAGACACGCGACAAGGTGGTAATCAGTCGGGATTCTTACTGCAGAGAGGAGTGATTGGAGTGTTGACAGGCTTTACGAGGATGCTTTCACGATGGAGCTGAAGGGAGACGTTAGCGAGGCTTCCGAATTGCAGTTTTTTGGGGTTGGTGGCGTCGTTACTTCTTCGCAGCTGTTGGCATCGAGCAAAATCCACCCCAGCTCGATGACTTCAGCAGAGTCCTTGGTGACATAAACACCGTGCTCGTCGCAGGTAGTGGCAACGTGGATGATCACATATCGATCCAGATTGTTAGGTTTCTGTGAGGCCGGATGCTGTAGCGTCTGCTGTGGTGCGTTCGAAGCCATGATTTTCTTGTGGGCCGAAGAGAGAGTGCAGCGAAAGACGACGAAGCGAACCGGCTATGGGATGAAGTGAGAAAAGATAATCGACTAGGGAGCAATGGACAGGTTGACGGCTTGGTCGGATTGAGGACCCGTTTTGTCGTCAGCACACGCCGTTTCTGAGACAGTGCAGTCGAGCAAAGCCCGGCAGGTAGGGGAGAGGCTGTGGGTCGAGCCGGCCTTGCTGGCAGGCTATCGGACAAAGCAGAGGGGTGCCTTGCCGTCCGTCTGCGGTACACGACGAGGAAGAAGGGAAGAGACAGGCTGATTGTGCAGTCCGTTAAGGGTGGCAGAAAGAGAGAGACAGAAGACGCAGGCGTCGCGGTTTTCGGGTGGTTTCGAAATAAGGGCAAAGGCTGTTGGATGGAGCCAAGCTTGGACTTTGCCTTAGCGTGAAGCTGGCTGGCATGGCCGACGTTCTGCCCGCAGCAAAATCCATTCACATCCAGCTCAAATATCCCGGATGAAAAAAAAAGAAATCAGGAAAAAAATGAACGACGATGTCGCGGAGGACATGCTTTGTGGCGTCCGGTGGTGGACAGCTTCGCGCTCGTTGAAAAACTGCTGACATGTTGCGGCAGCATTTTCGTCGCTCCTCCCCAATGCCGCATCTACTGAAGCTGCCTTGCCGCGCTGCATTCGCCGTGTCTTCGATTATTTATGGAGCTCCGTGTGTTTAGGATCACGATGAGTGCGGGCACACGCTCGCTGCTCACCAGCATGCCTAGCAATGGGCGCTCCGGGGAATAGAACAGCATCTCGCCGCAATTCCTTTCACAGCGTTCCAGAGTTGGACACCACATTGCTTGCTAGGCTGTCGTCGTGCAGCTGTCCGGCTGTCGGGGGAGCTCCTTCGTCAAATGGGGCGCACCAGCGAGCTGTGACTGCGAGGCGCTGAGCAGACCGCGTCCATCCACGTAGTCGGCGCAGCAGGCATCCCTGTAGATGTGGGCGTTGTCCCGACGCCGCCGAACTTTGGCAACGTGCTAGGCGAGATTGATGTGAGTTTACCATGGCCGTGCTATAGGCCGTACTTGGTATTAAAAAGCGATCGGCTAGATGACGAACACATGAGTCGTGCAGTTCGGATCACACGTTGTCGATCGAACGGCCTCCGTCGCTTCTTTTTGATGAATGCCTTCTACGCCAGTCTGCCATGTTGCTTGATCGGATCGATTGACTGGCTGGCAAGGCCAGATATCAGAGCTCGTGCTATCGGTGTTTCGACAGTATGGAGTATGCAAGGCAATGGGACGGCACGCATAGTACACAATGTAATGCTCGGGTTCGTAATTCGCTGCTATTGGACGGGGCCTGCTGTTGACGCGCGCGCAGTGCTTGTTTGGCGGGAGTGAAAGCGGAGATGCAGTCATGCAAGGTGATGAAGAACGTTGGCCGAGATTTTCGAGCTGCAAGCACTCTATGTACAGCAGTCATTCAGCAAATCCGCAGACGTCTCAGGAGCAGACATCGAAGCGGAATTCTGGCCATGGCCGAAAAGGCATGCAAGCATCAGTAAGGCCCGCTAATAAGCGCGCCGGAGCAGTGAGATGTCGCTATCTAGGGAGTGCGTCACCCTAAATTGGGCCAATTCTCGCCATTCAGCCCGTTCACTTTGCGCTTCTTCCGTGCTTACCACCTTGGGCTTCTGATACGAGCAATGAAGCCTGACATAAATGAGCTGAAGGCGCATCGCCATGCAAGAACGCTGCTCTCAGAGGCCGGCCATCCCTCGCATACTCGTGCTGGACTCGTCGGCGCCAATCGCAGGCGTCTTGCTCTCAAATGTTGATGCGGTTATTCGCTCTCTCGAACAGGCCCCGGAGCGCAGTTGTTGTTGAACTCAGCGTTTCTCGGTCGGGCCCGAAGCGCCATATCGACGACTGGCCAATGGCCGAACTCTCAGCGACCCCTGCCAAGAAATCTGGAGGGTAAGGCAGCAAATACCACCTCGGACCCACTACGCTCGACTGCGCGCACGCCCTGACCGCACACTCCAAACCCCCGCTGAGTTCCAATGTTCCCCGTACTGATGTTTAGTTTCTTAACGACGCAGCCACCGCCGCTCCGATTCACTCACTGATTTGTCTCCCAACAGTTCCATCCATGCCGCTATCATGGGTCTTCTGAAGCACTTCAGGTCGCGCTCCAAGCTGGCCGCAGACGGGAATCAGGACGACCACTGCAACTACCCTGTTCGGCCCGCCATCCCCGGCCATGACTACATCACGACCCTCCCGCCGAAGCTTCTGAGGAGTGTTTTCGAATTTGTCTGTCCCCACACTCTGGAGAAGAGCTATGAGGCTGGCGAAAAGGCCGACGTGGGCGATGGCTGCATGCTTTGCGACCTGCGCGATCTTGCGCATTGCGCCGCCGTCAGCAGGAGCTGGTATCGTCCGGCTCAAGAGCTGCTGTAAGCTGGCGACCCCCTTGGGGTTTTGTGCGTTTTGCTCATAAGGCCTAGATACACGAGCATTCGAATCGACGCGGTTCACTACTGCGAGCTCGAAGAAATACTCTCGACGACGCGGCGTCGGAAGTCGCGCCACGACAATCAAGACATTCCTGCTGTCCGACTTAATCTCCTCGCGACCACGCTCCGCCAGAACCATTGGCTTGGCTCGTTAGTTCAGTTCCTCAAGCTGCCTTATATGACACGGGAAACCTGCAAACCAGACCTCGCTCGCGCCGTGGCCGGCTGTCCTAATCTCCGTTACGTCGACTTGCCTGAAGGCTTCTTCACCGGTGATCAGAGTTGCAATCTCCTCCGTCAGGAACTCCTCACACACTGCCCAGATCTGCGCAGCATGAAATATCACTCTGGGTCTGAGCAATTCTTACAGCAGCTTGCGCAGCGCCAGTGGCAGGCTATTGAAGTGCTGGAGCTCCAAGAGCTGCGCGTCGAGCCCGCAACACTCCGAATAGTTCTTGCCTCACTACCTGTCCTACACGAACTTTCTGTGAAGTCTCTGCCCAGCTTCACAGATGTGATCTTTGCCGACTCACCACAGCTGCCGCCGTTTCCTCCCCTCCAAACCCTCAAGATCTCCAAATGCCGGAGCCTATCAGCAGCAGGCATAATTCGGTATCTCGAAGCTCCTCAAAATCGCGAAATACTCACAACTCTCTCGCTCAAGGATACCAGCGTCACTGTTCCTGATCTGGCTTCAGTTCTCGGCTCCGCCATCCATCTCACAGCCTTCACCTACATCCAAACCGTCTCCTCCGCGCTTCCTCTTGATCCTCTCCCACCACTTCAATCCCGCACACTCCAAACCCTACACTACGAAATCACGCCCTCAGAGAGCCTTGGAGACTTCCCCGCCGCGCTCACGAAGCCAACGGACTCCCACCACGCATACCTCACCCAATCGCTGCTAAGCAACAACCTACCATCACTCCACACGCTCTCCGTCCGCGACCCAGACCTCCCTCAAATGCTTCTCCTAGCCCCCCCACAACCCTCCTTCGCGCCATCCGCGCCCCGTCCGCAGGCAGCAGCATTCTCGCCCTCGCACGCGCTGCAAATCTACACGAAGCCCGCAAGCGGCGACGACAGCGAATGGGTGTACCACAGCCTCGACGCCAGCGCAGTGAGCGACAGCGCGCGGCCGGGCTCAGCCTCATCGTCGTCGTCGTCGCTGGCGGTGGCGGGCCGGCCGCTGTCGCTGATTGGCGCGAGCCGCGGGCTCGGCCCGCAGTGGGGCGGCGACGCCCGCCGCAGCGTCGTCGTCGGCAATGGTTTTGGCGGCTTTTTGGCTGTCCCTGAGGATGTCGTGCGCCCTGCGGACCAGACTGCGCTGTTGGATGTGCCTGGGTCGCCCGGTGGGTTTTGGGGCCGGAGGGGGAGCGCCGACAAGGTTGATCGGAGGAGTAGGTCGGATTTGTGGAGGTAGGCGGGTTGAAGAGGGTTATTGTGAGTGGGTTGTGGAGTTACTGAGCGGGTTTGGCTTTGGTGTGGCGTCGAAGAGTAGATGTTGGCGTTGGGATGGGCGGCATGGCGTTGATTTTGCTGCATCATGGTGTCCGTCGGCTGGACGGTAGGGCGTACACGACTTAGGACGACTACGCCGGGCGAGTCTTGTAAGGGATTCAAGCTTCACGTTCGAGGCTGATCATTTGACAGGCGTAAATTATAATTTCCAATGACAGTGTCTTTTACCTGTACGACGAACACACTTCGGATATTCGACTATTTATGAAATGCTTTACTAAGATGGAGACCACGAAAAGAAGAACGAATTCCGGTATGAGGCCAATCTAAAAGTCAGCCACCTTGAAATGAACTCGAAAAGAACGTCGCAGGGTTATATACCTTCACTAAAACCGGACGCAGGTGGAGTAGACCTGGTACTATTCGCATCCACTTCTCGACAGGCCATTTCCGCTTGAGCAAGCCCATGTCAACGCGCTTCACTAATTCAGACTGATCTAGAACAGAGCGTGTTTGTGACTCTGTTGAATATCTGTTACGACCACTGCCAAAGCTTTCGCGGATTCTCAACCCATATTTTCCGAATCAGCTCCTGGTCGCCATCGCACCAATCGATACACTGTCGCAAGAATCCAGCATCATCAACCTTCCGAAACTCCTGGTGCTTCAGTCTATCCTCAGGACGGTGAGCCTTCCCACCGGAATGGGGCCAGTCGCTGGCCCAAACGATGCGATCCGGCGCAACCTTCAACAGCTCCTTCACATACAACTCCAAGCCCACGGCGTTGGGAAAGCGGTACGTGCCGCTCAACTTGACCCAGACGTGCCCTTGGCGCAGCGCGTCCACAAGCTCCAAATAGCCTGGCTGCTCCTGAATGGGCTGACCTTCGCCCGGAAAGCCGAGATGGTCGACGACGACAGGCACGCCCAGCGCCGGCAGCACGTCGGCGACCAGCGCGAACTGATGCAGCGCGACAAAGACCTGGATAGCCCAGCCGAGGCGCTTGACCCTGGCGGCGTGGGCGTGCAGCAGCGCGGCGAGGTCGGGCTTGCGCGGCTCCGCGCCGAACGACTTCAGGTTAATGCGGATGGCGCGCGCGCCGAGGCCGTGCAGCCGGTCGAGCTCGGCGTCGGTGACGCCCTGCGCGTCGATGCACACCACCGCTCGGCCGCGGCCTTGCTGGCGTGCGAGCGCGTCTGCGATGCTGCTGTTGTCGTCGCCGTACACGGACATCGCCACCAGGCAGACGTGCTCGATTCCGAGGCTCTTCTCGAACGCCAGCAGATCGCTCAGGTCGGCTGTCTTTGGTGTGTATGGCCGGTCTGGAGAAAACGGGAACTTGTTCTGCGGAATTTGGTGAGCATCCTGCTAAGATATGGAGACTGCTTGACGAACCTCGTCAGGGACGACATGGACGTGAGAGTCCCAAGCGCCTTGTGGTAGCTGATACTTCCCGGACGCCATGAATGCTCACAATTGTGCTACTTGCAATTCCTTGATATGGATTCTCGAATTCTTCGCAACAATCGTAATAGCTCTCTTGTTCCAGATAGTGGTGTTAGAGTTCGCTTCTGTTAACAGCCGTTTCCTTTTCGTCTCGGGTACAACATTAGCCTCTTCTTCTCCAGTGTTTAACTAATCTCACGATATTCATACGGATGACTTGCCGCCGTCTAACGTTCAGATGCTGGGATGTTTGCATCCGCAAAACGCCGCATATCCGGAATACGCCTCACTTCCCCGCTGCGTAGATCCCACAATAATGTTGGTATCCGGGTAAACGTATTTTAGTAAGCCTTGGGTCTAGTAAATTGTACTCATACCTCTAAAACTATAATCTGCAGCTTTCAAATGAGCCGCTTCTGGTCGTTGACGCTTGCGTTACACTTCAGCCGGTCCCTCTGTCGTACTGAGTCGTGGCTTTTACACGAACCTGATGTATTGCTTGACACGCTTTCGACGTCTATCTAGATACTTGAAGGCTAACGTTCTCTAAGTCAAAAAGTCAGAGATCATTGAGCTGTTGGTATCGAAAAATCAGGGAGTCGAGAGAGCGGCGGTGAGAGATCAGATGTTCGTGTTGTTGTACCGCAGCGTTCTGAGTCCGTCTCAGCAAGTTGCCAGCTGCAAAATGGAAATTGGAATCGCTTGCGATTCTTCGAAGATGTCCTCGATCTACCGATACAGCCTCTAGTGTTTCTGACTCTCTAAAAAGTCGAGACGTTCGTAAGATCCAGGCTTCCATCTTATGTCGCTCGAATCCGAGCTCGACTTTCCCACTGATAGACATGGCCAAGTCGGTGAGACTCCTAATGTCCAGATACCATTCGCACTTTATTATTGCTCGCATCGCATCCAAATATATGTCCTTTAGAGACTTCCAGTAGTCAATCTCTATTCGCAAGTGCTTTGGAACGAGGCTAAGCAAGCCATACACTTTATCTCTTTGGTCTTCACACCGAGACCCCGAAAACATGGTGAGAACGTAGCTCAGGCGATCGAAACCCCCATCAAAGGACGCCCTGGCCAGGATAAGCCCACGGACGCCTCCGTGATTGTTATCAGGGTCGAATCTCAGGCGTTTATCGGTCGTAGTCAAAGTCCGCGGAACCATGAAGTACGTCTCGACCGCTACCCACGGTACCATGATACTGCCACACAGGAGGAGCAATCGGCGGGAAAGCATCAACTCTTGAACGACCCAAAGCCGCCCCCAGTAAGGTCTTCGAAACAAGGCGCGAAATGCCCGCTTTTCGTCTCTATTTCCGGAGCCATCAAGATAAAGCTGAAGTCGTCGTCGGCTCTCCAGGACCTTCATGGCTCTGTCGCTGCCGTCGGCGGATGGCCCAAGCCATACCACCACCTGGGCTGCATTACAGAATATCTGGTCCATGATCTTTACTTGGCTATTCCTCTCGAGGACGTTGTTTTGATCGATAGAAATCTGATCGATCCAGAAATAAACATTTTCGTCAATCTGCATATCATAGAGCTGCAGTAGCAAGTCGTAGAGGTTCTGCCGAACTTTGAACGTCGCTCCATTAATCCGTATTTCTTTCATTGGCGCTGGAGGACCCCAAGTGTAAGATACACAGACGTACACAGGTCGATCCTTGACGATAGATCCGCCGATACGGACATGGCGCACTGTACAGCTAACTCTTGTGGTAAGATCAAGCTTAAGAAGTCGAATTTGACGCGAATCTAAGTCGAGAGGCTTGTGTTTGAAGTAGGCGGATGTTGGTTCCTTTCACGAATGCTCGAATCCAAGTCCTTTTGGCGCCGCATGCAGAGCCGGCGGCCCTCCTGGTTCCCAGTCCGGACGCATGCTCCTCAAAGATGATAAGGCTGTGTGACGGTCGAGTGAAGTCATGGTTGGCAACAATCATAGGAACGGCAACGGATGGCCAGACTAGCTGCAATTTGCTTGGGGAGTGGAAAGTCCCGGCGCGACTAAGGCGGCACGGGGTGAAGCTCTACCGTCATATTCAAGATCAGAAAGGGATAAGAAAAGGAACCGGAGATGTACAACTATGTGCATTTACGCTCTGGAAACGTCGTTCCAGAATGTATGTAAGTTTGATGTCCAGGTGCGCAGAGTTGCCATATTCGGCGAGGGCTGAGCACGCGCCGGCGAGGAGCGATGGTGGCTGTGTCTTTTCCACTAATAACACCATCGAGGCCATGACTCTCGATAATTCAAGCATCAATGTTGGCTCTGTCAGTATCCCAATGCCTCGCCGGAGATACACGGGGACAATCCCGTTGGCAGAGCAAAACTTTCAACGATTTAGTCCGAGAGAATCGCCGAACGTGCTGTCGACAAGTCCATTGAACGCTCCTCCGAGTGGAGTCTTCGTCTTGGCCGACAGACGACGGTCTTTAGAAAAAGTCTGCTCAGCTTGTTCCGAATTACTTTTGCGCGAAGACACGCTTGGCCTGTTCACAAGCCCTCCTGGGCCCCCAGACGATGATTCCGGATTATTGCGGCGAGCGCATCATATCCCAAAAGATTCATTCAAATCGACGAGCCGCCAAGGATGCAGACTGTGCGCGACACTTCTGAGAGTTTTCCGGACAGACTTGACGAACTCAACCAAAGCATTCGAGAACGACGAAGATGAATTGGAATTTCCATTTTCGTTTGATCCAAAGGACCGCACCATTGCCTTTCATCATCCAAGAGACGTACAGATCAAATCAGTAGTATTTGACTTGGTGGCGTACCCGGGAAGCACCACATGGCCAATCATACGACGAAAGCCGCCCGAGGTAGACGTCGCATCCGAACGGAGTTTCAAGCAGGCGACTCGCTGGCTTCAAGACTGCGTAAAACAACACTCCTCCAGTTCTTGTCCGAAGCTGAAAACTCATCTTCCGAAACGAGTCATCGATGTCAGTGGCGTACATCCAAAACTGCACCTCAGCGACGGCGCACCTGGCCGGTATGCGTGTTTGAGTTACTGTTGGGGGATCTCATGGAAGGATCAAATGGTGACAACGTTGGAAAATGTGGGCAGACACTCTAATCGCATTATATTCGAGAACCTGCCTCAGACCATCAAAGACGCGATCACGGTTACCAAGCGGCTGAATTTGACGTATATCTGGATCGACCGACTTTGTATTGTTCAGGATGATGAAGTAGAAAGAGAGCAAGAGCTAGAGAAAATGGGACACATATTCGCCAATGCCTACGTAACGATATCCGCTGCGACAGCAAAGACCTGCACCGATGGGTTCTTGCACGAGAGGCAACTACAATCGCGCGCCTACACTCCACCTATCAAGATTCCGTGTTACAGTCCGACCGGTCTTCGAGACCACATTATGCTATTTCAGCGAGGTTCGGCGACAACTCGAGAGCCAATCCACTATCGGACGTGGACTTTGCAAGAGGACTTGCTCTCTTCGAGACTTCTTTTCTACGGAGACTTTGAAGTGGTTTGGGCGTGCGCGACATGCGTCAAAACCATCAGCGGCATTCAGGCCGAAATTTGCGAGACTGGCGAGACTGAAATGGCTCGGCTTCGACGGCTGTTTGCCAAGGACTCGGCCTCGCCGCAACCGCAAGAGGCTGCAAACAGAGACGAGATCACAATGGCCCGCTGGGAAGATCTAATCCGCGAATATTCCCGCCGAGAGCTGAGCAGATCTGACGACAAGCTTCCTGCGCTTGCGGGCTTAGCAAGGAAATTCAAACTGCTGACCGACGGAGAGTATTTGGCGGGTATGTGGAGCTGCTGGCTGCCGACACATCTGCTCTGGAAGATTACGGGACCAAGTGGCTCGGGCATAGACCAGCATGCCAATGGTCCTTGGCGAGCCCCAACCTGGTCTTGGTTGTCGATGGATTCTCCAGTCGAAGTCGAGGTGGAGAGCAAAGAGAGCT